>ERZ1673737.6-NODE-6-length-297528-cov-34.086381_pt1 | contig 297528 bp, 244 predicted proteins | sample MGYA00580211_ERZ1673737 | MGnify/ENA primary metagenome ERZ1673737 (study PRJEB41218, sample SAMN15661789) | gut metagenome | host: Homo sapiens | place: Canada: London | collected 2015-08-20/2019-03-30 | study: EMG produced TPA metagenomics assembly of... | reverse complement strand
GGTCTTCTGCAGATCGATGATATAGATGCCGTTGCGCTCGGTGAAGATATACTTCGCCATCTTGGGGTTCCAGCGGCGGGTCTGGTGACCGAAGTGCACACCTGCTTCGAGAAGCTGCTTCATAGAAACGACTGCCATAGTAAAAATACCTCCAAATATTGTTTTGCCTCCGTACACCGTGATCGGCGCACCGTATCGGACGGGGCCGACTGCCCTCCACCCGGATGGGCACAAAAGGGCATAGTGATACGTGTGTAATGCTGAATAATAATAGCACAAAAAAGAGACCGTTGCAAGAGGTTTTCTCTGTTTTTTACAAAAAGATTCTGCAATTTTCTCTTATTTGCTGTTCTGGCTGCTGCCAAGGTCCTCCATTCCCATCCGGCTGAGGGCGTAGCCCTTGCCGAACATGAGATCGTATTGGAGCAGCCAGTGGTTCGTGCTCCACGTCTGCTGCAATGGGCTGGGCGTCTGGGTGGTGGTGCCGTCCCGGTTCAGGATGGTGCCGCGGGTGTTGGAACGGTAGGCCGCCTGAAGCTGGCGGGTCAGGTACTGGAAGTAGAGCGGGGACTTCAGGCCGTAAATGTTCATCATCACCGGCGAGATATCGTAAGCCGCAATGGTGCCGAGATCCACCGGCTTGTCGGTGTAATTCGACCACATGAGCAGCGTGGTCTGGTGGAGCTTCGGGTCCGCGCTGGAATCGCTGGCGTAGCCGCTCTTGGTGAAGACATCGTAGTTGGAATCGATGGGGTTGTAGTGGTCGCCCCAGAACACGAGGATCACCGGCTCGTCCACCTGCGAGAAGTATTCGGTCAGCTTGCCGAGCATCGCGTCGGCGTCCCGGATGCCGGTGGCGAAGTCCTCCAAGGCACCCAGCGTACTGCGGCTGATGCCGGAAGGGGCATTCAGCACCTTCACCCGCTGGTCGTCCGGGTAGTTATCCTTATTATAATTGGTGTGGTTCTGCATCGTGACCGCGTGGAGGAAGACCGGCGCGTCGGACGAGGACTTCATCTTCTCGTACTGCTGGATGATCTGGTCGGCCATGGAATCGTCGGTGACAAGGCCGGTGGTCCAATAGTGTCTGCGCACCTTGTTGACGTGGGCCATCTTTTCCAAGCTGACGAAGGTGTCAAGGCCGAGGTTCGGGTAGGCCGTGTCGCGGCTCCAGTATTTTGCCCAGAAGCAGTGAACCGCAGCGGTCTGGTAGCCCTGCGTCTTGAGGTAGTTCGGCAGCGAGAATAGAGGCTTCGTTACGTGCTGCTGGTAGGGCTTGCTGCCGTTGGGTAGATAGGAGACCGCGTAGCCGGTCAGGGCCTCGAACTCCACATCACAGGTGCCGCCGCCGAAGCTGGGGCTGTAGGCCCGGCCATAGGCACTGGTCTGCTGCAAGGCATGGAGGTTGGCGGAAACGTCGGTGTCGAAGGCAAAGCCGTACTGCTCCAGTTCCGAGACGTCCCAATAGGACTCGTCCATCACATAGATAATGGTCGGCTGCTGCTCCGTCTCGTCGGCGGGCGTCGTGGCTCCGTAGGAGTCCGGGTAGAGGGGCGACGTGGTGTATTTCTCCGCCGCAGCGGTGTCATCGAGGATCTGGTCAACGGCTTCTTCCGAGTAGCCTTCGGGCTTGCTGATCTCCAAATTGGTGAGGTTGGTCAGGAAGCTGGTGGTGACGCCGTAATAGCGGTAATAGCGGTCCTGCATCCATGCGTCGGGCACGATCCCGATGGTTTGGGTCACGGTCGGCTGCAAAAAGACGCCGAAGATCAGCGCACAGGTCGCCGCCGCACTGGCTGCAAAGCCGAGGATGCGGAACTTCCAGCCCGCCTTCTTTCGGCCACGGTACAAAAAGAAGGAGGCTGCGAGCAGCAGCAGGACCAGAACGATGGAAACGACCATGCTGGTCTGGATGTGGATACCGGCTGCGGAGGCCACGCCTGCCGCCTCCGATACCTGCGTCAGGTCCCACGGCAGGAAGGGCTCGCCCCGCAATTGCAGGGTGTAGAAGTTGACCGCCGCCGGGACGCAGCCGAGAATGGCTGCGATCAGCGTTGCCAGCGGGGCGAAGCGGGTCAGCCAATCCACGGTCAGCCAGACGAGGAACAACAGCCCCCATGCCAGCAGGTAGGCTTCCCCATGGGGAAAAATGTACTGGGTAAAGGTGTCCGCGGTCAGGCTGCCGCGGGCGATCCACTCCGTGAGCACCAAGATCAGGAGCGTGACGACGGGCGGGAACACCAGCCGCAGTGCGTGAAGCGGTACCGGAGTGTCGGATGCGCGATGTTTCATACAAGAAAGTTCCTTTCACTTCCTGAGAGAGTTTGGTTTGCCGGGGCAAAGAGTGCCCACAGTCCCCTATTATAATCCTGTTTTCCGTAAAATCAAACCCCAATCCAAGAAAAGCAGATGAAAAACTTTCATCCATCCAGCCAATGCCGCAGCGTCTGCCAGAAGGAGGCGGTTTTCGGTTCAGGCGGCGGCAGTTCCGTGCGGACCAAAACGGCATCCACACCGATCTTGTCGATCTCCTCCCACGGGATCGTCAGCGTCGCGTCCCGCCCCAGCAGCCCGAAAAACCGGGGCCGCCCCAGCAGCTGCAAACTTTGGATCTGGGCCGTCTGGGGGTCCAGCTCCAAATCGTCTGCCTTGCCCAGACAAGCCCCGTTGGAAAGCTGCACGACCTCTTTGGCACAAAGCTCCCGGAATGTCATCCGTCTCCCCTCCCCGTTTCTGTTCTGTTTTATGGTATGCGGGGCGGCGGCGCTTGATGCAGACCGGGCTGTTGTGTTATACTGGGAGTTGGAAACCATTGGAAATGCAAACCATAAAGATAGAGGTACGAGCAATGTACAAAAACATCGTATTTGATTTTGGCGGCGTTATGGTCGATTTTGACCCCAAGGAGTATCTGGTGGACCGCTTCTGCAATGCCGACGTGGAGGAGCAGGTGTACCAACTGACCTTTGGCAGCGAGGAGTGGAAGCTGCTGGACGCCGGGCTTATCACCCGCTTTGAGGCCAACCAGCGGATGCTGGCCCGCGCCAAGGAGCAGGGCCGCGCCTTTGAGGTTCAGGGTGTGCTGGATGACTGGATGCACATCCTGCGCCCCCGCCGCCGGATGCAGGAACTGGTGCAGAAGCTCAAGAGCCACGGCTACTGCGTTTATTACCTGAGCAATATCCCGGAAGATGTGCTCGATCTGCTGATGGAGCGGGACATGAAGGGCCTTTTTGACGGCGGTGTGGCCTCCTGTGAGGTCCACATCAACAAACCCGACCCCCGCATCTATCAGGCTCTGCTGGACAAATACGGCCTCAAGGCGAAGGAAAGTGTCTTCATCGACGACCGGCTGGACAACATTCAGGCCGCGTTCCAACTCGGCTTTACCGGCATCCAGATGAAGGACAGCGTCGGCACCTTGGTGCGCAGCCTTGCCACCTGCAACGTGGTCGTCCGCTGATCTCCCGCACGCAAAACGCCCTGTTCCATGTCGCTTTTGACACGGAGCAGGGCGTTTTTGCCGCGGAGAAATGCGCTTTAGGGGTTACTTTTCCTCGTAGCTCTGGCAGAAGTGCGGCGTTTCGACCTGTTGGGTCGTGCAGGAGCAGTGCTCCGTCACCTTGATCTGGGGCAGACTGCACTTGCAGCTTTCCACGTTGTGACGGCACTCGCAGACATCACAAATCACACCGGTATTTTCCATTTTCATCTCACCTCTTTGTTTGGGATGTTTCTAGGATGCCCCATTTCAAAGAGATTATGCAGCTTTATTTTTTTGCCTTGGCTTCCCGCTTTGCTTTCAGGATGACCGCCGCATGCTTGATGGACAAAATCGGATGGATTGGCAGCGAGCCGTGATCCTTCCCGTTCTCTGCCGGTCAGTTTATCAGGAGCAAACGCTTACCATGCGGCCAGATCGGCACCCAGCTTGCGGCAAGCAGCCTGTGCGTCGTCGTCCGGGGTCTCGTTGCAGATCAGGCCTTCCTCGCTGAACAGAACCGCGCCGTCCTCCTTGGCACGCTCGCACCAATCGCGCATCCACTGGCCATCGCCCCAGCCGTAAGAACCGAACAGAGCCACCTTCTTGCCGTTCAGAGAGCCTTCCAGAGAAGCGAACATCGGCTCGAACTCGCTCTCCTCCAGCTGCTCAGCGCCCATTGCGGGGCAGCCGAATGCCACCACGTCATACTCGCCCAGCTTTGCTGCGTCCATTTCGCCGCAGGGAACGATGGCTGCGGCAGCGCCAGCACCCTCAGCGATGCAGTTTGCCATGGTCTCGGTGTTGCCGGTCGCGCTCCAGAATACGATTGCTACTTTGCTCATAAGGATGAACCTCTCTTTCAATATTGGTTAGTATATTCTAACTTTTTGCCCCAAGAAATTGCGCAGTCCTGTTTGACAACCACAGAACGCGCATCTTCACGGTTAGACTTTTCTAACCAACGATAAGATATCACATCTTACCCGTCTTGTCAAGGCTCTTTTGCAGATTTTTCCACTTCCCTGCTCAAAGCAGCTGCGGGAGGGAAAACGCCACTGTCATCACTCCGAAAATGACCGGCTGATGGAGCAGGTACAGCACCAGCGAGTGCCGCCCCAGCCACCCCAGCGGCGGGCAGCGCAACCGGCGCAGCGGTTCCATCCGCTCCCGCCCGACGAGATGATAAAGGTAGAATCCCGCCCAGAATAAAAACAGCCACGGCAGAAGCGGGAAGTAATCGGTGGAGAAAAAGCCGAGGGGGTAAAAGCCCAGATAGGCTGTAAAGCAGTTTGCGTACAGGCCCCGTGGCAGCAGCCAGCGCAGTGCCCCAAGGCCCCAGTAGCCGTCCATCGTGTGATAGGTCAGCGCAAACAGCGCAAAGCTGACGAGGAAGCCCGTCACCGGCGGAACCTTTTGCAGGGCCTTTTCCAGCAGCCCGGTCAGGATCATCGCCGAGCCCAGCAGGGTCAGCACGCCGAATAAGACGACATTCTCCGGCATGAACAGCAGCGTCACGGCTGTGACCAGCGCCCCGGCCCCGAAGACCGCTGCGCCGCGCTTGACGGGGTGATGCCCCATCGGCAGACAGAAACCGGACAGCAGAATGAATCCCCAGCAGATGCTCTGCTGCCACAGACGCCCCGGCGTGCCCGCATACCACGGCACTGCGACGCCGAACAGATAAACGGCATCCCATGTGCCATGGTAGAGCATCATGCTGATGAGGTCGAGCCCGCGCAGCTCGTCCAGCAGTGCGTAACGGGTGGAAGTCTGGTTCATAAAATGATTTTATCCTTTGCATTTTTGTCCATTGTACGCCATGTAAGGAAAGGCGTCAAGCAAAAAAGCTGCTGTGCAGCAAATGCCACACAGCAGCTTTTGGAATGATCGGTTTAGAGCTCGACGTTGAAGTAGCGCTTCAGCAGACCCTCGAAGCCGCGGCCATGACGAGCCTCGTCCTTCGCCATCTCGTGAACGGTGTCGTGGATGGCATCGAGGTTCAGAGCCTTTGCCTTCTTGGCCAGATCCATCTTGCCGGCACATGCACCGCACTCAGCCTCAGCACGCATCATCAGGTTCTTCTTGGTGCTGTCGGTGACGACCTCGCCCAGCAGTTCAGCAAAACGGGAAGCATGGTCAGCCTCCTCGTAAGCATAGCGCTTGTAAGCCTCGGCGATCTCCGGGTAGCCCTCGCGCTCTGCGACACGGGCCATGGCCAGATACATGCCGACCTCGCTGCACTCACCCTCGAAGTTTGCGCGCAGACCATCGACGATCTCCTGCGGGACGCCCTCGGCCTTGCCGATGCCGACGACGTGCTCGGTCACATAAGTGTTGCCGGTCTTCTCAACGAATGCGGAAGCCGGAGCCTTGCAGACGGGGCACTGCTCAGGGATGGTGCCTTCAGCGATATAACCACAAACGGTGCAGACATACTTTTTCATAAGATAGACCTCCATAATTTCTCAGTAATTCTTTTGGCTCGCCTCTGGTACCGGCGGCCTTGGTTTCTGAGCTAATTATAGCAATCATTCCTAGGTTAGTCAAGTGCAATTTTAAGAATTATTCCTATTTAACACTTTGTTTACACTTGCAGGTTGCCGCTGGTTGCCGCGTCGGTGCCGTCGGCTGCATCGAACTCATAATCGTTGCCGGGCAGGATGGCGTTCAGCAGGATGCCGACGATGGCGGCGATGGCCAGACCGGACAGGTTGATGGACACACTGCCGACCATGAAGGTCAGGCCGCCCACCGAATTGAATCCCAGCGCGGACACCAGAATGACGGCTGCCACGATCAGGTTGCGGCTGTTGGTGAAGTCCACCCGGTTCTCGACCACGTTGCGGACACCGATGGCGGAGATCATGCCGTAAAGCACGAAGCTGATACCGCCGATGATGCCGGTGGGGATGGTGTTGATGACGGCCTCAAACTTGGGGCTGAAGCTCAGGATGATGGCCAGCACTGCGGCGATGCGGATGACCAGCGGGTCGTAGATGCGGCTCAGGGCCAGAACACCGGTGTTCTCGCCGTAGGTGGTGTTGGCCGGGCCGCCCAGCAGACCGGCCATGGTGGTGGCAAGGCCGTCACCCATCAGGGTGCGGTTCAGGCCGGGGTCGTTGATATAGTTGTGGCCAACGGTGGCACTGATGGCAGCGATGTCGCCGACATGCTCCATCATGGTTGCCAGCGCGATGGGCAGGATGGTGAAGAGGGCGCTGATGAACTCCGGGCTGCCGTCGATGGCGAACAGGCCCATGGCGCTCTTATGCAGCGGGATGCCGAGCCAATCGGCGGCGGCAATGGCTTGGAAGTCCACCGCACCGGTCACGAGGGCCACCGCATAGGACACCAGAACGCCGATCAGGATGGGCAGGATCTTGACCATACCCTTGCCCCAGATGTTGCAGACGATGACCGTGCCCAGCGCCACAAAGGCCAGCAGCCAGTTGGACTCGCAGTTGGTGATGGCGGAGGGGGCAAGGATCAGGCCGATGGAGATGATGATGGGGCCCGTGACCACCGGCGGGAAGAACTTCATGATGCGGCGGATGCCGAAGGTGGAGATCAGCAGACTGACCACCAGATACAGCACGCCGGAGAAAGCCACGCCCGCACAGGCGTAAGGCAGCATCTTGGTGTTGACCACGGTCAGGTTGCCGTTGGCATCGGCCAGCATGGGGGCCACGATGGAGAAGCCGCCCAGATAGGCGAAGGACGAGCCAAGGAAGGCCGGGACCTTGCCCTTGGTGATCAGGTGGAACAGCAGCGTGCCCAGACCGGCGCACAGCAGCGTGGTGGAAACGCTTAAGCCGGTGAGCAGCGGCACCAGAACGGTGGCACCGAACATGGCGAACATGTGCTGCACGCCGAGGATCAGCATCCGGCCCGTGCCCAGCTGGCGCGCGTCGTAAATGCCCTTGGAGTAGTCGATTTTTTCACTCATAAAAATGAGTCCTCCCTTCGTTTCTGCCCAAAAAAAGAGGCATTGCCGCCCGAAAGCGTCAGTGCCTCAGATTTTTGGGAAATGAATATCAACGGGAACAGAAAAGACGACTGTGTGCTCCGCAAAGTTGAACCACGCATCGCTCTCTCCCCTTCCCACTCTGACTTTATAGAGTATAGCAGAAACCGCTCCGCCGCGCAACCGGTTTCCAACTTTTTGGCAATATCCCTAAATTCGCCTTCTTTTTTCGGGGTTTCCCGGCACCCGGCGGCATTTTTGCCCGGCATCTTGAAATCCGGCCAGCGGCGCACTATAATAATACCTATTAAATGGATTGAGATTTGAAGGAGCATTATGATCTATCTGGATTATTCAGCCAATACCCCGGCCGACCCCCGCGTGCTCGACCGGTTTTGTACGGTGGAGCGCAGCTGCATCGGCAACGCGAACTCCCACCATCAGGCGGGGGCAGCCGCCAAGGCAGAGATCGACGCCGCCACGATGAAAATCGCCTCGCTGCTGGGCGTTCAGCCCGCCGAGGTCATCTATACTTCCGGCGCCAGCGAGTCCAACAACTTTGCGCTCAAGGGGCTGGCGCGGCTCTCCCGCCATGTGGGCAAGCATATCATCTCCACTCCGCTGGAGCACTCCTCCGTCAGCGGCACGCTGACCGCCTTGCAGGAGCAGGGCTGCGAGATCGACCTTGTAGACATCCAGCGGGACGGCACCATTGATCTGGAGCATTTGAAAGCTCTGCTCCGCCCGGACACCATCGCCGTGGCCGTCACCCTTGTGGACAGTGAACTCGGCGTCGTGCAGCCGGTGGACAAGATCGCCGAGATCCTGAAAGATCACCCCAACTGCCACCTGCATGTGGACGCCACACAGGCCGTGGGCAAGATCCGCGTCTCTTTCGAAGGGGTGGATACCATGAGCCTGACGGCCCACAAATTCTACGGCCTGAACGGCATCGGCTTGCTGCTCAAACGGCGGAATCTGGCGCTGGAACCTCTCATCCACGGCGGCGAGAGCACCACCATCTACCGCAGCGGCACCCCCACCGTCGCGCTGGCCTCTTCCCTCGCCTCGGCGCTGGAGCTGGCCGTGAACGAGCTGCCGGAGCGCGCCGCCCATGTGCAGAAGCTGAATGCCGAACTCCGCGCCGCGCTGAGCCGACGCCCGGACGTCCGGATCAATAGCCCGGAACACGCCATCCCCCACATCCTGAATCTCAGCGTCCAGAACGTAAAGGGCACCGTTTTCCAGCGGGAATTGGACGCCCACGGGGTCTGCGTTTCGGTCAAATCGGCCTGTTCGTCGGATGGTCTGCCTTCCCGCGCCGTCTTCGCCGTCAGCCGGGACCGCCGCAACGCCCTTTCGTCGTGGCGCATCAGCCTGAGCCACCTGACCACGGAAGCCGAGATTCAGGAATTTTTACAGGTGTTCGACGTCTGCTGCCAGCAGCTGACCGCCGCACACTGAGCGATACAAGGAGAAATCATGAAACGCGAACTCGAACCTTATCAACTGATCGAACGCAGCATCATCAAAAAATACCGCAAGGAACTCTGGACGCCTTTCATCGTGGCCGTCAAGCGGTACGAGCTGATCCAAGCGGGCGACAAAATCGCCGTCTGCATCTCCGGCGGCAAGGACTCCATGCTGATGGCCAAGCTCATGCAGGAGCTGCAAAAGCACAGCGACGTGCCCTTTGAGCTGGTCTTCCTTGTGATGGACCCCGGCTACAACGAGATCAACCGCCAGAAGATCGAATCCAACGCCGAACTGCTCCACATCCCCGTGACCATTTTCGAGAGCAACATCTTCTCGGTGGCCAACAACACCGAGAAGAACCCCTGCTACCTCTGCGCCCGGATGCGCCGCGGCCACCTGTACAGCAAGGCCAAGGAGCTGGGCTGCAATAAAATCGCGCTGGGCCACCACTTCAACGATGTCATCGAGACCACCGTGATGAGCATGTTCTACGGTTCCCAGCTCCAAGCCATGCCCCCCAAGCTCCACAGCACCAGCTTCCCCGGCATGACCCTCATCCGCCCGATGTACTGCATCCGCGAGGAGGATATTCTGGCGTGGAAGCGCTACAACGACCTTGAGTTCATTCAGTGCGCCTGCCGCTTTACCGAAAACTGCACCATGTGCGACAACGGCGGCGGCGGTTCCAAGCGGCAGGAGACCAAAATTCTGCTCCGCCGCCTCAAGCGCGACAACCCCAACATCGAAAACAGCATCTTCCGCAGCATCCACGCCGTTGCACTGGACACCATGCCGGGCTATAAGTCCGAGGGTGTCGAGCATAGCTTCCTAGAGCGGTTTCATGAGATGGAAGAGCGATAATAAGTCCTCTTTATGCCAAAACCGGCAAGGCAGTTTGTTCTGCTTTGCCGGTTTTATTTGTTACCCAAATGAATTATAATGCAAAATCCAGTCGATGTAAACATCCAAAAAGCCCCACAACAGCACGCTTTTCGCGCACGATTGTGGGGCTTTTCATGCCACCGGCGGGGCTTGAACCCGCACTCTGTCTCCAGAAAGGGATTTTAAGTCCCTCGTGTCTGCCAATTTCACCACAGTGGCACCTAAAGAACTGCCGCCCACAGCAGCTGCAAGCGGCAGTTCATATCATACAATAGAAACGCGGTTTTGTCAAGCTTACACTTTGCCGCCATGCAGATCGGCATACATACGGGAGCGGCACTCGGCGACGGCGGGGGTCATGTTGACATAGTGCTTGTGGGGGCACTCCAAGCGCAGCTCGCTCTCCCACGTTTCGTCGGTGAGCTGCTTTGCGATGTAGGCCTTTTTCTCTGCGATGGAAGGCAGCTCGATGGCCAATTCACCGTTCAGGATGTGGGGCACCAACAGCTTTTTGACCTTGGTGGGGGTGATGGTCACGGTGCGCTCAATGGCGTCGGAGTCGAGGTTGACCATCGTGACGGGCTTTCCGGCTTCGATCTCCTCGCCGTCCATCGCGATCAGGTCACACTGGGCCTGACCGTTTTCGTCGTAGAGACGCCACGGCATCTTCTTGCCGGGGATGATGGCCTTGCTGGCGGAATCGGAGCACTTCATCTTGGGTTGATAGCTGCCATCCGGGCGCTTGACCGCCACCAGCTTGTACACGCCGCCGAAGACGGGGTCGGACGCGGAGGTGATGAGGTTCTCGCCGACGCCGTAAGAGTCGAAGTGGGCGTGCTCATACAGCTCCATGTTGGCGATCTTCTTTTCGTCCAGACCGTTGGAAGCCACCAGCTTGATATAGGGCTTCCCGGCTGCATCCAGCGCCTTGCGCAGACGCTTGGAGCCGCGGGCCAAGTCGCCGGAATCGATGCGGGCGCTCTTCACGCGGCGGTTGGGGTCGTTGGGGTATTTTTCGATGAGGTAGTCGTCCAGTTTGATAAGGTTGGGCAGACCGCTCTCCATGATGTTGTAGGTATCCAGCAGCAGACTGACGGAATCCGGGTAAGTATCCGCAAAGGCCTTGAAGGCGTCGAACTCGGTCGGGAAGAACTCGATAAAGCTGTGGGCCACGGTGCCGACGGCCTTGACGTCCGAACCGTACTTCATCTCAGCCAAGCAGTTGGCGGTGCCGATACAGCCGCCCAGAACCGCCGCGTAAGCGCCGTCGTTGCCCGCGCTCTCGCCCTGTGCGCGGCGGGTGCCGAACTCCATGACGCTGCGGGGCGTATGGGTGTTCAGGCCGGTGACGCGGGTAGCCTTCGTGGCGATGAGGCTGTGGAAGTTCATGGTCTGGAGCAGATAGGTCTCGATCAGGATCGCACCGACCAGATCACATTCGATGCGGACCATCTGCACATGGGGGTAACAGACGGTGCCCTCCGGCAGAGCATACATGTCGCCCTTCCACTTATAGGTGCGCAGATACTCGCAGAATTCCTCGCTCATGCCCTTGGTGCGCAGCCAGCGGATGTCCTGCTCGTTGAAGTGATAGTTCAGCAAAAAGCGGGTCAGCTTGCGCTGGCCGGCGCTGATGGAATAGCCCTGATTGTCCGGGTTCTTGCGGAAGAACATATCGAACACCAGCGTCGTATTCTTGAAGCCATGCAGGAACAGGCAGTTGGCCATCGTGAACTCGTAAAAATCCACGACCATTGCGGGGTTATCATAATCTTCATCCGGAATATACGGAATAACTTTGATCTCGTCCATGACGGTTTTCCTCTCTTCTGCCCTGTCATGACAGGGTGTTTGTATCATGATAGCATCTTTCCCGTGCGGGTGCAAGTGGTTTTGTAAAATTCCGGCACAAGTGGGTCAAATCTTTTTTCCGAAAGCAGCAAAAAGCCGCCTCCGGAGCGTCCGGAAGCGGCTTTTTGCAGTCGGTTCAGATCAACCGTTGATGATATTCGGGGTGGCGTTCTTCAGCACAACGTCGTGGCTGCCGCCCTCGACGATGGAGGTGGAGGAAACAACGGTGAGCTTTGCCTTCTGCTGCAGTTCGGGGATGGACAGTGCGCCGCAGTTGCACATGGTGCTCTTGACCTTGTACAGAGTGGTCTGGACACCGTCGGACAGGGGGCCGGCGTAAGGAACATAGCTGTCCACGCCTTCCTCGAAGCTCAGCTTGGTGGAGCCGCCGAGGTCATACCGCTGCCAGTTGCGGGCGCGGTTGGAGCCCTCGCCCCAATACTCCTTCATGTACTGGCCGTTGATGCGGACCTTGTTCGTGGGGCTCTCGTCGAAGCGGGCAAAGTAGCGGCCCAGCATAACGAAATCCGCGCCCATGGCCAGCGCGAGGGTGATGTGATAATCGTGGACGATGCCGCCGTCGGAGCAGATGGGCACATAGATGCCGGTCTCCTTGAAGTACTCGTCACGAGCCTTGGCGACCTCGATGACAGCGGTGGCCTGACCACGGCCGATGCCCTTGGTCTCGCGGGTGATGCAGATGGAACCGCCGCCGATGCCGATCTTCACGAAGTCCGCGCCAGCCTTGGCAAGGAAGCGGAAACCTTCAGCATCCACGACATTGCCCGCGCCGACTTTCACGGTGTCGCCGTAGTTCTCGCGGATCCAGCCGATCGTGCGGCTCTGCCACTCGGAATAGCCCTCGGAAGAGTCGATGCAGAGGACGTCCACACCGGCATCCACCAGTGCGGGCACGCGCTGGGCATAGTCACGGGTGTTGATGCCCGCGCCGACGACGTAGCTCTTATTCTTGTCCAGCAGCTCGTTGATGTTCTTCTTGTGGGAATCGTAGTCCTTGCGGAAAACGAAGTACTTCAGGTTGCCCTCGGCGTCCACCAGCGGCAGGGTGTTGATCTTGTTGTCCCAGATGATGTTGTTGCAGTCATGCAGGGAGGTGTTTTCCGGTGCGGTGACCAGCTTCTCGATGGGGGTCATGAAGGTGGTGACAGGAGCATCATCCGGGGTGTGGTTGACGCGGTAATCGCGGGAGGCCACGATACCCAGCAGCTTGCCGTTGGGGGTGCCGTCGGCGGTAACAGCGATGGTGGAGTGGCCGGTGCGGGCCTTCAGCTCCAGCACGTCGTGCAGGGTGGCAGTGGGGGCCAGATTGGAGTCGGAAACGACATAACCGGCCTTGTAGCTCTTCACGCGGCGGACCATGGCGGCCTCGTTCTCGATGCTCTGAGAACCGTAAATAAAGGAAACGCCGCCCTCACGAGCCAGTGCGATGGCCAGCTTATCGCCGGAGACCGACTGCATGATGGCGCTGATCATGGGGATGTTCATTTCCAGCGGGCACTCTTCCTCACCCTTGCGGTACTTGACCAACGGGGTCTTCAGACTGACGGCCGTAGGAATATTCTCTGCGGAGGAATACCCCGGAACCAGCAGATATTCGCCAAAGGTGCGGGAAGGTTCTTCATAGAAATAAGCCATACTCAAACTCCTTTTCTCTCGTGCAGCCCGTCGAAACGGCGGCAAATTCATTTCACCTAATGTGCTTGGAACATGCTTAAAATTGCTTGCACTTATTGTAACACAAACCGGCACAAACGCAAGCATTTTGCAAAACAAACTTTCCAAATGACTCCTCGCGAAAACCAGACACTTTGTCTAAGAAAATGACGGAAAGTAACACTTTATTCCCGAAATCTGCTTTTCTTTGCTCTCACCGCGGCCCCGGAGGTGCAAAAAAGCCCGCCCCGAAGGGCGAGCTTTTCTGCACACGAAGCGAGGATACCGCCTGTGCGGTGCGCGGCCAACAGCTGCGAAGGAGTACAGCCGGAGGAGGAGGGGCGGCGCACCCGATATCCACGGATAACAAGAAGAAAAAGATTTCACTCAGAAGCGTCTTACCGCTTTCTGTAACCATATTGTAACTCTTTTGAAACCATTTTGCAAGAGTCTTTGCGAAGAAAATTGTAAATCTTTTGTAATTCTTTTTCAGACCTTTTGTGCCGCTTCGTCGGCAAACTCCAGATAGCATTCAAATGCCATGTGCTCCTCGCGGCGGCCCACCACATACCAGCCATCCGCCGACGGGGCATAGGACACCGCCACCTCGGCCCCCATGGGGATCTCGCGGTGGTATTTGATGGAGGCGAAGCGCAGAGGGCCTTTGCGGAGCACTTCCAGCGGCAGTGCGTCGCACGCGATGTCCAGATAGCAGGAGTTGTTTACATGGCCGTTCAGGTCGCACAGAGAATAGCGGGCCGTCCAATTGCCCGCAAAGGTCAAGTCCTTCGTTTTGTGCACGAGCTGGGGCAGCTCCCCTTCCAACGTATCATTTTCGTAGTTGGGGGTGCACCAACTGGGCTGGCGCAGGATGCGCTCCGTCTCGGTATCCACCACGATCCAGCGGCAGTCCACCATGGCAAGCTCACAGCCCGCCTCGTCCCGCAGATGGGTGATCCGCTTCATGGAGCCTTTTTTGCAGGGTTCACAGGCCGTATCCAGCGTGACCTTTTCGCCACGGGTGGGCATCCGGTAGATCTCCACCGCCTGTTTGCCCACCAGAAAGGCGGTGTGGCGGGCGGCAAAAAAAGCGTCGTCCATGTCATAGGCACGGGCGTGGTCCGCTGCCGCCTGTTCCACGTAGCGGAACAGGGCGCTGGGCTTGAGCATCCGGCGGAAGTCTCCATCTGCGTTCAGAACGGTGAAGGTCTCGGTGAAGTGATTCAATTCCATTGTCAAACATTCCTTTTCAATCAAAAACAGGCCGCACCAAGGGAGGCGCAGCCTGTATGGGATCAATACATATTGCGCGATTTTTTGCGCAGCTTCCGCCAGATGTTGAAGCACGCCAACGCGATCATGGCAAGGAGGAGCAGCAGGAAAATAACGCCGCTGCCGCCCTCATCGTAGCTCTTCATCTCGCTCCACTTGACGTCGAGTTCGCTGTTCACCTCGTCGCTCAGGTCGGTGAAGACCTTCTCCTTTTCGGCGATCTCCTCCGAGGGGAAAGCGATCTCGCTGTACTTCAGATCCTCGTCCAGCACTTCCCACACGGCCTGCATGGGGGTGGTGTAGCCGATATACTCGGCGTTCGCCTTGCCGATGTCCACTTCGCACATGAAGTTGATGAACATTTCGGCGGCCTCTTGGTTTTCGCTGGTGGCGGGGATGCACATGCTGTCCACCGAGAGGACACTGCCCTCTTCCGGGAAGACCCATGCCAGATCGGGGTTGTCATCGATCATGGTGATGGCGTCGCCGGAGTAGTAGACGCCGATGGCTGCCTCGCCGCCGATCATCTTATCGAAGATCTCGTCCATGACGTAGGCCTGAACAAGGGGCTTCTGGGTCTTGAGCTTCTCGACCACCTCGTCCACCTCCTCGGTAGACTGGGGATTGATGCTGTTCCCGGTGGCAAAAGCGGCGATGGCATAGGCATCGCGGCTGTTGTTGAACATCAGCATACTGCCGGAATACCGCTCATCCCACAGGTCGGCCCAGCTGGTCGGAGCCTTGTCCACCATGGTGGTATTGTAGATGATGCCGGTGGTGCAGAGCATATAGGGCACCGAATACTCGTTGGTGGGGTCGTAATCGGCGTTGCGGTACTCCTCATCGATGTTCTGGAAGTTGGGGATGTTGCCATAATCGAGCTTTGCCAGCATCCCTTCCGAGATCATCTTCGCCACCATATAATCCGACGGGATGATCACATCGTAATCTGCCGCGCCGGATCTGAGCTTGGCGTAAAGGGACTCGTTGGAGTCGAAGGTGGTGTAGTTGACATGGATGCCGGTCAGCTTCTGGAACGCCGACACCACATCCACGCTGTCGTCCGAACCGTTGGAGATGTACTCGCCCCAGTTGTAGACGTTCAGGGTAATGTTCTTTCCCTTGAAGCGGGTCCAGTCGTAGGTGTCGGTCACGGAGACGTCCTCGGTGACCTCGATGGTCCCGGCGGCCAGCGTGGAAAGCGGCAGACTCAGGGCAAGGACCGCCGTCAGCAGCAGCGCCGCAAAGCGTTTCATCTGTTTCATGCCACGTCCTCCCCTCTCAGTGCCCTCTGGTCGCGGCGGTACCCGCGGCTTTCCATCGCGTTGGAGATCAGGATGATAGACAGGATGACCACGAACATGATGGTAGACAGGGCGTAGATCTCCGGGCTGACCTTCTTACGGGTCATGGAGTAGATGGCGATGGGCAGGGTCTCGACTGTGCCGCAGTTGAAGTAGGAGATCATGAAGTCATCGATGGAATACGTCAGGCAGATGAGGAAGGCCGACAGGATAGCGGGGCTGATCTCCGGCAGGATGACCTTGAAAAAGGCCTGTTTCGGGTCGCAGCCAAGATCGAGGGCGGCCTCATACAGCTTGATGTCCAGCTGCTTGAGCTTCGGGGACACATTGAAGATGACATAGGGCACATTGAACGCGATATGCGCGATGAGCAGCGTGGGCAGACCCATGATGCTGTCGGGCAAAAGATCGGTGTGGGCCGCGAAGCGCTGGTATGCCACGAAGAGCAGCATCAGCGAGATACCGGTAATGATCTCCGGGTTGACCACCGGGATATAGGTGATGTTGGTGACCACAAGGCGGCTCTTGCGGCCCATGGACGCAATTCCCAGCGAAGCCGCTGTGCCGAGGATGGTGGCGATGACCGCCGAAGCCAGCGCCACTTCCAGCGAGACGGCCAGCGCCCGCAGGATGGAAGCGTTATGGAACAGGCTGGTGTACCACTTGAGCGTAAAGCCGGTGAACAGCGCGTAGCCCTTGCTCTGGTTGAAGCTGAACACGATCATATACGCGATGGGCAGATACATGAAGCAGAAAAACAGGATGATATAGACCCGCTGCATCAGGCGAAGATGTTTTGTTTTCATCAGGACACACCCTCCATCTCATCCTCATCAAAGCTAGAGGTAAAGCTCATGCAGAGCAGAACGATGATCATCAGCACAAGGCTCATGGCCGAGCCGACGTTCAGGTTGTAGCTGTTGCCAAGGAACTGCATCTCGATCAGATCGCCGATCAGCAGGTTGGAACCGCCGCCCAGCATCCGGCTGATGACGAAGGTAGACACCGCCGGGACGAAGACCATCGTGATGCCGGTGCTGATGCCGGGCACGCTCATGGGGATGAGCACCCGCAGCAGGGTCTGGGTGGTGGAGGCGCCAAGGTCCTGCGCCGCCTCCACGATGCTCTGGTCGATCTTGGTCATGCTGGTGTAAAGCGGCAGGATCATATAGGGCACGTAGTTGTACACCATGCCCAGCACCACCGCGCCGGAAGTGTTCAGCATATTGAACGGTCCAAGGCCGAAGAAGCCAAATACCGCGTTGACCGGGCCGTTCGTGCTGAGCAGACCCATCCACGCATAGGTGCGGAGCAGAAAGTTCATCCACATGGGCAGCATGACCAGCATCAGCATGATGTGCTGCTTGTTCACCCGCAGCCGGGAGAGGAAATAGCCCACCGGAAAGGCGATGATGAGGCAGATGACCGTCGCGATCAGGGCCAGCAGCAGACTGCGGGCGAACACCGAGCCGTAGCCGCTGATGGAGAGCAGATTGTCCAGCGTGAAATTGCCGTCCGCATCCGTCAGGGCGTAGTACACCACGATGATGAGCGGCACCACCGTGAACAGCGTCATCCATACAAAATAAGGATACGCAAGCTTTTTATCGTAGATCTTCATTTCGGCATCACCTCAAGAACGCGCCATGATGTGAATCTCGTTGGGGCCGATCTTCATGCCGATGGTCTCGCCGGGCGTACAGGCGCGGGTGGAATGGATGAGCCACTCCCGGCCTTCGCACTCCACGTGCATCTCAAAGTGGACGCCCTTGAAGATAACGTCGTTGACCACGCCGACCAGCTGGCCTTCCATGGGGGAGACCACTTCGATGTCCTCCGGGCGGACAACGACCTGCACGCTCTGTTCCCGCGCAAAGCCGCGATCCACGCAGGGGAACTCGACGCCGGAGAAGGAAACGAGGAAGTCGCGGTGCATCACGCCGTCCACGATGTTGGAGTCGCCGATAAAGTCCGCAACGAAGGCGTTCTTCGGCTCGTTGTAGATATCCTCCGGGGTGCCGATCTGCTGCACCTTGCCGCCGTTCATGACGACGACGGTATCGGACATGGTCAGCGCCTCTTCCTGATCGTGGGTGACATAGATAAAGGTGATATTCATCTCGCGCTGCAAACGCTTCAGTTCCAGCTGCATCTCCTTGCGCAGCTTGAGATCCAGCGCACCCAGAGGCTCGTCCAGCAGCAGGATCTCCGGCTCATTGACAAGGCTGCGGGCGATGGCCACGCGCTGCTGCTGGCCGCCGGACATCTGGCCGATGCTGCGGCGTTCAAAGCCTTTCAGGCCCACGACTTCCAGCATATCGCGCACTTTGCGGCGGATGGTCTCTTCGTCCATCTTTTTCAAGCGCAGACCGAATGCCACGTTTTCAAAGACGTTCAGGTGCGGGAACAGCGCGTATTTCTGGAACACCGTGTTCACCGGCCGTTTATAAGGCGGCACGCCCGTAATGTCCTCTCCTTTGAGCAGGACTTTGCCGGAGTTCGGTTCCAGAAAGCCCGCGATCAGGCGAAGGGTCGTGGTTTTACCGCAGCCGGAAGAGCCCAGCAGCGTAACAAATTCCTTATCGTGGATATCGAGGTTCAGTCCGTCCAGAATCCGCTGGCCGTCAAACTCCACAACGATATCCCGCAGGGATACGATCACCGAGTTGTCCATATGATACCAAATCCTCCTTAAACTCAGATACGAAAAAAGACAGGGCCGTTGCCCCATCCCTCGTACCGGGGTGATCGTCCCCACGCCGCGCCAAATAACGGCAAGCTTTGCGCAGGGTCCTCTCCCCTATCGTGTCTATCTTATACAATTTGCGTGCAAATGTCAATCACTCTGACACAGTTTGTCCAAACTTTACGAAATCGGAAAAAACCGGCGCGGAGCATAGAAAAGCCCGGCGGCCCCTGTACAGGAAACCTCCGGGCGCAAAAACGACCGTTGGATGAACTTTTGTTTCACGAATCCGCTTCCGCAGCGTCCGCGGCAAGGATGGTCTGGACCGTGGAACCATCTACCGTGTAGAGCGAGGTGTCCCCCGCCACGGTCAGGTAGTAGTTGTCCATGCCCTCATAGTAAGTCAGGGTCTTGGTGCTGTCGGCTGTCTGGACCACCGCGGCGGCAAGCTCCTTCATTCCGGCGGGGTCACCGTCCGTCGTCTGGGCGGTCACATAGCTGCTGAGGACCGAAAGGAGTTCGGTGGTCAGCTCCGGGGTGAGGGTCTCACCGTTTTTCGTCAGCGTCACCGCTTCAATGGCCGAACTCGTCAGCCCCGCCGGATTGAATGCTCCGAAGAGGTCCGTTTTGCGCACCTCGAAGCAGGACGCCTTTGTGCCGGCCACCGTATAAAGGGCATCGTCCCCGGCTTTTTTCAGGTAGATGTCCCCGGTGGCTGCATTCTCCGCCCCAAAGGTGAAGGTGTTCGTTTCCCCCGCCGCCGTGACCGTCACGGTCAGCGAATCGGCGGTGAAGCCGTAGTCTTCACCCGGCTCTTCGGTCAGCTGGCGCTTGGCATTCAGGGCGGCCAGCGCCGTGCGCATCGTATTGCAGGACGTTTCGTCGAGGTGGTAGGCCGGATCTTCGGCCAGTGTCCAGCCGCCGTCTGCAGAGTGGAGGGTGTTGGTCTCGCCGTTGTAGGTGACCACGATCTCCGTCAGGTCGTCCGCCGCAAAGGAGGACAGCGGGATGGTTCCCTGCGCGGCTTCGCTGGTGGCCTGTTCCGCCTTCTGGTTCTGCCGGGTGAGCAGGGCCAGCGCCCCGCCCAGCAGCAGGACCAGCACCAGAAGCCCCAGCAGGGTGCGCTGTTTTGTTTTCATGCAGGCCTCACTTTCTGCGCCGCAGCACCACGACCACCGCGCCCACCGCCAGCAGCGCGGCGGGCAGGATGACGATGAACATCAGCCCCAGCACCGCCGAAACGCTGCCGGAGACCGAGATGGGCGCCGCTTCCAGCGCCTTGGAGTCGATCAGTACCGTGCTGACCTGACCCGCCAGCGAGGCGGCACAGCCCTGCAGGAAGGTGCAGTTGCCGGGCACAACCTGATAGGCGGCTTCGTTGTCCATGTTGCCGCAGTTGACCCAGATCACTTCCGCTTCGGTGGTCTCATTCCGGGCATATGCTGCCAGCGCAAAGGGGCCGTCGAGGTCGCCGTCTTCCTTATCGGCGGTGACCATCTCGTAGCCCGCCGTTTTGCTGTAGGCGGAATTGGAGGTGGTAAGCAGCGCTTCCGAAACGATGTTGTCCGTCTCGGTCAGGGTGATGCCCTGCGCCATCTGCAGCAGCACATGGCGGCTGGTGTCCACGCCGTCCATCGCGGTGGTCTCGGTGGGGCTGGTGTAGTCTGGCAGCAGATAGTAGGGGTAGCCGTTCATAAAATGGTTGGCGTCCCCCTCCACCACAAGGCCCTCGGTGCGGGTCAGGCCGAACTCCGCCATCAGCGCGTCGAGGTTGGGGGTATTATAATAGGAATCGGTCAGCAGCAGCACCTTGCCGCCGCTGCTCAGATAGCTGCGCAGCAGACTCATCTCGTCCACAAGGCTGCCCGCCGAGGCAAGATCCTGCGCGGGGTCGTTGATGATGAGCAGATCGCAGTCCTCCGGGATGCCGCTGGAGAGCAGGTCCAGCGCCGTGAGGGAAAGGTTCTGGCTTTCCAGCGCATCGGTCAGGGTGTCGGTCAGGGTCTGCTCGCCGTGGTTGGTGGTGTAGTAGGCGTGCTTCTGCTCCCCGCTGGTCAGCCGGTAGATGGCCGAGGTGATCTCGTTTTCGCCCGCAAAGGTCACGCTGTAGGTTCCGGCGGTGTAGTAGTCGGAGTAGTCGTAATCGTAGAGGTCGGATGCGTCCAGCACAACATTCTGGTCCCCGGAAACGAGGATCACACTGCCGGAAGAGGCCTCCTGTGCGCCGTACTGGGCCGCAAAGGTGGGGTAGACTGCCGGGTCCTTCAGCTCCCACGTAATGTGGCTGCTCTCGGCAGCGTATTTATCCAGCAGCTTGGAGATGATCTGATCTTCATTGCCGGTCTCGCAGAGGTAGTAGATGGTCACATCCTGCGAAAGCTCCCGTGCCACCTGCTTGGAGCTGTCGCCGAGGGTGTAGAGCCCAGCCTCCGAGAGGTCGAATTCGGTGTACTTGGACGGGATGGCCCGCACCAGCAGATTCAGCAGCACCACCGCTGCGATTACCGCTGCTGTAATGGCAGCAGAATACAGGCCGCTGCGGAACACTTTTCCGTCCGACGCGGATTTTTTTGATTTCAAAAATTTCATTGCTCTGCCCCTCCTTTCAGTTCCAGCGGCGCTTCTCGATGCTCTGCGCCGTGAAGAACAGGAACATTCCCGTCACGGTCAGGTAATAGACCAGCGTCGGAAGGGAGAAACTGTTGTTGACGAAATCCTCAAAGGGGGTAAAAAAGCATAGGACGCTCAGCACTGCGCTGAAGGCCTCGGTCAGCCATGCGCTCTGCAAAAGGAACAGGCCCGTCAACCCAAGGCAGAGGGCCGCAAAGATCAGGCAGCCGAGGATGAAACTCCGGGTGCGCAGCCCGGCCATCAGGGAAGCCGCTCCCGCAATGGCCGTGAAGACCGCCAGTGCCACAGCGCTGCCCGCGTTGAACAGGCTGCGGAGACTGGGCATCATGTAGGCCAGCAGCAGCACAGAGAAGCCCGCCACCGCCGCGATGATGGGGTTTTCGGTCAGGCCGGAGAGAAACTCCCCCATGGCGATGGCCGCACAGCCCAGCAGGAAATAGCACAGCAACGCGGCAAAATTGGCGGCAAGTGCCGGGACAGTGCCGCCCAGCGCCCAGAGGATGAGGATCATGACCCCATCCATAAGGCAGGGCAGCGCAAAGACGGCGCACATGGCAAAGAACTTGCCCAGCACGATGCCCCAGACAGGGACCGGGCTGGTCAGCAGCAGTTGGTCGGTGCGGCTGCGGCGCTCCTCGGCCAGCGAACGCATCGTCAGCACCGGGATGTAGAGCAGCAGCATGAAAATCGTGCGGCATAACGTGTAGTAGCCGAAATCCGTCAGCCCATAGCCGAGGTTCAGCGCCAGAAAATAGATGCCCGACGAGGCCAGCAGAAAGGCCGTGAGCACATAGCCCAGCATCCCGTGAAAATAGCTGCGGAGTTCCCGCTTGAAGATGGCTGTCATTCTGCTTCCTCCTCCCCTGTTTCTTCCTCGGTATTTCCGCCCGTCAGCTCCATAAAGACTTCCTCAAGGCTCCGGTCTCCGGCGGTCAGCTCTTCCAGCGTGCCGGATGCCGCCAGCTTCCCCTTGGACAGGATCAGCACCTGTTGGCAGACGGCCTGCACCTCGCTCAGGATGTGGCTGGACAGGATGACGGTGTGCGTCTTGCCCAGCTCCCGGATGAGCTTACGGATCTCGACCACCTGTGCGGGGTCAAGGCCGACCGTGGGCTCGTCGAGGATGATCAGCTTCGGGCTGCCCAGCAGGGCCTGTGCAATGCCGACCCGCTGCCGGTAGCCCTTGGACAGGCTGCGGATGAGCCGGGGCATCACGTTATCCAGCCCGGTCCGATGGGCCGCTTTCCGCACTTGTTCCTTCCGGTCGGCCCGCTTCACGCCCTTGAGCTCGGCCGCGAAGAGCAGATACTCCTCCACCGTCATCTCCGGGTAGAGCGGCGGCTGCTCCGGCAGGTAGCCCACGCACGCCTTGGCGGCATCGGCTTCCTCCGGCAGCGGGTGCCCCGCCACCGTGACAAGGCCGCCGGTAGCGGACAGATAGCCGGTCAGAATGTTCATGATAGTGGACTTGCCCGCACCGTTCGGCCCCAGCAGACCGCAGATCTGCCCATCCTCCACGGTGAATGAAACATCGTCCACCGCAAGGTGTCGGCCATACGTTTTGGTAAGGTGTGAAACCTCGATCACAAAGAACGCTCCTTTCAAGGGCCGTGCAGAACCCAAATTTTAGATCGCTGGTTTATTTTAGTCCGGAAATGTGTTCAAAATAAGGGAACCGTGTGTAAGATTCGCAAGGACTCCTTTTCCGCACTTTTCCGCGCAGATGCACAAAAAAGCGCCGCCTCCACAAAGGAGACGACGCTTTGAAAGACCTGTAAATTACTTACGGCCGAAACGCTTGTTGAAGCGCTCAACACGTCCGCCGGTGTCAACCAGCTTCTGCTTACCAGTGTAGAAAGGATGGCACTTGGAGCAAACTTCGACGTGGATCTCCGGCTTAGTGGAACGAGTCTTGATGACGTTACCGCAAGCGCAGGTGATGGTGCAGTCAACGTAATTCGGATGGATACCCTGCTTCATTCTTTTTCACCTCATTTCTGGTTCTGACTTATTGGGGCCATATTATAAATGTATGTGCCCATCACAACCTTCAATATCGGCTACCCCCGCGAGCGGCCTTGGAAACGATTGCCTTAATATTATATCACGGATTTTCGAAAATGCAAGAGGGAAAATAAATTTTTTAGCTACTACGTCACCCCACCCGCTGCCTCTTATCCAGCCGCATCTTGTCAGCTATCATCGCAATGAACTCCGAGTTTGTAGGCTTGCCCCGCAGGTTGTGGATGGTGTAACCGAAGTAGCTGTTGAGGGTGTCCACGTCGCCCCGGTCCCATGCCACCTCGATGGCGTGACGGATGGCGCGCTCCACCCGGCTGGCGGTGGTGCCGTTTTTCTTGGCGATCTCCGGGTACAGACGCTTGGTCACGGCGTTGATGTACTCCGGCTCGTTCATGGTAAGCAGGATGGCATCCCGCAGGAACTGGTAGCCCTTGATGTGGGCGGGGACGCCGATCTGGTGCAGGATCTCAGTCACCGTCAGCTCGTCGCTGTCCACACTGGTGGGCAGATGGTGCTTTTCCTTCCCCATAGCCACTTTGACCACGCGGCTGGCGAGGACATTTTCATCAAACGGCTTGACGAAATAGTAGGCAAAGCCTTCGTCCAGCAGCTCCTGAACCATTTCCTCACTCTGGAACGCGCCGGTCACGAAGAACGAGGTGTGCCGCTCCCCCGCCGCATTGTACTTCTGTTTGACGGCCAGCGCATCCAGTCCCGGCATGAATGCGTCCAGCAGCACCACCTGCGGCCGCACCGAGAGCATTTTCTGAAGTACCTTCTGTCCGTCTTTCTCGACGACCGTAACTTCCACGCCTTTTTGTTCCAGCGCTTCGCGGCAAGCTTCCGTAATCTCCGCACTGGTATCCGACATCAAAAACCGAATTTTTTCCATCGTTCATTCCTCCAAAGTGTGCAGTTCTCTTAACACTTTGGATTTTACCATATTTTCCCATCTATTTCAACGGTCATTTTTGCCAGTTTTTGACATTTAAGGTCGAGTTCGAATTATTTATTTTGCCAATTCCGGCTCCTGCGCCCTCTGCGCCACGATTTCGGCCTGTTCCAGCATAGTCTGGGCGAAAATTCCGTAACCGCGTGTCGGGTCGTTGACAAGGACATGGGTCACTGCGCCCACCAGACGCCCATTCTGTACGATGGGGCTGCCACTCATCCCCTGCACGATGCCGCCCGTCTGGGCCAGAAGGGCCGGGTCTGTGACCCGAAGGACCATGTTCCGCTTGGCGTCGGCGTCGCTGATCCGCTCGATCTGGACCCGGTAGGCCCGCGGCGCCCCGCCCGACACGGTAGACCAGATCTCGGCGCTGCCGGTCTCGACCTCCTGCGCAAAGGCAACTTCCATCGTCTGCCCGGTGAACGGGGTGCGGGTGGTGCCGTAGACCCCGTTTTCTCCGTTGATGCGGATGCTGCCGATGGCCCGGCTGCTCAGGAAGCGGCCCTTCAGCTCGCCGGGGCTGCCCGCCGTGCCTTTGCTGCAGCCGGTGATCTCACAGGGGACGATCTCCCCGCTGCGCAGCGCAATGCTTTCGCCGGTGTCGCTGTCGCTGATGGGGTGGCCCAGCCCCGCAAAGGTGCCCCGCTCCTCATCCGCAAAGGTCAGCGTGCCGACCCCTGCCGAGGAGTCCCGCACCCACATTCCTGCCCGCCACTGGCCCGCAGACTCATCCCAGATGGGCGTCAGGCTCGTTTGCAGCTGCTCTCCGTTTCGGATATAGACCACCTCCACAGCGTTCCCCTGCGCCGCTTCCAGCGCTGCCTTGACCGCGTCGTTGTCCTCCGTCGCCGTTGCACCGATTCGGATGACCCGGTCTCCAAGGCGCAGCCCGGCCCCCTTGGCGGGGTTCGTCGTGCCGCCGCTGGCCTTTTCCACATCCGAGAAGCCGACGATCAGCGCCCCTTCCGAAAACATCTTGACGCCGAACGGCGTCCCGCAGACCGTCACCTGCCGACGCTCCGTGACGATGGTGCGGATGGTCTTGATGGGCAGCCAGCCGCCCAGCGAGAGGGTGGTCTGATAGCTGCCCACCGCGCGGGTGCTGGCAACATTCTGGCTCCCACGGGCTCCCAGCGGCTCCACCCACGCAAAACGCGGCAGGGCCAGCGTCTGTCCGGGTTCCAGATAGACGCGGTCCGGCAGACGGCTGTACAGCCACCCCAGCGCCGCCAGCGGCAGAAGCGCCAGCATCGCCGCCGCTCGTTTGCCCCTCTGACGCCAACTGCGGCGGCCTCTGTTCTGCTGTTTCACGTGTTCCATCTCCCCGAATCTTTTTGGGGCTAGTATGCGCCGCACCGGGAGCTTTTATAAAAGTGGGCCGTGGGAATTGACTTTTTGGTTCGAACTTGGTACACTAGTAAAGTCGATCTGCGGGTATGGTGGAATTGGCAGACGCGCAGGATTTAGGTTCCTGTGCCGCAAGGCGTGTGGGTTCGACCCCCACTACCCGCATCCGAAAACAGCCCTCTTCGGTCCGGTTCTGCGGAACTGCCGAAGAGGGCTGTTTGTTTTCAGGAGACCCTTTCTAAGGTTTGAGCACCTGTTCCACCGTGCAGAATGCAAACCCCTGATCCTTGTACCATTGGATGATGTCCGGCAGCGCCTCAGCGGTGGTGCGGGTCGTGGCTGAATCGTGCATCAGAACGATGCACTGGGTCTGCTCGCCGGTCTCCCGCACAACATTGCGATAGATGGTGTTGGCGCTGGGCTTGCCGCCCACGGCGTCCTCGGCACAGACATTCCAGTCTACATACGTATAGCCTTTTTCCTCCGCCTGTGCTTTCAACTCCGACATGATCCCCTTTCCGCCGTAGCGTCGGCTGACGGTATTGGTGCTGCCGCCCGGAAAGCGGAGATAGTGGATGCCGTCGGTCAGGATATAGGGCGAAATGCGTTCTTGCAGCAGCGCGATGTCCTCCCAGTAGGCGTCCGGGCTTTGGTAGATGTCGCTGTACTCGTGGGAGGCGGAGTGGAACGCGATCTGGTGCCCCGCCGCCGCAGCCTCCGCGATGAGGGGCAGATACTTTTCGTTGTAGCCCGTCGCCACCACAAAGAAGGTCGCTTTGACCCCGGCAGCATTCAGCGCTGCCAGCACATCCGGTGTCGTTTTGCTGGGCCCATCGTCGAAGGTCAGGCAGACCCATTTTTCCGGCGGCGCAGGGAGTTCTTCCGGCACCGAGGCCGCCGGGGCCTCACGTTCAGTCGGTGTCAGGAATTCCGTGTCCGGAACCGGGGTCAGATCGCTCTCCCGGCAGCCGATGACCGGCGCGGCCGCATAGAAACTCCCCAGCAGAAAACCGGCGGCCAGCCCCAACATCAAGAGAATTCCACTACGAAATAAAATCTTTTTCTCCACCTTCACGCCAAAAACCTCCTTGTACGGTAATTTTATGAAAAAGCGGTTCTGTACAGGATATGACGGGCGAAAAAATCTATGAAAAACGCTTGACTTTCGCTGGGGTTTATGGTACTATACTAGAGCAGTCCGCACGACGGTTTCAAACCTCAGGAACTTAGGGTTGCACACAACAGAATATGCGAAGGTGGCGGAACTGGCAGACGCGCACGTTTGAGGTGCGTGTGGTTTATCCTTGGGGGTTCAAATCCCCTCCTTCGCACCATGACAAAAACCCGCATGAATGCTGAAAATTCAGTGTTCATGCGGGTTTTCTTTTGTTTTGCGATGTGCAGATACTAACAGATACTGCATTATATTGCGGTGCATCGAATGGTCAAAATATGGTCATTCGCTTCAGCCGCTCGCGATAGTCTCCCAGTACTCCACGATCTTACCGGGCACGGCGTCCTTGTCCGTCAGAAAGGCGGCGGCGAGGTCTGCGTAAAAGTTCGCGGTGTCGGGATCAGGGGTTCACATTCTGCCGCGTAGAACAAGTGCTCCCAGCACTATAACGGCGACTGCCACAGGGAGCAGCCGCCGCAACCAACGCAGCAGGCGTTCCCGCCTTGGCGGGAGTCCCGTTTGGAGAGATTCCGGGAAGAATGCTTCGCAGCAAACAGAATCGCAATAACGTCCCTGCCCGCGCCATGCCTTATATCGGATGCCGTTCCACTCAAACTCCGGGTACATTCCCCCTTTTGTGATGCGGATGGGGCTTCCCTGAGCTTCCCCATAGCGCAGCAGTACGGCAGCAAAATCCTCCGGGGTGTTGATGGACTGTTCCGATACGATGGAAAAGCGCTTTTTCTGCTCGTTTTCTGCCACGGTACGGTAATCCCTGAGCCAGCCGGAGAAAAATCCACCCGGCTCCTGCGGGTCCTGCATCCGTTTCAGACAATCGTCCACATCCAGCTGATCCACCTGAGGAGCCTGTTGGGTCAGCTCTGCGCAAAAGCGGATCGAACCCGCCAGCTGCGCTGCCTGCTGCTCCAGTACCGTCTGCTGCGCCCGAAGCGCTTCGGTCAGCGGCTGTTCCCCGTTGAGGACCCTCTGTATTACGGGCAGCGGCATATCCAGCATCCGAAGCATCCGAATCAGTTTCAGGGTCCGGATATCCTCGGCGGTGTAATCCCGGTAGGCGTTGCCCCGGTTACGGGCAGGGGTCATCAGCCCTTCTTTTTCGTAGAAGCGGATGTTGGGGCTGGAAACTCCACTCTGTTCCGCAGCCTGTTTGATGTTCATTTGCTTCACCTCCGCCCTTACACTACACCATAAAGTCGGTTGAAGGTCAAGCATTTTTCAAAAAATAGCGCAAAAATGCCCCGGCGGGCACAAAACCTGCCGGGGCATTCCTTGTTTTGCTTACTGAGCGTTGTTGAACAGGGTGAAGGCGCGGTAAGCCATGTACAGGTCGCTCTTGTGAATGACCTCGAACGGAGAGTGCATGGACAGCACGGGCACACCGATATCCAGCACGGGGATGCCGCGGTTGGCGACATACTTGGCGATGGTGCCGCCGCCGCCCAGATCCAAACGGCCCAGTTCACCGATCTGCCATGCCACGTTGCCCTTGTCCAACATCCGGGTGATGTCGCTGACCAGCTCAGCACAGGCATCGCTTGCGGAGCCCTTGCTGCCGCTGCCGGTATACTTGAAGATGGCAATACCGCGGCCCGCATAGGTGCCGTTCATCGGCTCGAAGGCGCTGGCCCAAGAGGGATCGTAAGCAGCGGTGACGTCAGCAGACAGGCAGACGCTGTTGCGGAAGGCGATGATATCGTCCTGACCGGCAGCGCGGCACAGCTCCTGCATGAAGTGGAAGGCATACATGCTCTGCATACCGGTCACGCCGTCGGAGCCGATCTCTTCCTTATCCGTGAGGACGCAGACGGTGGTGTAGGCCGGGTTCTTGGTCTCGATCTCAGCCACCAGTGCGGGGTAAGCGTCCACACGGTCATCGTGGCCGTAGCTGCCGACCATGGAGCGGTCGAAACCGACATCGCGGCTCTTGTAAGCCGGGGTGATCTCGATCTCAGCACGCATGAACTCCTTCTCGGTGATGCCGTACTTCTCGTTGAGGAGGATCATGGTGTTCAGCTTGACGGCTTCCTTCACGTCCTCATCCTCAACAGCGTCGGAACCGATCAGGATGTTCAGCTCCTCGGCCTTGATGCCGTCCTTCAGGGTGCGGGCATTCTGCTCGGCACCCAGATGGGGCAGCAGGTCGGTGATGCAGAAGACGGGGTCGTTCTCGTCCTCGCCGACGCGGACGGTCACCGTGGAGCCGTCGTCGCGGGTGAAGACACCGTGGATGGACAGCGGCATGGTGCCCCACTGATACTTGCGGACGCCGCCGTAGTAGTGGGTCTTGAAGTAGCTCAGGTGGTCGGACTCGTACAGCGGGGTCGGGCGCAGGTCCAGACGGGGGCTGTCGGTGTGGGCGATGACCAGACGGAAGCCGTCCTCAAAGCTGCGAGTGCCGATGGTGGCGGCCACGACCGCCTTCTTGAACTGAACGAAGTAGACCTTGTCGCCGGGCTTGTAGGTCTTCTTGGGGTCGAACTCGACGTAGCCGGCATCCTTGAGCATCTGCTCGCTTTCTGCGGCGACCTCGCGCTCGGTCTTGCCATTGTCGAGGAACTTCTTGTAGCCCTCGGCAAAGTCGTGGGCCTTCTGCTTGACGTCGGCATCCTTGTCGGTGACGTAAGCGGGCTTATAGAGCAGCTTTTCAGCAAGCTGCTGATTCGGAGTCTTTTCTGCCATAGAATTTCTCCTGCCTTTCTGTTTCCTTATTCCTAAATATTTTAAAGGGTCTGTTGCCCTTTAATCTTGGTTCGTGCCATACAGGCGGGTGTAGACCGCGTAGCACGCGGTGATCTTTTCGACGTAGTGGTGCATCTGGTTATAGGGAAATCCCTGCAATGTAACGCCGTCGGCGGAGTGTTCTTCCATCTGCAAAAGGGTGTCCACCGTACCCCAGCCGCTGTGGTAAGCCGCCGCTGCCGTAGCCACATCGCCGTCGTAGCGTTGCAGACAGAGATGCAGATAATAGCAGCCGTATCGGAGGCTGACGGCGGGGTCGTAGAGGTCGTCAAAGGTGACATTCTCCCCTGCCGCAAGCTTGCTGCGCATCCAGAGGAAGGTCTCCTCGGTCATCTGCATCAAGCCGCGGGCGTTGACGCTGGAAGTCGCTGCCGGATCAAACCCGCTCTCGGTCCGGATGAAGGAATAGACCAGCAGCGGGTCAAGGTCATACTCGGCGGCGTACTGCTCCACGAGGGCGGAATATTTGCAGGGGTAGAATGCCTTTTCCATTTGCGTGCGCACCGGAGGCAGACACAACACGCCAAGCACCAGCAAAAACACCAGCACAAGGCTGTTCAGCAATTTCTTCACGTTCAAACCGAAGCTTCGGCACCACCTTTCCTGCGGCCCTCGGCCAGCAGCTGTTCGCAGAGCGCCGACGCGGCAGCTTCCAGCGCGGCAAGGTCGGCGTCGTTGTGCAGCACATAATCCGCGCGGGCCAGCAGAACGCTTTCCGGCGTCTGAGCATTCAGGCGCCGGGCTGCCATTTCAGGCGCGATGCCGTCCCGCTGGGCGATGCGGGCCACGCTTGTTTCAAAGGGAGCTGTGACCACCGCCAGACGGTCGCATTCCGCTTCCGCCGCGGTCCCGACGATGACTGCGCCATCCAGCACGAAGAGCGGTGCCCCGGCTTCCTGCGCGGCCTGTTTGGCCAGCCGGATGCGGCGGACGATCTCCGGGTGGGTGATGAGATCCAGCGCCGCCTTTCCTTCCGGCGTCGCGAAGGCGCGGTCGGCCAGAAGCCGACGGTCCAGCGAACCGTCCGGACGGAGGATCTCTTCCCCGAACCGCTCCGCCAGCACCGGCAGCAGCGGCGAGGACGGGAGCAGGATCTCCCGCGAGAGCTGGTCGGCATCGGCCAGCGGGACACCGTGGGCGGAAAAGACCGCCGTCACGGTGGATTTGCCGCAGCCGCTGCGGCCTGTAATGCCCAGCGTGATCATAAGGCGATCACCCGGAACGCGGCTGCGCGGATCAAGCGGTTGTACACGGCCATGCTCAGGCCGTCCTTCTTCGGGCAGCGGGCGTACACGATGCCGTCGCCCTGCTCATCCAGCGCACGGAGGCTGCGGAAGATGTGCTTTGCCTGATCGGCACCGTCCCCCTCGCGGCCATATTCCACGCAGGGCACGCCGAGCTTTTCCGCTTCGCCCGTAAAGCAAAGGCAGCTGGGGTTCTGGTCCATGTGGGCCTCCACATAGGCTTTGAACTGTTCAAAGGTGCCGTCCAGCAGGGTGACGTCCGCCTTGGGCGCGTAGTGTTTGTACTTCATGCCGGGGCTGCGGACCACTGCGCCCTCCGGCAGCTTTTCGAGGATGGCCTTCGAGACCTCGACTTCCTCGCCGAGGGCACGTTCCAAGTCCTCCAATGTAATGTGGCCGGGGCGGAACAGGGTCGGCTTCTCGCCCACCACCGAAATGACCGTAGACTCCACGCCCACATCGCACTCGCCGCCGTCCAGAATGAGGGGCAGCCGGCCGTTCATATCGGTAAAGACATCCTGCGCGTTGGTGGGGCTGGGTTTGCCGGAAAGGTTTGCCGACGGGGCCGCAAAGGCACAGCCGCTCTGCTGGATGACCGCGCGGGCGACCGGGTGGCTGGGCATCCGAATGCCGACGGTATCCAGCCCGGCGCAGCACTCCGCCGCCACTTCCGGGCCGCGGGGCATGATGATGGTCAGGGGGCCGGGGCAGAACGCTGCCATCAGCAGCTGGGCACGCTCCGGCACCTCGCTGACGAGGCCGGGCAGCATCTCCGGGCCGGTGACGTGGACGATCAGGGGGTTATCCTGCGGGCGGCCCTTTGCCACGAAGATCTTGGCCACCGCTTCGCCGTTGCGGGCGTCTGCCGCAATGCCGTAGACCGTCTCAGTCGGCAGGGCGACCAGCTCGCCCTCGCGAAGAAGTTCCGCTGCTTTGGCGATGGCGTCGCCTTCAGCGCGTAGAATTTCAGTTTTCATTTCCATGCGATTCATCGTTCTTTCTATCTGTAAAGTATATGTTCTTTACGCCATTTCAGGCGCATTATTTGTCGGTTTGTGCGTTGAGCTGCCGGAGCTTTTCCGCTTGCTCATGGGTGGCGAGGGCATCGATGATCTCGTCCAGATTGCCGTCCATGATCTTATCCAGATTGTGCACGGTCAGGCCGATGCGATGGTCGGTGCAGCGATCCTGCGGGAAATTGTAGGTGCGGATCTTCTCGCTGCGGTCGCCGGTGCCCACCTGCCCTTGGCGGTTGGCGTTGATGGCGTCCTGCTGCTCCTTCTGCTTCTGGGCCAGCAAGCGGCTGCGAAGGATCTCCAGCGCCTTATCCTTGTTCTGGAACTGGCTGCGCTCGTTCTGGCACTCGACCACCGTGCCGGTGGGGATGTGGGTCACCCGGATGGCACTGGACGTCTTGTTGATGTGCTGGCCGCCCGCGCCGGAGGAGCGGAAGGTGTCGATGCGCAAGTCCTTGGGGTCCAGCTCAAAGTCCACTTCCTCCGCCTGCGGCATCACGGCCACGGTGGCGGTGGAGGTGTGGATACGGCCCTGCGTCTCGGTCTCCGGCACCCGCTGGACCCGGTGGACGCCGCTCTCATACTTGAGGCGGTTGTAGGCCCCCGCGCCGTTCACCGCGACGATGGCTTCCTTCACGCCGCCCAGCTCTGTTTCGTTGAGGTTCAGTATTTCCAGCTCCCAGCCACGGCTCTGGACGTACATCGTGTACATCCGAAGCAGACTGTGGGCGAACAGGGCCGCTTCCTCGCCGCCCGCGCCGCCGCGGATCTCCATGATGACGCTTTTGCCGTCATTGACATCCTTGGGCAGCAGCAGAATTTTGAGAGAATTTTCCAGTTCTTCCACGTCGTGACTTTTTTCGCCGATCTCCTGCTGTACCATCTCCTTAAAGTCCGGGTCGAGGGGTTCGCCTTCGAGCAGGGCTTTTGCCTGAGCAAGATGATCCTGCGCCGTTGTCAAGGCCTGATAGGCCTGCACCACTGGCTCGGCCTCGTGGTATTCCTGCATCAGGCGGCGAAACAGAGGGGGATCCGCCGCGGTTTCGGGCTGGTTCAGGCGGATCGAAAGCTCCTCGAACCGGTGGCAGACCGCTTCCATCTGAGAAAACAGTTTTGACATACTTGTGCAGTTCTCCTTATCGTTCTCAATGGATGGGGCCGGTTTGCGCGGCAGGGTCGGGTCTCACGACCTTTTTGATGTTCTTTTCGATCTTCGCGCGGGGCAGCATGACCTCGCGGCCACAGCCCGTGCAGCGGATCTTGAAGTCCATGCCCACCCGCAGCACCTCGAAGCTGGAAGCTCCGCAGGGATGCTTCTTGCGGGTCAGGATGGTATCTCCCACTGCGATATCCATAGACACTCTCCCTCCTGCCTGTACCCTCCCGGCACAGGCGCTGCGGCCAGCGGTTTGTTCCGGCTGCCGCACACAGATATAGTATAAACCAAACTCGTATAAAATGCAATTGTCCGCGCATATGGTTTTACTGCCGCCGCACCCAACGCGGCGGTGCGCACGACAAAAAACAGCACAGAAAGAGGAATGAACAATGATGCAGACATTTCGTACCGAAGGAAATTACCGCAGTGCCGACCGGCTTTCGGCTGCGGAGCTGCGGGCGGCGATGGCCAGCCGCGAAATTTTGCAGAGCACGGCACTGGCGTTCGATACCGCCCGCCAGCTGCGGTTTGAGTTTGGCGGGCTGCGGGCCGTGATGCCCTTTGAACAGTGTGCCGACGGAGCCGAGACCGGCAGCGTGCGGGACATTGCGATCCTGACGCGGGTCGGGCGGCCCACCTGCTTTGTCATCGAGGGGATGGACACCGACGAGACCGGTCAGCCGGTCTACCGCCTCTCCCGCGCCGAAGCACAGCGGATGTGCAAGGCCGATTACCTCGACACGCTCCAGCCCGGCGATATCCTCCCCTGCACCGTGACCCACATCGAACCCTTCGGGGCCTTCTGCGACGTGGGATGCGGCATCAGCGCTCTGCTACCCATCGACTGTATGTCGGTCAGCCGCATCTCTTCCCCCGCCGACCGGGTCAGCGTCGGGCAGCAGATCCTCTGCGCCATCAAGAGCCGGGACGTACAGGGTCGGTTCGTTCTGACCATCCGGGAACTGTTGGGCACATGGGCCGAGAACGCCGCCGCTTTTACGGTCGGTGAAACCGTGGTAGGCATCGTGCGGAGCGTGGAGGAATACGGCACCTTCATCGAGATCGCGCCCAACCTCGCGGGCCTTGCCGAGAGCTGCCCTGACCTCCGCCCCGGACAGGCGGTCAGCGTCTACATCAAGAACATCCTGCCCGAAAAGATGAAGATCAAGCTGGTCATCGTGAACCACAGCCTTGGGCAGAGCCATCGGTTCGAGCTGCATTATTTTATCACCGAGGGCCATATTGACCACTGGCTCTACTCCACGCCGGAAAGCCACAAGCGGATCGAGACGGATTTTGCGGTTGCGGCTTGCAATCCGGCGTAAAAGCCTTTATACTATAGAGGAGAACGATTCCAAATCAGCCATTTGAAAATTGAAGGGGATGTGCAGAACGATGGCCGCCAACGATGCTTTTACCGCCGGTGTCCGCCCCGGCGGGCTGACCGACAGCACCGAGATCCGGTTGCTGTTGTGTTATCTCGTGAAAAACGCCGGGCCGATCACCCGCACCGAGATCGAAAATGCCTTGATGGAGGAAGCGCTGGTCAATTATTTTGAGATCGGCTCCTGCCTTGATGACATCACCCAGCAAAAGCTGGTCATGCTGAGCGATGGACGCTATTCCATCACGGAAAAAGGGCGCAAGGTCGCGCAGGAGCTGGCCTTTGACCTGCCCCGCAGCGTGCGAGAACGCGCCGTGGCCGCCGTGCTGCGCAGCCAGACATGGGCCCGCAAGGAGGCCCAATACGCCGCCCGCATCACCGAAAAGCCGGACGGCCACTGCTCCATCCGCTGCACCATCAAGGCGCTGGATCAGGAGCTGTTCTGCCTCGACATCGGCACGCCCGACCGGCTGAGCGCCGACCTCGTGAAAAAGCAATTCATCCTCAAAGGCAACGAGATCTACCAGATGCTCATCACCAAGCTGACGGAGGAGACCGAATAACCCAAGCGATAAAAATGCCGCTGTTCCGGAAAGAAAAACCGGACAGCGGCATTTTTTTCATTTCCAGAGCTGGGCGGCCACCAGTTCGAGCACACTGCCCGCGATGCAGCGGGCCTTGTCCGAAATGAGAAAGCAGTTTTCCAGTTCCTCGCGCCGGGGGTCCACATCGGCCACCTTGAAGCCCTTCGTCACCGGATAGCCGTCCCTCAAAAGCCCCCGCAGGATGCCGGAGATCTGCGTTTTCACGGGGATGCGCTCCCCCTCCGGCGTTTCCAGCTCGGCGATGGTCTCCCCTGCCTCGACAAAATCGGCGATGGCGTGACAATTTCGGAATATTCCCGCAGCCGGGGAATGGATGACCCGCTCGGCCCCGTAGCCGCCGATGATGCCCGGCACGCCGGAGTTCGGGGCCGCCGTCCCCTCCCGGATGATCCGGCCAAGCTTGTGGCCGCGCTTGGTCTCCACCACCACATCCACATCCCGCCCAGCCACGAAGCCGGGGCCGAGGGCGATGGTCAGCGGGGCCATCGCCCGCGTGGTGCCGAGGTTTTTCTTCGCGATGATGGCGTCGATCAGCACGGCGGGCTCTGCTTTTGGCAGACAGACCCCCTTCGGGTCCACGAGGATGGGCACGGCGTTCTCGGCCCAGACGGCCTCCGCCTCGGCCAGCGATGCCGCACGCACGGCCCGCAGACCTTCCACGGTCGTTTCGCCCTCGTAGACTGCTTCGCAGAGGGAGACTTGGCGGCGGATGGCGGCGGGGTGTTCGGCTTCCAGTACCAGCACCCGCAGCCCCGCCGACCACAGCCGGTGGATGGTGCCGGTGGCAAGGTCGCCGCCGCCGCGCACCACGATCAGTTCCTCACGCTTCATCGCTGTTTTCCTCCGGCTCCACGCGTTGCAGCAGCACGCTCATCGAGCCGCCGCAGGCTGCAATGGCGGCGTCCTCACCGGTGCCGTCCGTGGTAAAGGCGGCAAGCTTCGTGGGCGGTTCCTCCCCCGCCAGCATTTTTGCAGCAAGCTGCTGCACCCGGTATTCCATGATGCCGCCGCCCACGCTGCCGACGGTCCGGCCATCGGGCAGAAGCAGCATTTTGGAGCCGACTTCGCGGGGGGTCGAGCCGTGGCGCGAAACGATGGTGGCAAGGACGGCGGGCGTATCCAGCGCCCCCAGCGCTGCCAAAATCGCCGGGGAAAAGCCCTCGGTCAGCGGGCGGGCACTCTTGATCTGGACGATCTCGGCCAGAATGGACAGCGCGATCTCCTCCGCCGTCTTGGCCCCAATGGCAAGGCCGATGGGCGCGTGGAGCGCTTCCACCCGCGCGGGGTCGATCCCGGCCTCGGTCAATTGGCGGCGCACCAGCGCGGTACGGCCCCGGCTGCCCATCATACCGACATACGCAGCGGGCTTTTGCAGAATAGCGGTCAGGCACTCTAAGTCGCAGTTGTGCGCGCGGGTGACCACCACAAAATAACATTCCGCACCGCCGGAAATTTGGGCAAGGCTCTCCGAAAAGGGGGCGCAGAGCACTTCCTCCGCCCCGGCGTCCCGCAGATCGTCGGCAAAATCCGGCCGGTCTTCCAGCGCACAAACGGGCAGCCCCAGAAGCCTTGCCAGCCGCACCACCGAAGCGCCCACATGGCCGCCGCCGCAGACCACGAGCCGCGGGGCCGCGCCGAACCGCTCCGCAAACACGCGGAGCCCCTCCAGCTCCTGCACGCCGCTGGACGTGATCTGCCGCAGCGCAGGCAGCCGCCCGCTCAGGCACGGTGCCGGATGTTCCGGCCAGAGCGGCACACCGCCGCGCAGCAAAAGCTGCGCACCCGGCGCTTCACCTTCCAGCACGGTGGCCAGCAAGGTATCACCCGCCGCATCGTGTAACGCATCCAAAAAAGTTCGGGGTTCCATTCGGGTCTCCTTTTGATTCATTGTTCTACCCGCGCGGCGGCGGCGTATTCGGCGGGATCAAATCGTTCCCGCCAGCGTTCCCAGTCCTCCGGCAGCATCCGCCACGCAAGGCCGCACCCGGCGGACAGCTCCCGCGGCAGCGGAATGAGCCGGCCGGGGATCTGTTCCGCGATGCAGCGTTTTTCCCACGCCATCGCATCCACGGTGGCCCGGAACGAAAGAACGATATACGGTCGTTTTGCTCGCATCTTACTCCTCCAGCGCCAAGGCACGCAGAGCCTGTGCCGCCGCAAGGGCCTCGGCCTCGGTGTTTTGGTGCGAAAAGCTGAACCGCACCATGCCCTGCTCCACGGTGCCCAGCGCCTTGTGCATGAGCGGGGCGCAGTGGGCCCCGGCCCGCACGCAGATGCCGAACTCCTCCCAGAGGGCGTCCGCCACGCGGGCGGAGTCCTCCCCGGCAAGGTTCAGCGAAACGATGGGTGCACGGGGTTCCGCAAAGCTGCCGTAGACCACCACACCGGGGATTTCCCGGACGGCCTCATAAAACAGCCGTGCCAGCGCAGTTTCCTTTGCTTGGAGCGTTTCCACGCCCTGTTCCAAGATCCACCGCACCCCGGCCCCAAGGCCCGCGATGCCGGGGACGTTCAGCGTCCCGGCTTCCAGCGCAGTGGGCATTTCGGCGGGGTGGCGCTCGTCGAAGCTGTGGACGCCGCTGCCGCCTACCACCAGAGGTGCCGCCCGCAAGCCGGGGCGGACGTACAGCCCGCCGGTGCCCTGCGGGCCCAGCAGCCCCTTGTGGCCGGTAAAGCAGAGCACATCGATGCCCAGCTTTTGCACCGGGATGGGGCAAGCCCCCGCTGTCTGCGCCGCATCCACGATCAACAGCAGACCGTGCTTTTTTGCAAAGTGGGCAACAAACGCGAGGTCGGTGGCGTTGCCGGTGACGTTGGACGCCCCGGTAACGACCACTGCCTTGGTGTTGGGCCGCAGCAGCTCCTCGAACTGCTCATAGCGCAGCACGGCGCGGTCATCCACCCCCACAAAACTGAGCTGTGTTCCCTGCTCCCGCAAGCGGTAAAGAGGCCGCAGGACCGAGTTGTGCTCACAGACCGTGGTAATGACATGATCCGCCGGGCCGATCAGCCCGCCGATGGCCGTGTTCAGCGCTTGGGTCGCGTTGGAGGCAAAGGCGATGCACGCCGGACTCTCCGCGCCGAACAGTTCGGCCAGCCCGGCGCGGGCGTCGTAGACCAGCCGCGCCGCATGAAGGGTCGGCTCGTGGGCACCGCGGCCGGGGTTGCCCGCTGTTTGCAGCGCTTTCAGCATCGCTTCGCCTACCACGGGCGGTTTTTGCAGCGTGGTAGCCGCATTGTCGAGGTAGATCACGGCTTGACCACATTCCCGGCGTTCAGCATTTTTTCCGCAATGACGTACATATTCGTCACAGTGCCGACCTGCAGCTTCTCCGTCAGGCCGTAGAAATTCAGGCAGGTGCCGCAGGTCACGATCTCCACGCCCTCGGCTTCCAGCGCCTTGAGATCGTCCAGCATGGGCGAACCCTCACAGGTCAGGTGAGCACCGCCGTTGTAGAAGAGGATGGTCTTGGGCAGCTTGTCCTGCTGGGTCAGCGAGAAGACGAAGGCCTTGAGCAGGGTCTTGCCCAGCTCCTCGGCTCCATCGCCCATCTTATCGGACGCAATGACCACCACCGTATCGGTGCGGGCGTCCGGTGCGCAGACTGGGGCCTCCTCGGCCTCGGCGGGGGCGTCGCCCACCGTGAACAAAACGCGGTACTCCCGCTCCGCCAATTTCTCGGCCTTGGACGCATACCCCTTCTGCTGGGCCATCTTGGTCAGGTTCTGGACGGCGATTTCGTTATCCACAAGGACCTCCACCTCACCGGCACCGTTCAATTCGGCAATGGCCTTCTTGGCTTTGACAACGGGAAGCGGGCAAGCATCCCCGCGTGCATCAACTTTCAGCATCGCTCGTATCTCCATTTAATAATTCACTGTGATCTCCGTGGTTTGCTTCTCCAAAATCTCGCCCACGATGGCGGCGGGCAGACCTGCCGCCCGGAGTTCCTGCTCCAGCGCGGCGGCGTCCTGCGGCGCAGCGGCCAACAGCAGCCCGCCGGAGGTCTGCGGGTCGAACAGAATTTCTTCCATCGGAAATGGGACATTTTCAAACCGGACGAAGGGTCCGGTGTGGTTGCGGTTCCGCTGGCCCGCCGCCGTGTACAGGCACGCATCGGCGGCTTCCCACGCGCCGGGCAGCACCGGCACCGCATGGGCATCGATGACGCAGGAGAGTTTGTCTCCCATCATCTCGTGCAGATGGCCCAGAAAGCTGAACCCGGTCACGTCGGTAGCGGCGTGGACCTCATACTTGTGCGCGATCTCTGCCGCCGTCTTATTCAGGGTGGTCATGGAGCGGATGGCCCCTTCCATCTGGTCCGGGGCGGCTTCGCCTACCCGGTTGGCCGTGCAGATGAGCCCGACGCCCAGCGCCTTGGTCAAGAGCAGCTTGTCGCCGGGGCGGCCGGTATCGTTGGCGGTCATCCGGCGCGGATCCACAAGGCCCGTCACCGAAAGGCCGTACTTCACGCCGGTGTCGGCGATGGAATGCCCTCCCGCGAGGCTGCCCCCCGCTTCGGCGACCTTTTCGGCCCCGCCGCGCAGGATCTCGCCCAAAACGTTCAGGTCCATGCTCTCCGGAAAGCAAACGAGGTTCAGCGCCGTCTTCACTTCGCCGCCCATGGCGTAGATATCGCTCAAGGCGTTGGCAGCAGCGATCTGCCCGAAGGTATAGGGGTCGTCCACCATGGGTGGGAAAAAGTCCACTGTCTGCACGAAGGCCAGCTCATCGGTGATGCGGTAAACGGCGGCGTCATCCTTGCTGTCGTAGCCGACCAAAAGGTTCGGATCCTGTTCGCCGCGCGGCAGCTTTTCGAGGATGCGGCTCAGCACCCCCGCGCCGAGCTTGGCCGTGCAGCCGCCGCCCGTGCAGAACACGATCTTTTCCGATCCTGCCATTACGCTCGTTCTCCTTCTGAAAATCGTGTCAGAACGCTTCGCACCCGGAAGCGCTCCCATAAAAGTTTCTGTGTCTCTTCGCCCAGCGCCCGGCGGGCAGCATCGTCCGCTTGGTTGAGGACGGCGTAAAACTGCCGCTCCCCCACCCGCTTGCGTCCCCCGGCCTCGCTGGCCAGAAGCCGTGCCAGCAGTTCCGGCGTCAGCAGGGTCTCCGGTGCCGCGCCCAACAGCGCACAGGCGGTTTCCAGCCGGAAGCAGACGGTTTCCAGCGGTTTTTCCACCGCCGAAAGCCCGGCCACGGCCAGCACGATATCACTTTCCGGCAGGATCACCGGCTCGTGCGCCGCCGGGGCCTTGCAGGGCAAGCGCTTGGCCCCGTCCGCTTCCAGAAAAACGGCGTCGGCCTGTTCCATCCAGTGTTCCAACTGCCGGGGCGGCGGGGCGGTCAGCTTACCGCTGCCGTCCGGCGTGCCGAGGACGGCAAACGCTCCTGCCGCCCAGAGGGCTTTTACGTCCGCGTCGGCGGCGGCGAAGTTCTGCTTCGGCTGCCGGATGTGGGTGGTCGTCCCGGCCAGCACACGCCAGCCCCTGCGGGCGCAATGCTCACTCAGGGCATAGAGCAGGGTGGTCTTTCCCCCGCCGCCCACCAGCGAGACGACATGCCCCTTCTCAGCCAGAAACGGGAACTGCGCTTCCGTGACCATTCAGCGGTTCTCCTCCACGGCCATGGCGATCTGCTCCGGGGTGATGGGCAGCTCGTAGAACCGGGTGCCGATGGCGTTGTACACCGCATCCGCAATGGCGGGCAGCGGCGTGTTGATGACCACTTCGCCGATGGACTTTGCGCCAAAGGGGCCATTGGGCTCGTAGCTGTTTTCAAACTCCACCCGGATCTTTCCGATGTCCACGCGGGTGGGGATCTTATACTGCATGAACGAATTTTCCATGGGGCAGCCCTTGGAATCGTAGGTGATGTTCTCGGTCAGCGCCATGCCGATGCCCTGCAACAAGCCGCCCTCGGCCTGCACGCGAGTCAGGTTCGGGTTGATGGGGGTGCCGCAGTCCACACAGGCGGCATAATCCACCACCTTGACTTCACCGGTCTCCTTGTCCAGCTCAATTTCAGCCGCACCCACCATGTACGGCGGGGGCGACAAGGGCGAGGTGTGAGTCTCGGTGACTTCCAGCGGCACCATATGGCCGAACTGAGAGGCCGAGGCGACCTCGCTGAGAGAGACTTTCTGCTCCGGGTCGGCATCCACAAAGACATTTTTGCCGTCAAAGGCAACGTCCGCTTCCTCGCAGTGGAGCAGTTCTGCGCCCAGTTTGCAGATCTGCGCCCGCAGCTTCATGGCGCACTTTTCGACGGCCTTGCCGGTAACGTAGGTCGTGCTGGAGGCATAGGAGCCGGAATCGTAGGGCGAAACATCGGTATCCGCACCGAAAACGGTGATGTCGTCCAGCCCGCAGTCCAGTACCTCGGCGGCGATCTGCGCTAGGGTGGTGTCGCAGCCGGTACCCATATCCGCCGCGCCGATGATGAGGGAGTAGAACCCTTCATCGTTGACCTTGAGGGTCGCGCTGCCGACGTCCATGCCGGAAATGCCGGAGCCCTGCATCGCCATGCCCATGCCCACGGCGCGGACCTTCCCGTTGCCGAGGTCCCGGACGGGATACTTGTGATCCCAGTCGATCATCTCGTGGACCTTTTTCAGGCAGCGATCCAGCGCACAGCTGGTGTTCACCGCGCCGTAGTAGGCGGGCATCACGTCGCCCTCCTTGACGATGTTCATCTCACGAATCTTGAAGGGGTCCATGTGGAGCTTGGCGGCCAGCTCGTTCACGGCGGATTCCACCGCAAACAGGCCCTGCGTTGCACCGTAGCCGCGGTAAGCGCCGGCAGACATATGGTTGGTATAGACCACGTCGCTGACGAAGCGGAACGCCTCGGCCTTGCCGTACAGCGGGATGGACTTGTGGCCCGACAGGCCCACCGTCGTGGGGCCGTGCTCGCCGTAGGCGCCCGTGTTGGACAGGGTGTAGAGGTCGATGCCCTTCACGATGCCCTCTTTGGTGGCACCGAGGCGGACGTGCATCTCCATCTCGTGCCGGGGCGAGGAAGCGGTCTGGCTCTCCTCGCGGGTGAAGAGGAGTTTGCAGGGCTTTTTGGTCTTCCACGTCACAAAGGCCGGGTAAATGGCGGAGACGGCCGTCTGCTTGGCACCGAAGCCGCCGCCGACGCGGGGCTTGATGACGCGGATCATGGATTTGGGGATGTGCAAAGCATTCGCCACGTTGCGGCGGGTGTGGAAGACGATCTGGGTGGAGCTGAGGATGTTCAGCCGCCCGTACAGATCCATATAGCAGCAGGTGCGGAAGGTCTCCATCATGGCCTGTTGGCACGCCTTGGTGTGGTAGACATGGTCGATGACCACATCGCAGTTCGCCAGCACGGCGTCGATATCGCCGCTGCCGCACTCGTCGTGGGCGCAGAGGTTCCGCTTGTTGTCCGCGCCCACCGGGCACAGGCTCTCCCAGTTATCCTCCGGGTGGACAAGGATGGGGTTATCCTTGGCGGTATGGAAGTCCAGCACCGGTTCCAACACCTCGTACTCCACCTTGATGAGCTTCATGGCCTTGTCCACGCACCGATCGTCCACACCGGCCACGATGGCGACCACATCACCCACAAAGCGAACATGGCGGTCAATGACCAGCCGGTCGTAGGGGCTGGCTTCGGGATAGGTCTGGCCCGCTTGGGTGTAGCGGCGGCCATTCTGATCCACATCCTCCCACGTGAAGATGGCCTCGATGCCGGGCACCTTCTTGGCGACGGTGGTGTTGATGGTCTTGACGATGGCATTGGGGTGGGGCGAGCGCAGAAGCTTTACAATGAGGCAGTCGGCGGGGGCAAGGTCGTCCATGTAGACGGGCTTGCCGGTGACGAGCTGCATCGCGTCCTTTTTGCGGAACGGTTGGTTGACGTTTTTCATTCGGCTGCCTCCTTCGATTTTTTCCATGCGAGGAATGCCTGAATGCCCCGCAGCTGGCCCTCGTAGCCGGAGCAGCGGCAGAGGTTGCCCGCGAGATATTCCTTGATCTCCTCCTCGGAGGGGTACGGGTTCTCGCGGAAAAGGGCCAGCGCGTTCATGATAAAGCCGGGGTTGCAGAAGCCGCACTGCTCCGCGCCCTGATCGGCGATGAAGCCGCCGAACTCAGCGGCCTCCTCCTGCAAGCCTTCCAGCGTGGTGACACTGTGGCCGTCGGCGCGGGCCGCCAGCACCGAGCAGGACAGCACCGGCTTTTCGTCCAGAAAGACCGTGCACAGCCCACAGTTGGAGGTCTCACAGCCGCGCTTGACGCTGTAGCAGCCGTGGCTGCGGACAAAGTCGATGAGCAGGGCGTCCGGCGCAACATCGGCGGACACCTTTTTCCCGTTCAATGTGATCGTGATCTGCATCGTATTCCCCTCCCTCAGGCTTCCAGCCGGCGCACGGCGCGCTTGACCAGCACGCCCGCCAGATGATTGCGGTATTCGGCGCTGCCGCGCAGATTGCTCTCGGTCTTGATCTGGGCCCGCACTTCGGCGGCGAAGCGATCCGCCGTCAGCTCCGGCGTCTCAGCCCCATTGGGCTTGAGGGCAAAGAGCATTGCCTTGCCCGGCCGGGCCCCGATGGCAAACCGGTAGCCCTCCGCCGTTTTGGCGGCGGCGCAGGTCAGCACCGGGAAGTCCGTCTGGCTGTTCCGCACCGACTGGTAGCAGAACGAGGCCGCTTCCTTCGGCACCAGCACCCGCACAAGGATGTCCCGGTCATAAGGGCGGGCGGCGTACTCGGCCAGCGGCACGATGCCGCCCTTGTACAGCTCCACCGAGGCGTTCAGTGCAAGGAACATGGTCAGCACGTCGGAGAAGCCGAAGCGGCTGTAGATGCTGCCGCCCACGGTGGCAAGGTTCCGCAGCTGGACGCCCACGATATGCCGCACCGATTCCCGCACGGCACCGCCGGTGTAAGCAGCCAGCCCCTCGTGCAGCTCCAATTGGCGCAAAGTGACCATCGCACCGATGGAAAAGCCCTCGTCCGTCTCTTCCACGGTGTCCAGCCCCAGACCCGACAGGTCGATGGCGGTGCCGACATTGAGCTTCTCCATTTTGAGCCAGATCATGCCGCCGAGGACCCGATTGTTCTTTTTCTGGTTGAGCTGCCAAGCTTCTTCCAGACTTTCCGCGCGCTTGTATTCCCGGATCGTCATCATACGCAGTACCTCTCTTTTTCCCTGATTACTTTTATTTTAACATATTTTCTGTTAAAATACCACTAAAAGAGCCCCCTGCCAAGGGGCCGTCATTTTGTGCGAGGTGTTCAAAAGATGGAGCAACCGCTTCTTCCCGTTGGGTGTGTCATCATGGCGTCGGGGCTGGCCCGGCGGTTCGGTTCCAATAAGCTCTTGGCTGATTTCGGCGGGCGTCCCCTGCTCTGCCGCGCATTGGACGCGACCAACACGCCCCAACTTGCTGCCCGCATCGTCGTGACCCGCTCGGCGGAGGTGGAGGCACTCTGCAAAGCAGAGGGCGTCCCCTGCCTCGTCCACGCACTGCCGGGTCGGAACGACACGGTGCGGCTGGGGCTGGACGCCCTGCTGGCGGCGCGGCCCGACCTTGCGGGCTGTATGTTCCTGCCCGGCGACCAGCCCCTGCTTCAGCGGGAGACCGTGGAGAACATGGTGGGCATCTTCGGCTGGGATACGAAGACCCGCATCGAACGGCAAAAAGAAACAGAACGGGAGATCTTCCGGCTGGCTCATCGGTTCATAAATGACCCGAACCCGCTGGTCGGAAGCCCCGTTCTGTTCAGCAAACGTTATTTTTCGGAACTGCGCATCCTGCCCGAAGGCAAAGGCGGCAGCGTATTGCTCCGGAAATACCCGGAGCGGGTCCACAACATTTTCATTGGGGACCGGAACGAGCTATTGGATGCGGACACACCCGAAGCGCTGGCGGAATTACTCCGCATCCTTCGGCAGTAACACATTCAGCACGATGGCCACAAAGGCGGCGGGCACGATGCCGGACTCACCGCAGATGAGCTGGAACAACTGCGGGGTCTTGGCCAGAATGCTGGCGTTTGCGCCCATGCCGTAGCCCACGCCCAGAGCCACCGAAACGATGGTCAGGGTGCGCGGGGTCATCTTTTCCTTGGTGATGAGCTGGATGCCCGACACAACGATGGAGGAGAACATCATGACAGCGGCACCGCCCAGAACGGCCTGCGGCATGATGGAGACCAGTGCGCCCAGCTTGGGGATGAGGCCGCAGAGGATCAGGAAGATGGCACCGGTGGCCAATGCGCCGCGGTTGACGACCTTGGTCATCGCCACCAAACCGACGTTCTGGCTGAAGGAAGTGTTGGGCAGGACGCCGAAGCAAGCGGCGAAGGAAGAGCCCAGACCGTCGCAGATGACGCCGCCGGACAGCTCCTTATCGGTGGCCTCACGGCCCATGCCGCCCTCCATGACGCCGGAGATGTCGCCCACCGTCTCGACGGCGGTGACGATGAACATGATCAGCACCGGCAGGATGGCGCGCATATCAAAGACGATCTTGACCGGGACGAGCTTGGGGATGGCAAACCAACTGGCCTGTGCCACCTTATCCCAGTTCAGCACCCATGCCTTCGTGAACTCCACACCGTCGGCCGTGACGCCGGTGGTGGGCAGGACAAAGCCCATGATGAATGCGGCGATGTAACCGGCAACGATGCCGATGAGGATGGAGGAAGAACTCAAAAAGCCCTTGGTCCAGTGCTTGAAGAAGAGGATGACCACCAGCACGAAGACGGCCAGCAGCAGGTTCTCCATGGAGCCGAAATCCTTGGCCGCATTGCCGCCGCCAAAGGAGTTGACGCCCACCGAGATCAGCGACAGACCGATGGACAGCACCACCGTGCCTGTGACCACCGAGGGGAAGAACTTGCGCAGGGGCTTGAGGAAGAAGCCCAGCACCGTTTCGAACAGGCCGCCCAGAATGGACGCGCCCATAATGGCGCCGTAGGCCAGCACGCCGCCGCCCATGGAAGCCGCCACGCTGTTGAAGACGCCGAGGAAGCCGGACGAGGTGCCCATGATGATGGGGACCTGACCGCCCACGGGGCCGATGGAAAACAGCTGCACCAGCGTGACCACACCGGCCACGAACATGGCGTTCTGCAGCAGACTGACCTGAAGGTCGGCGAATTCACCGCCCGCCAGACCGCATGCGCTCGTGATGATGAGCAGCGGGGTCAAGTTGCCGACGAACATGGCAAATACATGCTGCAAGCCCAGCGGAATGGCCTGTCGAAGGGGCATCTTCGCGTTAAACTCGTACGCGCCCTTCTCCAAATCGATAGTTTTGATCATACCCTTCTCCTTTAACGAATAGGTTTTTTTAACGACATGAAAAATTATAGCAAAGGGCGTGTGGAATTGGGAGAGGTTTAGACCGACTTTTGTTCATTTTTCGTTCATAAGTCATACTTTAGTAGAAAAAATGTTCGCACATGGGATACAAGTGCGGACATTTTTGCCTGTTATGCACCCGGCACCAGCAGACGCCGGGCTTTGTCGATGGTGGTCGTCCCCTCGGCGAGGTCGTTGGCTGCGAGCATCTGTCCCGGCGAAACATGGTAGTGCTTCGCGATGGCGAACAGTTCCTCCCCCGCTTGGGCGTAGTAGATGCGGAGGGAGATCTCCGGGTCGGCGGGGGCCAGCTTCTCCCCCAGCGCAAGGCTGCCCACGCAGCTGCTCACGCTGCGGCGGAGCACAGCACCTTCCACCCGCACGGTCACCGAGACATCCAGTGCCCCGCCCGTGCATCTGCATTGCAGGTTCTCCGTGCTCAGCCAGCACTCCGGGTAGAGCACGGCCTCCTCCGGCGCATCCGTCGGCAGCGGCAGCGCAAGCTCCAAAGTCTTCTCGTAGCTTTCCAACTCGGCAAGGCTGTTCTCCCCAAAGGCCGTCACCACGACCCGCGCCGTCAGCGCCCAAGATCTCCCCTGCCAGAGAAGCTGCGCCGGGCCGATGGAGGCAAAGCACGCAAGGATCTTTGCCCCGGCATCCGGCAGCGGGCCGGAACCGGTCAGGGTCGTTGTTTCATTCAGGGCGCAGAGCAGCGATTCGGTGGGCACCGTCTGGGGAACCGGGTCTGTCTCGTACTGGGTCGAAAAGGCATCCGCCACGCATTGCAGCTGGTAGGGCCGCCACGCCCGCAGCCGGAGCATGACCGTTGCGCTGAGGGCACTGGGCGCATCCCCCTCCCCCTGCGTGACCGTAAAGCCCACCGGCTCGGCCACGCAAAGGCAGCGGCAGTCCTCGCTGAGGCCCTCCACATCCAGCACCTGATTGAACGGCAGCTCCACACTCTGACTCTGCAGGGTGTTGTCCCCCTCGGCCCGCCACGCACAGAGAACGGAGAGCGTTCCCTTGGCCACGGCCTTGGCGTTGAGCACCTTCAGGTCATGGACGGACACGGTCCCCGCAAGGTCCAGAATCGCGGCGGGCAGCGACGGAAAGGCCAGCTCCCCTTCCACCGTGACCAGCTTATCCAGCACGGCGGTGCGGCGGACGCCTTCCAGCGTGGTCAGCCGCTGCTCGATGCCGCCGTCCGACAGGGCCGTGATGACCTCGGTTTTCAGTTGGGTGTAGACCGACGCCACCAGCCCGAAGGCTCCCCGCACCTCTACACGGCGGGGCGTGACCGAACGGCAGTTCAGATATTCCGTCTGCCCTTCCACCTGCGCCGTCCATGCCGTGAAGGTGAACTCCGGCAGCTCCAGCACCTTATTGAAGGGCAGCTTCTGCTCGGTCTGGCAAAGGCCCGCATCCTCCTCGCCCTGATAATAAACGATGCAGCGCAGATAGCCCTCCAGCGTCAGCTTGCCGGGCTGCAATTGCTTTTGCAGCACCACCGGCTTCGCAAAGCATTTGACCAGCTTGAACACCGGCGGCAGATAATCGGAAATCAGAATTTCTGTTTCCAGCGGGAGCTCCGCTTTGACGGTGCAGTCTGCTCCCGCCGCCGGCAGCGCGTCCCGAAAGATCTTCAGTTCCATCCTGTGCGCTCCTTTCCTGTCCGTTTGGCATAGCACATACCAGAGCATATGCGCGTTTCCCCGCCGCTATGCGCAAAAACGCCGCCGCACAGCGTTTCCACTGCGCGGCGGCGTTTCACAAATCAGGAAATGAGAAACCCTGAATTATTCAGCGGCCTTTGCTGCCTCGACCTGCTTGATCAGCTCAGGCACGACCTTGAACAGATCGCCGACGATGCCGTAGTCAGCCACACCGAAGATGGGAGCGGACTCGTTCTTGTTGACGGCGATGATGCACTCGGAATCCTGCATACCAGCAGTGTGCTGGATGGCACCGGAAATACCCAGAGCAACATAGATCTTGGGATGGACGGTCTTACCGGTCTGACCAACCTGATGGTCAGCGCTCATCCAGCCAGCATCGGTGACGGCACGGGATGCGCCGACAACACCGCCGCCCAGAGCAGCAGCCAGCTGCTCAGCCAGCTCGATGCCCTTGTTGACGTCCTTGCTGATGCCGCGGCCAACGGAGACGATGACATCTGCACCGATCAGATCGACCAGCTTCTCAGCAGCCTTCTCGACGCTCAGGACCTCGGTCTTGATGTCGGAAGCGGCCAGCTCGAAGGCGGGCTTCACGATCTGGCAAGCGTCTGCCTTGGCCTGATCGAAGGGAGCCTTCTTCATGACACCGGGACGGACGGTGGACATCTGGGGACGGAAACGGGGGCAGATGATGGTAGCCATCAGGTGACCGCCGAATGCGGGACGGGTCATCTTCAGGTTGCGATCCTCATAATCGAATTTCTGCTTGGACAGGTCGATGGTGGAGCTCTCCTTCAGGAACTCGACATACTTTGCGGTGTCGATGTCCAGATGGGTGGCATCCGCAGTCAGGCCGGTGTGCAGACGAGCTGCGCAGCGGGGGCCCAGATCACGGCCGATGTTGGTCGCACCGATCAGCAGGACCTCAGGCTTATACTCGTTGACCATGTCGCAGACGACCTTGGCGTATGCGTCGGTGGTGTAGTCCTTCAGCAGCGGGCTGTCGCAGACCATGACCTTATCGGCACCATAGCCGCCCAGCTCTTTTGCAATGCCGTCCACGTTGTCGCCCAGCAGCAGACCGGTGACTTCGCAGCCCAGCTCGTCAGCCAGCTTGCGAGCCTCGCTGACCAGCTCAAAATCGGTGGACATCAGTTTGCCTTGGCGCTGCTCACAGAATACCCACACGCCCTTGTAATCGTTAAAATCAGCCATTGTATTCCTATGCTCCTTTCATCAGATCAGGTGCTTCTTGGCCAGAATACCAGCCAGCTGTGCGGCGGTGTCGTCGCCCGTCAGCATGGTGCCTGCGCCCTTCTGCGGAGGAGTGAAGGACTTAAAGACGTTCGTCGGAGAACCCTTCAGACCGATGGTATCGACCTCGATCAGCGGATCGTCCTTCAGAGCGTTGTAATCGAACACTTCCATGGGCTTGTCGTAGCAGGTGAAGATGCCGTTGACGCTCATGTAACGGGGCTGGTTCAGCTCCTTGATGCAGGTCAGCAGGCAGGGAGTCTGCACCTTGACCATCATGTAGCCGTCTTCCAGCATACGCTTCACGGTCAGGGTGTTGCCATCCTTCTGGATGTCGGCAACGTAGGTGACCTGCGGCAGATGCAGCTTTTCAGCGATCTGGGGGCCGACCTGTGCGGTATCGCCATCGATTGCCTGACGGCCGCAGAAGACGACATCCTCCGGGCCAACGCCGATCTTGTTGACAGCTGCAGCAAGGATCTGGCTGGTTGCGAAGGTATCGGAACCGCCGAACTCACGGCCGGAGACCAGAACAGCCTTGTCCGCACCGCGGGCCAGCAGCTCACGCAGCATGCCTTCGGCCGGAGGAGGACCCATGGTAACAACAACGACTTCGCAGCCGGTGGCGTCCTTGAGCTTCAGGGCAGCCTCCAGAGCGTTCAGGTCATCGGGGTTGGTAATAGTGGCCATAGAGGCACGATCCAGCGTGCCATCCGCCTTGACGGCCACCTTACCGGAGGTATCAGGAACCTGCTTTACACAAACGATTGCTTTCATTGTAAATCTTACCTCCCTTACTTCAGCAGCGCGCCGGAAATAACCATCATCTGCACTTCGCTGGTGCCCTCGTAGATCTCCGTGATCTTGGCATCACGCATCATGCGCTCGATGGGGTAGTCACGGGTGTAGCCGTAACCACCGAACAGCTGCAGGCAGCGGCGGGTCACGTCGCTTGCGGTGCGGGCGGCGATCAGCTTTGCCTGAGCAGCCTCGACGCTGTAGCGGACCTTCTTACCGTCCATGGCCTCCTGCTTCTTCAGAGCGGCAGCGTAGACCAGATACTTGGCAGCCTCGACGCGGGCCTTCATCTCAGCCAGCTCGAACTGGGTGTTCTGGAAAGCGGAGATGCTGCGGCCGAACTGCTTGCGCTCCTTGACGTAAGCAACGGTCTCTTCCAGAGCGCCCTCAGCGATGCCCAGAGCCTGAGAAGCGATGCCGATACGGCCGCCGTCCAGCGTAGCCATAGCCAGCTGGAAGCCCTTGCCGCGCACGCCCAGCATACGGTCCTTCGGGATCTTGCAGTCCTCGAAGATCAGCTCGCAGGTGGAAGAACCACGGATGCCCATCTTGTCCTCAGCCTTGCCGACGGAGAAGCCCGGATCGGTGCGCTCCACGATGAAGGCGGAGCACAGCTTGGTGGGACGGCCCTTCTTGTCGAGCACGTGGTCGGTGACAGCGATGACGATGAAGACATCAGCGAAACCTGCATTGGTGATGAAGATCTTGGAGCCGTTCAGCACCCAGCAATCGTCCTCTTCCTTTGCAATGGTCTGCTGGCCCTGTGCATCGGTGCCGGCACCCGGCTCGGTCAGGCCGAAAGCGCCCAGCCACTCGCCGCTGCAGAGCTTGGGCAGGTACTTTGCCTTCTGCTCCGGGGTACCATTCTCATAAATGGGAGCAGCACACAGGCTGGTGTGAGCAGAGACGATGACACCGGTGGTGCCGCAGACCTTGCTCAGCTCTTCCACTGCCATGACGTAGGACAGCACATCGCCGCCGGCGCCGCCGACAGAGGTGGGGAAATAAATACCCATCATGCCCAGCTTGCCCATCTTCTCGACGGTCTCTTTGGGGAAGTACTCTTCTGCATCAACCTTCTTAGCCAGAGGCTTGACTTCGTTCTCAGCAAACTCGCGGTACATTTTCTGCACCATCTGCTGCTGCTTGGACAGAGTAAAATCCATCGCTATATCCTCCTAACGGGTCTATTTTTCATAGGCCGGGCGCTTTTTATGGCGAACCCGGTTTGCAAACAAATTCCTCCCGACCGCTTTCCCCGCAGCCGGGAGAAATGTTTTCAAAGATTACAGCTGATCGACCGGGGTCTTGGTGCGGTCTGCGTTATAAACGTAGAAGCCCTTGCCGGTCTTGCAGCCCAAATTGCCGCCGCGGACCATCTTACGGATCAGCGGGCAAGCACGATACTTGCTGTCGCCGGTCTCGTGGTACAGAACGTCCATGATGGCGAGGCAGATGTCCAGACCGATGAAGTCGCCCAGCTCCAGCGGGCCCATGGGGTGATTTGCACCCAGCTTCATGGCGGTGTCGATGCCAGCGATATCGGAAACGCCCTCCATCTTGATGAAGGCTGCTTCGTTGATCATCGGGATCAGGATGCGGTTGACGACGAAGCCGGCAGCCTCGTTGACCTGAACAGGGTTCTTACCGATAGCGACGGAGATCTCCTTGATCTTCTCGACGGTCTCAGCGGGAGTGTTGCAGCCAGCGATGACCTCGATCAGCTTCATGCGGTCAGCGGGGTTGAAGAAGTGCATACCGACCAGCGGGCGGCTCAGGCCCTTGCCGATCTCGGTGATGGACAGAGAAGAAGTGTTGGAAGCGAAGACGCACTCCGGCTTGCAGATCTTATCCAGCTCGCCGAACGTGGTCTGCTTGACCTTCATATCCTCGAACGCAGCCTCAACGACCAGATCGCAGTCTGCGCACAGGTCTTCCTTCAGGCCCGGAGTGATGGCAGCGACGATCGCGTCTGCCTTCTCCTGCGGGATCTTGCCCTTCGCAACCAGCTTGTCGTAGCCAGCCTTGATCTTAGCGAGGCCCTTCTCGGCCCACTCCTGCTTGATGTCGCACAGAGCAACGGTGTTGCCCTCGACCTGAGCGAATGCCTTTGCAATGCCCTGACCCATCGTGCCAGCGCCAATAACACCGATCTTCATAGGATATCTCTCCTTTATTTCATTGAACTTCCGTTCCCCGGCTCCCTCTCCGGCAGGAGCCGGGCAGCAGAAGCTTAAAATTACAAATTCAAATTAGTTGTTGGTAAAAACAGCCTTGGGCTTCGGTTTCTCACGGGAAAGGAAGCATGCCATGCCTTCCTTCTGGTCGTGGGTCTCGAAGCAACCGCCGAACAGCTTTTCCTCAACTTCGACTGCCTTCTCGATGGGGAGGCTGATGCCGTCGTTGATGGCCTTCTTGCAGTTGCGCACTGCAATGGGTGCGTTCTTTGCGATCTTGCCCGCCAGCTTCAGGACGTTCTCCATCAGCTCAGCCTGAGGATACACGGCGTTGACCAGACCGATGCGGTAAGCCTCATCCGCCTTGATGTTCAGAGCGGAGTAGACCAGCTGCTTTGCCATGCCCATGCCGACCAGACGAGCCAGACGCTGGGTGCCGCCGAAGCCCGGCGTGATGCCGAGGCCGACTTCCGGCTGGCCGAACACAGCGTTATCGGAGCAGATGCGGATGTCGCAGCTCATAGCCAGCTCGTTGCCGCCGCCCAGTGCGAAGCCGTTGACGGCTGCAATGACGGGGATCGGGAAGCTCTCGATCATCAGGAACACATCGTTGCCCAGCTTGCCGAAGGCCTCGCCTTCTGCCTTGGTCATGGTGCTCATGGAGCCGATGTCCGCACCGGCCACGAAACTCTTGTCGCCTTCGCCGGTCAGGACGATGCAGCGGATGGTTTCCTGATCCACTGCCTCAAAAGCAGCCTTCAGGTCAGCCAGAACTTCGGGGTTCAGCGCATTCAGTGCCTTCGGGCGGTCGATGGTGATGATCTCGACGGCGCCCTGCACCTCGGTTTTAACAAATGCCATTGTGAAGACCTCCATTCAAAGTCTTATTCTCAGCTAAGAACAGCCCCCGTGCAGGAGGAGTTGCTCCTGCACGGGCCGTTCTGAAATCTGGAGTGCCTCCAGTAATTAGTCCATCTCGACGATGGTAGCGCAGCCCATGCCGCCGCCGATGCACAGGGTAGCCAGACCCTTGTGAGCGCCGCGGTGCTTCATCGCATACAGCAGGGTGACGAGGATACGAGCGCCGGAAGCGCCGACCGGGTGGCCCAGAGCGATTGCGCCGCCGTTGACGTTCACCTTGCTCATGTCGAAGTTCAGTGCCTGACTGACGGCCACAGACTGAGCAGCGAAGGCCTCGTTGGCCTCGATCAGATCCATATCAGCAACGGTCAGGCCGGTCTTCTTCATGACCTTCTTGGTAGCAGCGATGGGGCCCAGACCCATGACTTCGGGCTCGACGCCAGCCAGAGCACCAGCAACCCAAGTTGCCAGCGGGGTGACACCCAGCTCCTTAGCCTTCTCCTCGCTCATGACGACCAGAGCAGCAGCGCCGTCGTTGATAGCGGAAGAGTTGCCGGCGGTCACGATGCCGTCCTTGGTGAAAGCGGGCTTCAGGGTACCCAGCTTCTCCACCGGGGTCAGACGGGGGCCTTCATCGGTATCGAACACGGTGTCGCCCTTCTTGCCCTTGATGACGACAGGAACGATCTCGTCCTTGAAAGCGCCGTCCTTGATGGCCTTGTCAGCCTTGACCTGACTGTTGTAGGAGAACTGATCCAGCTCCTCACGGGTGATGGGGTTGTAGCCGTACTTCTTCTGATAGGTCTCGTTGGTGCAGACGTTCTCAGCGGTCATGCCCATGTGCTTGTTGAAACCGGTTGCATCCCACAGTGCATCGTTGACCATGGTATCGACCAGCTCGCTCTTACCCATGGGGGCGCCCATGCGGTAGCCGTAGCGGCCCTTCATCATTGCGAAGGGAGCCATGTCCATGTTCTCCATACCACCGGCGACCACGATATCCGCATCGCCAGCCTCGATCATCTGGGCAGCCATGTTGACGCAGTTCAGACCGGAGCCGCAGACCACGTTGACGGTGACGGCAGGAGTCTCGATGGGCAGACCAGCCTTCAGGGAAGCCTGACGTGCAACGTTCTGGCCCAGACCAGCCTGAATGACGCAGCCCATGTAAACATGATCCACCTGCTCCGGTGCGACATGTGCACGCTCCAGTGCCTCCTTGATGACGATGGAGCCCAGCTCTGCTGCGGGGACGTTGGCAAGAGTGCCGCCGAATTTACCGATCGCGGTACGGCATGCAGATGCGATAACAACTTTCTTCATGTTAGTAGCCTCCTGATTTGTGTATGTTGGTGAATTTTAGGAACCTAGTTTATCGAAACGCCCAAGGCGTTTGCACATAAGGATCGAGCCTTCAAGGCTCTTCCCCGTTCGCCCGGCGCTCGGCCATCTTCTTGATGACGGCGGCCTCGACATTCGGGGTGACGAACTTGGAGATGCTGCTGCCGTAGCGGGCAGCTTCTCTCACGATCGTCGAGGAAAGATAGCTCCATTTGATGCTGGTCGCAAGAAACATCGTCTCGATGCCGGGCATCAATGCGTGATTGGTCTGAGCAAGCTGGATCTCGTTTTCGAAATCCGTGACCGCCCGCAGCCCCCGCACCATGACCGAAGCGTGGCGCTTTTTTGCGAACTCCACGGTCAGGCCGTCGAAGCTCTCCACGGAAACGTTCGGGATGTCCTTGCAGCACTCCTGCAGCAGCACCACCCGCTCCTCTACGGTGAACAGAGGATGCTTCGCGCTGTTGATGAGCACCGCCACGATCAGGTGATCGTTGATCTTCGCGGCACGCTTGATGATATCGAGATGTCCTTTGGTGACCGGATCAAAGGATCCGGGATAAACTGCTATTGCCATCGTGTCCTCCTTGATGCGCTCTCGTGTGAAAAGCGCGTTTGGTTTTGTCATGATAGCACTTTCCAGTTCCGGGTGCAAGGGGCGCTTTCCTGCGGCACACATCATCGTTAATTTTTAAACGAATCATGCCGTGCATCCGCACTGCGCCCTGCTACGCTATAAGTAAATCACATCGTCAAAATTTTATCAAGTCTTTTTTCAAAAAATTTGTTTTCCCTGTACCAAAGAATCCGGTTGAATCGCTAAGAATTTTAGTTATGTTGCCATCCGGCTACTTTTTTGCACCGAATTGGCGCGAAAGTATTGATTCTCCTTTTTGTTAATGTTATAACTAAGTTATCGGATTGTAAGAGTTTACAATTCCTTTATGTTATTGTAGGAGAGGATGGTTTATAATGGATTACACGGAACTGTATGCGCAGAAGAAAATGACCGCCGAGCAGGCCGCTGCTTTGGTCAAGAGCGGCGACTGGGTGGATTATGGCTGGGCCGTGAACACCCCGGTGGCTGTGGATGCTGCCATCGCAAAGCGTCTGCCTGAATTGGAGAACGTCAACTTCCGCGGCGGCATCCTGATGTGGGTGCCGGAGATCTTCCAGATCGACGACCCCGCTGCCCATATGACATGGAACAGCTGGCACATGAGCGGCATCGAGCGCAAGGCCATTGCGCAGGGCTTCTCCTTCTACTCCCCCATCCGCTATTCCGAGCTGCCCCGCTACTACCGCGACAGCACGGACCCCGTGGATGTGGCGGTCTTTCAGGTGACCCCGATGGACGAGCACGGCTACTTCAACTTCGGGCCCAGTGCTTCCCATCTGGGTGCCGTCTGCGAAAAGGCCAAGAAGATCATCGTGGAAGTCAACGCCAATATGCCGCGCTGCCTCGGCGGCACCGAGAACTGGGTGCACATCTCGCAGGTGGCCGGTGTGGTGGAGGGCAATAACCCGCCGCTGGGCCAGATGGCCGCTCCCGGTGCAGCCACCGAGGTCGATCTCGCCGTGGCAAACCTTATCGTCCCGCAGATCCCCAACGGCGCTTGCTTGCAGCTGGGCATCGGCGGTATGCCCAACGCCATCGGCAACCTGATCGCTCAGAGTGACCTGAAGGACCTCGGCGTGCACACCGAAATGTATGTGGACGCCTTTGTGGATATCGCCAAGGCGGGCAAGATCACCGGCCGCCACAAGAATCTGGACAAGGGCCGTCAGGTCTACGCCTTCGGTGCCGGCACCCAGAAGATGTACGATTACCTCGACAACAACCCGGAGTGCATGGCCGCTCCCGTGGAGTACACCAACGACATCCGCAGCATCTCCGCCCTCGACAACTTCATCTCCATCAACAACGCCGTCGATATCGACCTGTTCGGTCAGGTCAACGCCGAGAGCGCGGGCATCAAGCACATCTCCGGCGCGGGCGGCCAGTTGGACTTCGTTCTGGGCGCATACCTTTCCAACGGCGGCAAGAGCTTCATCTGCCTGTCCTCTACCTTTATGAACAAGAAGACCGGCAAGGTCGAGAGCCGCATCCGCCCCACGCTGGAAAACGGCAGCATCGTCACCGATACCCGTGCCAACATCCACTATCTGTGCACCGAGTACGGCTGCGTGAACCTGAAGGGTCTGACCAGTTGGGAAAAGGCAGAAGCTCTGATCAGTGTTGCACACCCCGATTTCCGGGATGAGCTGATCGCCGAAGCCGAAAAACTGCACATTTGGCGCCGGAGCAACAAGCGCTGAGCAACGCCGCGGGAGTTCCTGCTGCCCGCGGCAGGAATGGAGTTTGCAAACATGATGGACAAAAAGCCACACATCAAGCCATACCTTTACGGGATGCTCGCGGGGTTCGGTGCCATTGCACTGAGCATCATCTTCTTCTTCCTGATCTACCGTTTTCAGGGCTTTGGGAACGCGATCTCCAAGGTAACGGGCATCCTGATGCCCTTCATCTACGGCGCGGTGATCGCCTACCTGCTCAAGCCGGTCTGCAACACGGTGGAGAATTTTCTCCGCCGCTTGCTGCCGGAGAAGATGGGCAGCACCGCCAATATGCTGGCTGTGGCGTTCTCGCTGCTGTTCGGCATCCTCGTCGTCTACGCCCTGTTCATGATGATCGTGCCGCAGCTCGTTACCAGCGTGACCACGCTGTATTACACCGCGCGGAACAACATCCGGGACTTTGTGGACTGGGCCTCCGAGCAGGAGATCATCGCCAGCAACGAACAGCTGCTGGACTTCATTGAGACCTCCTACGACAAATTACAGGCCAATCTGGACACATGGGTGAAGGAGACCGTTCTCCCCTCCATGCAGAGCATCCTGAGCGGTGCAGCCGTCGGCGTGATGAGCTTCGTGGCCTTCCTGAAGAACTTTGTCATCGGCCTGATCGTCTCGGTCTATCTGCTGGCCAGCCGGAAGAAGTTCGGCCAGCAGGGCAAGCTGATCCTCTACAGCCTTGTCAAGCGCCGCTGGGCCGACCTCTTTCTGGAAGAGATCTGCTACGCCGATAAGATGTTCGGCGGCTTCATCAACGGCAAGATCTTGGATTCCGCGATCATCGGCGTGCTGTGCTATATCGCCTGTCTGATCTTCAAGTTCCCCAGTGCCCTGCTCGTCTCCGTCATCATCGGTGTGACGAATGTCATCCCCTTCTTCGGTCCCTTCATCGGTGCCATTCCTGCCACCCTGCTCATCCTGATCCAGAATCCCATCAAGGCGCTCTGGTTCGTTCTCTTCGTGCTGGTCCTGCAGCAGGTGGACGGCAACATCATCGGACCCAAGATCCTCGGCAACACCACCGGCCTTTCGAGCTTCTGGGTGCTCTTCGCCATCCTGCTGTTCGGCGGCCTGTGGGGCTTTGTGGGCATGATCGTCGGCGTGCCGCTCTTTGCCGTCATCTATGACGTCATCAAGAAATTGGTCATCCACGGCCTGAAACGCAACGAAGAGCTGGAAATGGTCACCACCTACCACGACCACTTCGGCGACCCCGAAGACGAATAACACGGTTTTCTTTCAACGCTCTGCCGCCCACCCGACGGCAGAGCGTTTTTGACGCAAAAATGCCCCGCCATCCCATACAGGACGGCGGGGCATTGCAGTTTCCGGTGAACTTACTGCTGATTGGGCTTCCAATCTTTATAGTTCTCGTAGCGGCTCTCGCGGATCTTGGTGTGAGACCAGATCTCGTCTGCCATGGGCTGCCAGTTGTCGGCGTAGGCCTTGCACTTGTCACACAGGTGATCCACCGTCTCCGGGCTCTGGAGGTCGGTGCTGTGGGCACCGGTCTCGTGGACCATCTTCTTCAGCAGTTCGGGGTTCTCCAGCATGGGGCAGGGACGCAGGTGGTTCTTGTTGAAGGGCTGGCCGTTGTGGTAAGCCATGAACAGCGGGCTCTGCAGGATCTCCAGAATGCTGCTGTCGTGGATATTGGCATTGGAGTAGTGGATGAAGACGCAGGGCTCTGCATCACCGGCCGAGTTGATGTGGAAGTAGTTGCGGCCGCCCGCGATGCAGCCGCCGACGAACTCGCCGTCGTTCTGGAAGTCCATCGGGTAGAACGGGATGTCGCATGCCTCGCTGCGCAGGTAACGGATGCGGTCGATCATGTACTTGCGCTGCTCCGGGGTGGGCATCAGTTCGGGGGCGGCCTCGTTGCCCACGGGCATGTAGTGGAAGTAGAAGCCGAAGTGGGCACCCTTGTCGCAGAGGAAGCGCATGAAATCATCATTGGTGACAGCTTCAATGTTGGCGCTGGTGTAGCAGATGGAGGTGCCGAACAGGATACCGTACTGCTTGAGCAGATCCATGGCGTGCATGACGGCAGCGTAGTGGCCCTCCCCACGGCGGGCATCGTTGGTCTCCGGGGTGCCCTCGATGGACAGCATGAAGGCGATGTTGCCCAGACGGACGACTTCTTTGCAGAAGGGCTCGTCGATCAGGGTGGAGTTGGTGTAGATGGCGAACTGGACGTCGTTGTGCTTCTCGGCCAGCTTCAGGATATCGGCCTTGCGCACCAGCGGCTCGCCGCCGGTCAGCATATAGAGGTACACCCCCAGCTCCTTGCCCTGCGAAACGATCTTGTCCATATCGTCAAAGCTCAGGTTGTTCTTGTTGCCGTACTCACCTGCCCAGCAGCCGACACAGTGCATGTTGCAGGCAGAGGTGGGGTCAAACAGGATCAGCCAAGGTACATTGCAGTGGTACTTGACGCGGTTCTCGCGGATGGTCTTGGTGCCGCGGAAGAACGCCTCGTAGCCGAGGTTCAGGGCCGTGGTGCGGGCCACGTTGGGGTTCAGCTGGTTCAGCACACAGTTGATGAGCTTAGACCACTTGCTGTCCGGGTCCGTCAGGGTCTGCTTGGCGTGTGCGTAGGTCTCGTCGCTGAAGGAATCGCCGTAGAACTGCTTGGAGAGATCGACGATCTGACCAACGGTCTTGGCGGGGTCTTTCTCGGCGTGGGAAAGCACGAGATCGACAGTCTTGCCCAGTGCAGCACGCTGCATCTTGTGCGTCAACGAATCAAATGCGGTATTCATTCCAATTTCCTCCAATGCTTTTGATACGGGGAGGGGTCTCCCCTGCCGGAATCCAAATCCGGCGGTCAAATGATCTTATATTCCTGCAGCAAGCGGCCAAGGTCGGTCTCCTGCAGTTTGTCGAGCACTTTGTCCAGCGCGAACCGCTTGGCCCAGCTCATTTTCAGGTCACTCAGCGGGCGGCCGTCCCGGAGCTGGACAGCGGCGTTCAGCAGGTCGCGGACGTCGTAGGTGCTGCCCCAGACTTCCGGCACGCCGCGGTCGATGTCCAGCAGCGTATAGACCGCTTCCATGCCGGTACGCATCGAATACTCGGTGGTGAAGATGGTATCCCGCGGCGTTTCGGCGAACTGGCCGAGGAAGGCAAAGTTGACCGCGCCCTCCGGCACCACCGCCGGGCGGTCCCCCGCCTTGCGCGGCATGAAGAACGCCGTGATGTAGGGCATCATCACCGGCACGGTGTTGGCGCTGCGCTCTGCCAGATCCTCGATCCGGGATTCCGGCACGCCGAGGTGATACAGCCACTCCATGCAGATCTCCTTGCCGGTGCAGTCCCGCATGGGCTTTTTGATGTAGTTGCCGGGCTTATCGCTGAACAGGCCGTAGAGCCAGCCCACGAGCTGCCCTTTCGGCTGATCGCGGAACTGGGGCTGGCGGTTGAAGGTCCAGCTGAGCAGCCAGTTCGAGTCCCGCGCGGTCACGATGCCGCCGGTGACGACACCGCCGCTGAAGGGGTCGCGCTGGCAGATGTTCTGGATGTAGGGCACGATCCGCTCGTCCAGCGTGGTGACTGTAGCGCTCATCCAGTTGGTCTGCTCCGGGTCGGAGCAGAAGACCTCCGGATGGCCGAAGGCTTCATCCTGCGCGGCGATCTTCTTCCACAGGTCCCAGCCGCTGCCGGGGCGCAGAGCGGGGTCGAAGTCTGCGGGCTGATCCTGCGCCCCGATGGAGGCACTCTCGACGCAGCCGCCGTTGGTGATGAAGACCAGATCGTTTTCGGTCAGGTCCACCCGCTCCTCGTGCTCGTCCACGAACAGGCAGATGGTCTTGGCCTGTTTGCGGCCCTCCGCGATCTCGAACTCAATGTTCGTGACCTTGGTGTTGTAATGGAACCGGACGCCGTACCCTTCCAGATAGCGGATCATGGGCAGGATCATCGACTCGTACTGGTTGTACTTGGTGAACCGAAGCGCCCGTAAATCCGGAAGCCCGCCGACATGGTGGATGTAGCGCTTGAGGTAGAGCTTCATCTCCAAGGCGCTGTGCCAGTTTTCAAAGGCGAACATGGTGCGCCAGTAGAGCCAGAAGTTCGAAGAAAACACCTCATCGTCGAACACATCGGTGATGCGCTTTTCGTACAGTTGCTCGTCCGGGGTGAAGAAGAGCTTCATGATCTCCATGCAGCCCTTGTCCGACAGGCCGAACCTGCCGTCGGTGTGGGCGTCCTGCCCCTGCTTTTCCGTCGCGCGGCAGAGCGAGTAATTCGGGTCCTTTTTGTTCAGCCAATAATACTCATCCAGCACGCTCACGCCATCGGTCTCGATGGACGGGATGGAGCGCAGCAGATCCCACATCACCTCGAAATGGTTGTCCATCTCCCGCCCACCGCGCATCACATAGCCGATGCCGGGGTATTGATAACCGTCGCATGCGCCGCCGGGGATGGACCCTTTTTCAAAGATGTGGACATGTTCGCCCTTCATCTGGCCGTCCCGCACCAGATAGCACGCCGCAGTCAACGCGGCCAGCCCGGTGCCGACGAGGTAGGCCGACTTGCGGTCTACGTCTTTTGGTTTCAGCGGACGCGCAAATGCTTCGTAGTTACCACTGGAATAATACATGTTATTCCCTCCGTTTGTTGTGGTTTCGTTGGGTATAGTTTGCGCTGATAACACTGTATCATTTTATCAAAAAAGGTTCCATAAACAGAAAAAGCACCGTGATGGAAAACCCATCACAATGCTTCTTCTGCTCAAATTTTCATCAATCGTCCAGATCCGACGGACTGCGGTCCGTGCGGAACCGGCGCAGCGCCCGCTGGAATTCGCCGTGGAGAAGGATGTTCAGCCGTTCCGTCATCCGGACGGGGTCCTCCTTCATGTCCCTGCGGATCCATTCCAGCGTCATGCCCACCAAGGCGTACTTGTAGAAGTCTACGATGAACTGTTTGTCGGCGTCCTGCACCGTGATGCCCTGCATCCCCCGGTCCAGAAACTCCCGCAGCATGGGGTCCAGTATCCTATATAAGTACTGTTCCACCTGCTCCCGGCTCATCGAGCGGTAAACGTTCATGACCAGAACCTTGTTTTCCTGCACCTGACGCAGGAGATCGAGGTAAGCCTCCGACCACGTATCGAACGTAGGCTTTTCCTCCAGCGCCTTCGCAGCATCCTCGACCATGATCCAATCCACAAGGTCGTAGATATCCTTGAAGTGGTAATAGAACGTCATCCGGTTGACACCGCAATCCTCGGTGATATCGTTGATCGTGATCTTGTTCAGCGGTTTCTGGAGCAGCAGCTTTTTCAGCGATGCCTCCAGCGCTCTCTTTGTCGTCTGTGACACAAATTCCATCCTTTCCCAGCAGCGCCGTGCGCACCGCTGTCCGTGGTGGCTGGCCATTCGGCCAGAGAAGTGAGAACACTTCCTTTATAATATACCGCCTCCGGGGGGCTTTTGGCAAGTGAAAGTTTCACTTTTTCGGTAAATTTTCTGTTGCAAAGTCTCCCTTCTGCGAAATTTTCCACCATTCTGCTCGCTTTTTCGTCCCGTTTCCGGAGCATTCTTCCCGCAGAATCCGCCCTTTCCTCTTGATTTTCGGCCCCGGTGTGCATACAATGGAGACGAGAGACGAATGGTGTCTCCCGCGATAGAGTGGAACACGGAAAGAAGGTTTTTGATATGATCCGGACCATTGGATTTTTAGGCTGTGGGAATATGGGCGGTGCCATCGCGCGCGCCGTCTGCAAAGCGACCGACCCGCAGAACGTTTATCTGGCCAACCGCACTGCCGCCAAGGCCGAGGCACTGGCCGAGGAACTGGGCTGCAAGACCACCGTCAACGACGAGGTCGCCGGGCGGTGCGACCTGATCTTCCTCGCGGTCAAGCCGCAGATGATGGAAGCCCTGCTGGCCCCGCTGAAGTTCACGCTGAACGAGCGGCCCGGCCGGTTCATTTTGTGCAGCATGGCAGCTGGCCTTTCCATCCCACGGATTCAGGAGATGGCGGGCGAAGATTACCCGGTCATCCGCATCATGCCCAACACCCCGGCCTCCGTGGGCGAAGGGATGATCCAGTATTGTTCCAGCCATGTCACCGCAGAGGAAGAGGCTGAATTCTGCAAGCTGATGGCCCCCGCCGGCCGGCTGGACCCGGTGCCGGAAGCCCTCATCGACGCGGCCAGCTGCGTTTCCGGCTGCGGCCCGGCATGGGTGTATCAATTCATCGAAGCGCTGGCAGACGGCGGCGTAGCCTGTGGGCTGCCCCGCGCCAAGGCGCAGGAATACGCCGCCCAGATGGTGCTGGGCAGCGCAAAGCTGGTGCTGGAAAGCGGCAAGCACCCCGGCGAGCTGAAGGACGCCGTGTGCAGCCCCGGCGGCAGCACCATTCAGGGCGTCCGGGTGCTGGAAGAGCGCGGGTTCCGCGGCGCGGTGACGGACGCCGTCCTCGCGGCCTACGACAAGACAAAAGAGATGGGAAAGGGTTAAGTTTATGCGAATCGTCGTCAAAATCGGCACATCCACCCTCGCATACCCCACCGGGCGGCTGAACATCCGGCTGACCGAAAACCTCGTCAAGGTCCTGAGCGACCTGAAGAACGCCGGGCACGAGATCATCCTCGTCTCCTCCGGTGCCATCGCAGTGGGGTTCGGCAAGCTGCTGCTCCCCTCCCGCCCCACCGAGATGTCGGTGAAACAGGCGTGTGCCGCTGTGGGCCAGTGTGAGCTGATGTACACCTACGACCGGCTGTTCACGGTCTACAACCACACCGTTGCGCAGATCCTGCTGACCGGCGCGGACATGGAAACGCCCGACCGGCGGCAGAATTTCCAGAACACCCTGACCCGGCTGCTGGAAATGGGGGCCCTGCCCATCATCAACGAAAACGACACCGTGTCCACCGATGAGATCACCTCCATCGGCGACAACGACACGTTGGCCGCCATCGTCAGCCACTGCATCCACGCCGACCTGCTGGTTCTGCTGAGCGACATCGACGGCCTTTACACCGCGAACCCCCACACCCACCCGGAGGCCCAGCTCGTCCCGCTGGTGGAGGAGATCACGCCGGAGATCCTCGCGCTGGCCGATGGGGCTGGTTCGGCGCTGGGCACCGGCGGCATGTCCACCAAGCTCCGCGCCGCCAAGCTCGTGACGGCAGACGGGGCCGATATGGTCATCGCCAACGGCTCCCACCCGGAGCTGCTGTACGATATTGCCGAGGGCAAACCTGCGGGCACCCGCTTTGCGGGCCATAAGGAGGGCTGAACCATGACGACACAGGAAATTCTGGAAGCTGCCCGCGCGGCAAGATCCGCACTGGCGCTGGCGGACGGCCAGACCCGGACACAGGCGCTCTGGGGCATGGCGGACTGGCTCTGCCACCCCGACCAGATGGACGCCATCCTCGCCGCCAACGCTGAGGACATGGCCGCCGCCAAGGGGCACATTTCCGACGTGATGCTGGACCGCTTGGCCCTGACGCCGGAGCGCATCGGCGCCATGGCGCGGGGCATTCTGGACGTTGCCGCCCTGCCCGACCCAGTGGGAGCCGTGCTGAACCGCATCCAGCGCCCCAACGGGCTGCTGATCGAAAAGACCGCCGTGCCCATGGGCGTCATTGCCATCATCTACGAGAGCCGCCCCAACGTGACCAGCGACGCCGCCGCCCTTGCCATCAAGAGCGGCAATGCCTGTGTGCTGCGCTGCGGCAAGGAGGCTTGGCGCTCGGCCCACGCCATCGTGGAGGCGCTGCGGAAGGGGCTGCAGGAGAATGGTCTGCCCGAAGCCGCCGTCTCCCTCATCGAGGACACCACCCACGCCTCCGCCAACGCCCTGATGACGGCGGTGGGCTATGTGGATCTGCTCATCCCCCGCGGCGGGGCCGGGCTGATCCGCGCCTGTGTGGAAAACGCCAAGGTTCCCTGTATCCAGACCGGCACCGGCATCTGCCACATCTTCGTGGACGATTCCGCCGATCAGGACAAGGCGCTGAACATCATTGAGAACGCCAAGGCCAGCCGCCCCAGCGTCTGCAACGCCGAGGAAGTCTGCCTTGTGCATTCCGCCATCGCCGCCGAGTTCCTGCCCAAGCTCGCCAAGCGTCTGGGCGAGGAGCGCACGGCCAAAGGGCTGCACCCGGTGGAGCTGCGGTTGGACCAGCGGGCAGCGGCCCTTATCCCCGGCACCCCCGCCGGGCCGCAGGACTTCGACACCGAATTCCTCGACTACATTCTGGCCGTCAAGGTCGTGGACAGTGTGGAGGAAGCCATTGGCCACATCGCCGAGCACTCCACCGGCCACAGCGAAGCCATCCTGACCCAGAACGAGGCCCACGCTTCCCTCTTCACGGCGGCCGTGGACAGCGCAGCGGTCTATGTCAACTGCTCCACCCGCTTCACCGACGGCGGCGAGTTCGGCCTTGGCTGTGAGATGGGCATCTCCACCCAGAAACTCCACGCCCGCGGCCCCATGGGCTTGCAGGAACTGTGCAGCTATAAGTATGTCATCCATGGAGATGGACAGATCCGGTGATCGATCTTACTCCCCCAGCCACTACTTTGCGGTGGCTGGGGGAGTTTTGTTGTTTTGCACTTTTGTTTTGTCCCATGGACTGTTTTTTCATCGAAAACAGTTTCGTTCGATGCTTCAAAAGTATTTTTCGTGTTTATGGATGGTTGCATCCAAGTTTTCTCTGTTCTCCACAAAAACAAAGTCATACTTTCAGGATATAAACCATCAAAAAAGACGATTTTTCTCTTGACAAGGCCTATTTTGGCGCGGTAAAACTATATTGGAACATATGGAATCAGTTTTATAGGTTGAATTGTTCAAATTTGAAATTGTTCTTCCCTGAACTTCAGTTCAAAAAAGCATATCCGCCTTCAGACATTAGGAAAAGGAGAGAGTGAATATGACGATTGCCATCCTCGCACACGATTCCCGCAAAGAACTCGCGCTTCAGTTCTGTACCGCCTACAGTGGAATCCTTTCCCGCAACACGGTCATCGCCACCGGCACCACCGGCCGGATGCTGAATCAGACCACCGGCCTCCCGGTTCATTGCTACCTCTCCGGCCGTCTGGGCGGTACCCAGCAGATCGCCGCCCGCGTCGCCTGTGATGAAGTGGATCTGGTCCTCTTCTTCCGCGACCCGCTCAAGGCGGACAGCGGCAACTCCATCGAGCAGAATCTGCTCCGCCTGTGCGATATGCACAGCGTGCCCATCGCCACCAACATCGCAACCGCCGAAGTGCTGCTGCGCGGCTTGGATCAGGGCGACCTCGACTACCGCGAAGGGATGCACCCCGCTATTGTCGAGCCGCTGGCCCCGGTCACCCGCGCCGTGTGCTGAAAAGCCGCTTGCCTTTGATTTTTGTGTATAGAGGGAAAAGAAACAGCGCCGCAGAAGGTTTTTGGTCTTCTGCGGCGCTGCGTTTTTATGCGGTTTTGGAGAGAATGCTTACTCCAGACCAGCCATCTGCTTGACGGCCTTCATGGCGAAGGTCAGGGTGCGGCCCATGGCCACGCCTGCCATGAGGCAGGGGTAGTTGTTGGCGAAGAAGGAGCCGGACATATCGCCGGTGACGTACAGGCCGGGCATGGGCTTATTGTCGCTGTCCAGTGCCTGACCCTTCTCGTTAATGGCAATGCCCTGCTCGGTAGTCAGCAGAGAGGCGCCCAGCCAGCAGCCATAGAAGGGTGCGGTGCGGATGGCGCTCAGGCGGTAAGCGGGCTTGCCGAAGTCCTCGTCGTTCTGCTGGTCGTACAGCTCGTTGTAGCGGTCCACGGTGGCAAGGAAGGTCTCCTTGGCGTCACCCGTGAAGCCCAGCTTGTCCGCCAGCTCCTCGATGGTGTCCGCCTTGAAGAAGCAGCCCTCTTTCTCTGCATTCTCCATCTGGCTCTTGATGTAGTCCTCACCGGCGTTGCGGGTCTGTGCGGAGCAGCCGATGGTGTGGAAGCGCTTGACGTCTTCCAGAATGTTGGCGTCGCAGATCTGTGCGTAGACGCGGCCCGGCTGGTGGGCGGCGGCGTAGACGATATCGTTGTAGGGGCAGCTCTCATTGGCAAAGCGTTCGCCGTCCCGGTTGACCTTCAGGAAAGGCTGGGTACCGGGGTTGTACTGGCGGATCTTGCCGGGGAAGGCCTTGCCGCCAAAAGCGTTCTCGCTGTCCACATAGCCAGCATCCACGCCGGGGGCCACGATGCCGCGGTCGAACAGCATGGGAGCAGCTTCCTTGTCGAGGTTTGCACCGGCCCAGACGGCGGCACGGATGCCGTAGCCCTTATCGGCCGGAGAGTAGGAACAAGCGGTGGTGACGGAGGTACCCAGCGGGTCCAGCTGCTCCATCATGTAGGGGTTGCCGGGGAAGCCGCCGCAGGCCAGCAGCACACCCTGATTGGCGTTGTAGCGGATGAAGTGGTCGTCCTCGGTGCTCTGGGCGATGATACCGGTGATGCGGCCGGAGGAATCCTTTTCCAGCTTGGCAAGGCTGGTCTTGAAGTCGATGCCGTAGCCCAGCTCCTCAATGTACTGCTGCAGGGCTTCGTTGCGCTGCAGCCCGGCAGCAGACTCGCTGGCGCGGTAGTTGTGCTCCTGCACGGGGTAGAGATAATCCGTGTTGTGCTCGGCGTTCTCGGCGGGCCAAGCAGCCTCAGCACCAGAAGTAAACTCGCACTCCCAGCCGAACTTATCTTCCAGAATGCTGCGCATGAAATCGTGCATAGCAGCAGACTCGTTGATCCAAGTCTTGACAACGCGCTGGTCACACTTGCCGGAAGCATAGCGGGAGATCTCGCTCAGCAGCTTGGCCTTATCGGTCGCGGGGGCACCGGCGGCTTTGGCAGCAGCGGAGTCGATGGCGCCGTACCAGTGGCGGGTGTCCTGCACTACAGCATTCTGCTCGATGATGCGGAAGTTCAGGCCGTTGGCGGCTGCATAAGCGGCAGCAAACATACCGCCGTTGCCTGCGCCCACGATGAGGATGTCGGTGTCCACGGTCTCGGTGATGGCGGCCTCGTCGATATCAGGCTCCTTGCCCAGCCAATCGGTCTCGTCGCCGGTGGGCAGTTGAACGTTGGACACGGTGGCTTCGCCCTTGGCCTGTGCAAAGCAGCTCTTGGCGGCCTTCATGACAGCCTCGGAGGTCACGGTGGAGCCGGACACGCCGTCGATCTCGGCAGAACCGGCAGCCAGCAGCTGCTCCTTGAGCTGGTCTGCAGCGGCAGCGCCGTAGGAAGCGGTCTCGCCGGAGGTATCGACCACTACATCGGTCACAGCGCTGTCGGAGAAGGTCATGGTAACCTTGACGGTGGAGGAAATGCCCTCTGCGGTGCCCTCATAGGTGCCGGGGATGTAGGTGCCGGCGGGGGCCGCTGCGCTGGAAGCGGCGGTGGAGGAGCTGGCGGAGTTGCAGGCAGCCAGTGCACCGGCGGTAACACCGGACATGGCCGCAGCGGCCGCGATCTTCAGAAAACCTTTGCGCGAGATCTTGTTCATTGCGGGAGTTCCTTTCTTCTCTTCTTCGTGTGTTCTTCGTTTACCATCTACTTCAATCGAATCGCGCGGCATGTGGGGCCGCGCGCACTTCGTTCGATAATAATTTAACACAAAGTTCCCCCCTTGTCCTTTAAGAATCTTTAAGCTTCTCAACCGCTTCCCTGCCGCAAACTGCTGTTTTTGCTCTTCGTTTGTCAAATAACAGTCAAATTCATGGAAAGCAAAGCGCCCACCGCTTAAATTTCTTTAAGAAGTGGGCGCTTTTCCGTTAACGATTCTTTGGCCTTTGTTTTGCATTTAAGATTCTTCCCGCCCATCCGGGCGGAAGACATAGCCTTTGCCCCAGACATTTTTCAGGTAGATGGGTTTGGCCGGGTCCGGCTCGATCTTGCTGCGCAGATTGTGGATGTGCACCTGCACCGTGCGCACATCGCCGAGGCTGTCCTTGCCCCAGATCTTCTGGTACAGCTCGTTGGCTGTGAAGAAATTGTTCGGGTACCGGACAAAAAGCGATAGGATGCGGAACTCCATATCGGCCAGATGGATGCTCTGGCCGTCCTTCTCGACACAGTGGCTGTTGGAATCCAGCGTAAAAGCCGCGCAGTGGTAGCCGTTGACGCTGGGTTCGGCGGCATCCATCTGCACCCGGCGGATGTTCGCCATGATGCGGGCCAGCAGGACCTTGTTGTTATAAGGTTTGGTCAGAAAATCGTCGCCGCCCAATTCCAGCGCACGTACCACAGTATCCGTGTCGTCAAGGCAGGAGGTAAAGATGATGGGGCAGTGGTGCCAGCTTCGCAGCCGCTGGCACAGGTCCATGCCATTGGTATCCGGCAGCAGGATGTCCATCAGGATCACATCGAAGTTTTCGCGGGCATGGCTCAGCGCCTCGCCGCCCGTCTCGGCACAGACGACCTCAAAATTCTGCCGGCTTCTCAAAAAGTAGCAGGTCGTATCCCGGATCACCGGGTCATCCTCCACCAAAAGCACACGGATCATCCTTTTGCTCTCCCCTTTTTCGCGAAAATTTGATATACTGGTTTTAGTATACCTTATTTCGCACTCTTTCTCAACCGTTTTGGCTCAACTGGTTCGGGGGAAGTTTGCGGCTTTTCGGGAGGACGATCATGACAAGAAAAAAGGTTCTGGTAATGTTGGGGGCCGTCGTGTTGGCCGTGGGCATCGCGCTGGCGGGCATCTGGTACAATGCACAGCTGCCGCCGCTGGCCTATCCGGGTGCCCCGGCCCAAGATGCCGAGATCCTGTTCACCACATGGGCCGACCGTTACCCGGCGGAGGGGCAGACTGCGCTCACCCTGCGCACCACATTGCAATGGCTGGCCGTCACGGTCTTCTGCACCCTCGCGGCGGTGGTGCTGGCGCTCTATTATTATAAGCACCAGCGGGAGCTGGGGTATTTCCTGCTCTATCTCGCGGTGCTCATCGCGTGGGGCGCGGCGATCATCCTCTCCCCCATCAGCCTTGACCCTGTGGCCGCGGCATTGAAGCGCTGTTTTTTCCCGCTGACCGTGCTGGCCCCCATCCTGCTGAGCTCCGCGCTCACCGGCGTCGCCCCCGTCAGCCGAACCCAAAAGCTGCTGGTGCTGGTATTGACCATCGGCTATTTCCCGATCGCGCTCCACTCCGACGCCCGTGTGCGTGCTGCGGCCCTGTTCGGCGGCATGATCTACTGCATGGGACTGCTCCTTCTTGCTTACGCCAAAGGCTCCGCTTCCGTTTTGCTGCTGCTCTTCCCCTACGCGGTAACCGCCGGGCTGCGGACGTGGGTCATCCTGCCGGGGCTGGATCTTCCCTTCTTTTCGGAGAGCATCCGGTTTTATCTGGTGCGCTGCGCCCGCATCTACGACATTCCCTTCACGCTGGGCTGCATGACCTTCGTCTGCCGCCGGTTCGCATTGCAGTTCGACCGCACCGAGCATCTGGCGCGGGAGCTGGATGAGCGGGTGATCCAGCGCACCCGCGCCCTGACCGAGGAGAGTGAAGCCCGCAAGAGCATGATGCTGAACATCTTCCACGACCTGCGCAGCCCGCTGTTCGCGGTGTCCAGCGGGCTTGACACGCTGGAAGCTGCCCCCGACGCCCTGCCCGCCCTTCTGCCCGCCATGCAGCAGCGGATGACCTTTCTGCGACGGCTGACGGAGGACCTGTTCCTCGCCGCCAAGCTGGAGCAGAAGCAGGTGATGCTCAACGAAGACCGCGTCTCCCTCAGCGACGCTGCTGCGGCCGTCTGTGAGAGCTGCCAAAACGAGGCCGCGAAAAAAGGCGTCACGCTGACGACCCGGTTCGACGCCGAGCTGCCCGTCTGGGGCGACGCCATGCGGCTGCAGCAGATCGTCCAGAACCTCGTGACCAACGCCATCCACTACACCCCCGCTGGCGGCACGATCATGGTCCACAGCTTCGCTGCGGAGGGCCGAGCCCTCGTCCTTGTGCAGGACACCGGCTGCGGCATCGCTCCCGAAGACCAAGCCGCCGTCTTTGACCGCTACTTCCACACCACCGCTGACACCAAGCACGATTCCACCGGCCTTGGCCTGACCATCGCGCAGGAGCTGGCCCACCTGCACCACGGCGAGATCACGCTGGAAAGCGAAATGGGCAAAGGGAGCTGTTTTACCTTGGCGCTGCCCCTGTTGGAAGATTGAAGACACAAAAAATGCTCTGCCACGCAGAAATGGCAGAGCATTTTTTATAAGTAAGTTTATGCCAGCGGGTCCCACAGCTTCATGGGCAGAGGCTCCTGATCCAGCAGGGCGCGCTGGGCATCGCTCAGCAGGCTCTTGCGGACCGTGACCTGATAGACGTTGGCCTTGAACCACTTCTCGCTGCCGATGAAGTAGCCCTTCTGGCCGGAGGCGTCGCCCCAGCTGTTCTCGATCTTCCAGCGGTTCGCGGTGCCGTTCTCCTCCAGATTGACGCCGCAGAACATCATGCAGTGGTTCATGGTGCTATCGCGGGTGAGCAGCCGCTCGGCCTTGGTCATATGGAAGGTCAGGCCGCCCAGCACTTCGCCGTACTGGAAGCAGTCGGGGTCCCAATAGCCGTTGGCACGGTCGCCGTCCGGGTGGCAGTCGCAGCTGAACATGACGCCCTCCCCGGCCTGAAGCTGGCGGATGGTCAGGTCTTCCAGCTCTTTCTGCGACAGGTTGAGCCAGAACATGTTGTCCTCCACCACGTCGCCCATGAACGGCTGGCAGTAGGTGCGGTTGATCTCGTGGATGGGCGAAGAGATGATGACGACGTAATCGTCAAAATCGTTGCCCACGTACTTTTCAAGGAAGCTCTTCGGAGTCAGACCGCGGTCGCAGTGGTAAACTTTGTCGGTATCGGTGTACTCAAAGTCGAAGGTCTTGGGCGGCTGACCGTAGAGGATGCGCAGGGCGTTGTAGATCTCCGCCAGCATCTCCTCGCGGCGGGCGGCGGGGTCCTTGCCCGCGCGGACGAGGGCGCGCAGTTCCAGCGCATCCTCCCGCATCTTGCGGGTCAGGATAGGCAGATACTTGGCCGTGCCGGTGGAGTGGACCGTTTCCGGCATGACCCAAGAGGGCACGACGCCGTACTTTTTGATCAGGCTGATGGCCATATCCCACTGGCCGCCGTCCGGCAGCGGATTGCCCATCAGGGTGAAGGTCTCGCGGTCGTCCAGTTCCTGATCGGCGAAGTGGATGATGTTCTCAAAGAAGAGGTTTGCCTTTTCCAGCTTGTCATAGAAGGCCAGATAGGTGGGCGAGATGGAGAAATCCTCCAGCTTGCACTTCTCGATGACCCGCTGACGCAGGACGTTCAGGGTGGAGAACATCCAGCAGCGGCCGCTCTGCTTCTGGTTGGTGATGTTGTTGGTCTTGACCAGAACGGAAAAGTCCATCTGGAGCTTGGCCGCAGCGGCGGGCACAAAGGCGGCATCCGGCAGGGCGGTGCGGGAGATGGCGTTGGACATCACCTGCAGCGCGGGGCGTGCCTCGTAGCCCTGCTCAAAACGGGCCAGCATTTCAGAGTCAATGGGAGTTACCTTGTTCATTATTTTCACACTTTCTGTCTTCATTTCAAAAGCGCTGTCAACTTTTCCATGCGGCGAATCGCTTCATCGAGGACGTCCGTTCCTCTTGCAAAGTGCATCCGAATGAGGTGGTTCACCGGCTCCCGGAAGAAGCTGGAACCGGGCACGGCGGCTACGCCGACCTCGCGGATCATCCACTCGCAGAACTGCAAGTCCGTCCAACCCGCAAACTGCGGCAGGGCGAGGAAGTCCGAGATGTCGATCATCACGAAATATGTGCCCTGCGGAACATTGTGCTTCAAGCCGATGCGGTCGAGCCCGGCGAGGAAATGGTCGCGCTTTTCGGTATAAAGCGCACACAAATTCTCGTAGTAACTCTGCGGCATTTCCAGCCCGGCAACGGCAGCTTCCTGCAAGGGAGCCGCCGCGCCCACCGTGAGGAAATCGTGGACCTTGCGAGCCCCTTCGATGACCTCGGCCGGGCCGATGAGGTAGCCCAGACGCCAGCCGGTGATGGAGTAGGTCTTGGAGAGCGAATTGCAGGTGATGGTGTGCTCGAACATACCGGGCAGACTGGCCATGCAGATATGCTCGTTGGGGGCGTAGACGATGTGCTCATACACCTCATCGGTGACGACAAAGGCATCGTACTTCAGCGCGAGCTTTGCGATGGCCTCCAGCTCATCGCGGCGGAAGACCTTGCCGCAGGGGTTGGAGGGGTTGCAGAGGATCAGCGCCTTGGCCCCCTCTGCAAAGCCCTTTTCAATGAGGCTGAGGTCAAACTCATAGGTCGGCGGGACCAGCGGGATATAGATGGGTTCCGCCCCGGAGAGGATGGCATCTGCGCCGTAGTTTTCGTAAAACGGCGAGAAGATCATGACCTTATCACCGGGGTTGCAGATGGTCATCATCGCGGCCATCATGGCTTCGGTGCCGCCGCAGGTGACGCAGACCTCGGTGTTGGGGTCCACTTCATGATGGAGGGCGGGGCTCGTCTTTTTTGCCAGTGCTTCGCGGAAATTCTGGGCGCCGAAGGTCACGGCGTACTGGTGCGGGCCTTTGTAAGCCGTTTGGGCCAGTGCGTCCAGCAGTTCCTTCGGCGGGTCAAAATCCGGGAACCCCTGTGACAAATTGATGGAGTGATATTGGTTGTTGATCCGGGTCATACGGCGGATGACGGAGTCGGTAAACGTGCCGACACGATCACTTAAAACAGGCATAAATTTCTCCTGTAAACTCTCCCAGTCCGCCTTCGGCGAAAGCCCCCCTCAGAGGAGGCCTTATCACGTGGGCAATGACGGGAAGCGTTACTCCTTAAAGTAAGCATTCTGCACAGCCAGCAGCACACCCGCGCGGCTGGCGGCGAAGTTCAGGCCGCCCTGTAAGTAGCAAGTATAAGGCTCGCGCAGGGGGCCGTCGCAGGAGAGCTCAATGGTGCTGCCCTGTGTAAAGCTGCCGCTGGCCATGATGACTTCATCGGTATAGCCCGGTTCTGGCGAGGGTTCCGGGGCGGCGTAGCTGTCCACGGGGCTGGCTGCCTGAACGCCGCGGCAGAAGCCGATGAGGGCATCGGCGGTGCCCGCGTCGAAGCAGGTCACGATGTCGTTGTGGTCCTCGCAGTAGCGCGGGATGGGCTTTTTCCCCACCAGCTCCAGCAGACACTGGGCGTAGATGGCGGTCTTGATGGCCTCGCAGACGACGCCGGGCGCATAGTAAAAGCCCAGATACATGTCGCGCGGGGTGTCCAGCGTACAGCCCAGATCCTTGCCGAGGCCGGGGGCGTTCAGCCGGTAGGCGCACAGCTCCACGAGGTCGCGGCGGCCCGCGATGTAGCCGCCGGTGGGGGCAATGCCGCCGCCGGGGTTCTTGATGAGGCTGCCGACCACGAGGTCGGCCCCTGCCTGACAGGGTTCCTCCGTCTGGGTGAACTCGCCGTAGCAGTTATCCACGAAGATGATGATCTCCGGGTTGGCGGCGCGGGCGGTATCGGCGATCTTTCGGATGGTGGCAAGGTCAAAGGCATTCCGCTGCAGATAGCCGCGGCTGCGCTGGATGTGGCAGACCTTGGCCCCCGGTGCCTTCTGGGCGATCCGATCGTAATCCGGGGTGAAGTCGGCCTTGAGGGGGGCTTCGTCGTACTTGACGCCGTAGTCCATCAGGGTGCCGGTGCCCTTGCCCTTGCCGTCCAGCCCGATGACGCCTTCCAGCGTATCGTAGGGGCGGCCGGTGGCAGCCAGCAGGGTGTCCCCTGCCCGCAGCAGACCGAACAGCGCCACGGCCAGCGTATGCGTGCCGCTCTGGAACTGGCTGCGGACGAGGGCGTCCTCCGCCCCCATTACCTCGGCAAAGATCTGCTCCAGCTTGGCGCGGCCGGTATCCCACAGGCCGTAGCCGGTGGTGCCCAGCATATCGGTGGAGGACATCTGGGTATCCGCAAAGGCTTTCAGCATCTTGAGCTGGTTGTAATCGCGGATCTCTTCCATGTGTCTGAAGTAGGGCTGGCAGAGTTCCATGGCTTTTTCATCGAGGGCCAGCACTTCGGGTTTGAAATCAAAAAAGTGGCTTAACATTGACATATCGAATCCTTAGGTTTTCGTTTTATTTTTTACGTAGAGTATGTACTCTTTTGCTTGCCAAAAGAGTACCAGAAAAGCACCGCTTTTTCGAGGCGCGGGCACGAATCAGGGGCTGCTCGCCCCTAATAACCCCAAAGCAGTTGGCTTCACCAGAAAATCGGGCGGTGCGCCAGTCGGCGCAAACGCTTTTCCGATTTTCTGATTCAGCCGATTTTAATTTTCTGTTTGCTCATACCGTGCATATTCTCCGAGTTTCTCGAAGCCGAGGCGGGTATAAAAGTGCACACGCTCCGGGCTGCACAGGAAGACGGGCTGCAAGCCCTCGGCGGAAAGCTCGTTCGCCAATTGGACGATGAGCCGCCCGCCGATGCCTTTGCCGCGCAGTTTCTCTGCCGTCTGCCCACAGGCCATGTAGGCCTGCCCGTTCGCAATGGCATAGGCCCCCACGGTGCAAGCGATCTCTTCCCCCTGCATCAGGGCCCAGACGCGGGCTTTGCCCCGGCTGCGCTTTGAGCACAGCTCGGAGTAGAGATCATCCCGCCGGGCGGGGCGGTCCGGGAAAAGATCCTCCGCCACCGGGTACGCCGACGGCTCCCGTTCCAAGCGCAGGGAGGCCCAGAGCGTTTCGTCCGCATGGGGCTGCGGCAGCTGCCGCCCCGGTGTGAGGCCGAAGATGCTGTGGGTTCTTGCACGGGTCCACCCGGCGGGCGGGGCGGCCTCGGCTTCGTCGAGGATGACGGCCCGGCACCCGCAAAAGCGGAGAAATCCAGCCAGTTCTTCGGGGTTTGCGTGGCCCGCCATCCAAGCGGTGCTGCCGCCGATATCCAGCGCCAGCGTCGGCCCGGCAAAGAAGCGGCCCGGCTGGTTTTTGCCGAACAGTTCCAGCGCCAGCGGCAGGGTCGCCCCCATGCAGAGCTTGCCTCGGCAGATGTTGTAAAAGCGCCGCCGGTCCTTCTGTGTCGTGACCTGTTTGATCATTTCAGCGCGTTGACGATGCTCTTGAACTCGCGGCCGCGCACCTCAAAGTTGGGGTAAAGGTCGAAGGAAGCGCTGGCCGGGGACAGGATGATGATATCCCCCGGCTGTGCGGCGGCGCGGGCCAGCTCCACGGCGTGCTGCATACTGTCAGCATGCTGGATGGCAAGGCCGGATGCGGCAAAGTCCGGGTGCTCACGGACAGCCTTCTCGATGCGGGGGCCGGTGGCACCCATCAGCACGAGGTTCTTGACATGAGCGATGACCTCCGGGGCCAGCGGCTCATAGGGGATGTGCTTATCGTAACCGCCCGCAATGAGGATCACCTTCTGGTCAAAGCTGCGCAGACCGGCGATGGTGCGGGTGGGGCTGGTGCCGATGGAGTCGTTGTAGTAGGTCACGCCGTCCAGCACACGGACCGGCTCGATGCGGTGCTCGACGCCGGTGAAGGTGCTGCCGACCTTCTGGATGACCTCAATGGGCACTTCACCCCAGACGGCGGCGGCAGCGGCCAGCAGATTTTCGATGTTGTGCAGACCGCGCAGCTTGACGTCCTTCTGAGCGAGGAAGGGGGTCACCACGCCGTCCTCGGCCATGCAGAGCATCCCGTCTTTCCGCAGGAAGGCACCGTTGTCGGTGTCGTGCAGACGGGTGAACCAGACCTGCTTGCCCTTGCAGTCGGGCACCATGCCGCGGGTGATGTCGTTCTCAAAGCCCAGCACTTCGCGGCAGGGCGGCACCTGATGGAGCAGGATGTTCCGCTTGGCGTCGATGTACTCCTGCATATCCTTGTGGTGGTCGAGGTGGTTGGGGGTCACGTTGGTGACGACCGCGATCTTCGGGCTCTTGTGCATGCTGATGAGCTGGAAGCTGGACAGCTCGACCACAGCCACATCCTCCGGAGCCACGTCCGGCAGCATGGGCAGCAGCGCTGCGCCGATGTTGCCGCCGAGGTGCACTTTGCGGCCCGCCGCCTCATAGAACTTGGAGATCAGGGTGGTGGTGGTGGTCTTGCCGTCGGAGCCGGTCACGCCCACGATCTCACAGGGGCAGTAGTCGAAGAAGAGTTCGACTTCGCTGGTGACCATGGTGCCCGCCGCAATGGCATCCTGCAGCGGCTTCTGATAATACTCGAAGCCGGGGGTGCGCAGGATGATGTCCTGCCCCTTGAAGCCGTCCATGTAGTGCTCGCCGAGGCTTAGGTCGATGCCCAGACGGCGGATGGTGTCGGCATAGTCGCCGAAGTCCTCCACGCTGTTCTTCTTATCGCAGAGGGTGACCTGTGCGCCCAGACCCACGAACTCTTCGATCAGGGTCTTGTGGCTGACGCCCGCACCGATGAATGCGACCTTCTTGCCCTTGACCAGCTCTGCAAGCTGCTGCTGTTCTTTCTGCATAAAAACAGAACCTCCTCTATAAAGTGTTTCTGTAAAACTTCTTGCCGTTCCCCATTCTACACCATTTCCGCGCAATACGCAACGCCAAACCCGCTTGGTGCACGATTTGCACCGAAAGGTCATCGAAATTCACAAAAAAATAATTGTCTTTTTCGACGCTTTCCGGTATACTGGACGTATCCATCAAATTCTGCAAGGAGCGCATGTTTTTTGAAGCACCCATTCCGCTTGACCGCCGCGTTTCTGACGGTCCTTCTGCTGCTTGCCCTGACCGGCTGCGGTTCGGGTTCCAACAGCTTCACATGGTTCGTGGATACCATCCCCGCGAACCTCGACCCGCAGGTGGCGTCCACGGCGTCGGACGTCATCGCCTGTGAAAATTTATACAGCGGCCTTGTCCGAAAGGACCCGGACGGCGAAATCGAGCCTGCCCTCTGCGAGCGGTGGGAACGATCCGCCGACGGCAGGACCTACACCTTTTATCTGAAGGACGGCCTGACCTACACCGCCGCCAAGGGCACCGCCGCCGAGTACGCCATCACCGCCGAGGACTTCGTCTTCGCCTTCCGGCGGATGTTCCGGGCCGACACCAATTCCCCCTACGCGGTGGAGTTCTCGGCCCTTGAGAACAGCGCCGAAGTTCTGGCCGGGCAGATGCCGGAAAGCGCGCTGGGGGTCTCCGCCAGCGGCCCGCTGACGCTGGTGTTCCGCCTGAACAGTGCGGACGAGAACTTTCTCTCCAAGCTGACGCTGCCCGGTGCCATGCCCTGCGATGAGGAGTTCTTCAACTCCACCCGCGGCACCTACGGTCTGACCGCCAAGACCACCCTTTCCAGCGGGCCCTTCTACCTTTACAACTGGACGTCCGGCGGCCTGTTCTTGCGGCGGGAACCCTCCGGCACCCTCATCGACAGCCTCCGTCTGGTTCAGAACACCAACAACGCCGACCAGTCCGCCGTCGAGCTCGTCAACGGAGAAAAGTGCTCTGCCGCGCTGGATGACACCGGCAGCACCACCTCCCTGTCCTCCATCTCCTACTCCGACACGACGTGGGCGCTGCTCTTCAACTGCAACACCCTCTTCTCCTCCACCGAGCTGCGGCAGTCGCTGGCCGGGGTAGCGCGGGAGGCCGCCGTGGTCCCCTCCACCGGACTCTTCGCCGCAGCGGACGGTTTCATCCCGGACGGATTGAACGTGGACGGCATGAACTACCGCAGCACCGTCGGCAATGTCTCCCCCGCTGCCGTGGATGTCAGAGCCCTCTACCTTTCTGCGCGGCAGGGCATGGCGAACTCCGACTTCAACAAAGTCACCCTGATGATCCCCGCCGGGTCCGGCCTGACCGAAGCCGCCGAGACCATCAACGGCGCATGGCAGAAGGAACTTTCCCTCTTCTTCTCCATTGAGGAGGTGGACGAGGAGACCTTCCAGAAGCGCCTTTCCGAGGGCGATTACACCATCGCGCTGGCCCCCATCAGCGCCGAGAGCGGCAGCGTGTACAGTATGCTGGCCCAGTTCACCACGGCGGGCGGGAATTTGACCGGCTACGCCAATGCCCTTTACGCCACCCAGCTGGAGGCCAGCACCCACGCCACCGGCGCGGCCCGCTGCCGGTTGCTGGGCGAGTGTGAGCGCCAGCTGCTGAGCGACTGCGTAACCGTCCCCCTCTTCTCCCAGCAAAAGCGGCTGCTGGTGGCCTCCGGCATCAAGGGCCTCATCTTCGACCCCTTTGGCCCGGTGCTGGACCTGACCTACACCACCAAAGAATAAGGAAAACGCAAGACCCTCTGTGCCGCGGCACAGAGGGTCTTGTTCTGCCTATTTCTTGATGCCGAACAACCGGCGCAGGATCCCGCGCAGACATTTCGGGCTTTTGATGACGACCACCTGCATCCTCTTCCCGCCTTTCGTTCTGTGATACCACAGTATAAGCGGTTGGAGCACAGAATGTGCAGCCGGTTTGGCTGTCAGGTCGTCAGAATGGGCGTATCGGCCACGGTCTCCACCACAACGAGGGTTCCCTTCCGGGTCGAGACGGTGATGCAGTCCGAGCCTTCGGCGTACTCATTGCTGACGCCCAGCGGGTAGCCCGCCGTGAGGGCTGCATCGGTCAGCTCGTAGTAGGAGCCGCCTTCGCAGACGCCCTCGGCCCTGCCCTCCATGGGGAAGACAGAAAAGTAGAAAAATTCCTCTTTCGGGTAGCGGCGCTCCTCACCGGGGCGGACGAAGGTGATGCGGCTGCGCTCGTTCTGGAGGGTGGCGCGGACGCCCCGCTCTTCCAGCCCAAGGCCGGTGCAGAGGTTCGACAGCGTGTGCTCCAGCCGTTTGCCGCCCAGCGCCCCCAGCAGCAGTACCTCGGAAAAGCCCTTTTCCGAAGCGAGCTTCGCCGCGTATTCGGTATCGGTATCGTCCTTGACGTGGGGCAGGATGATGACATCATCCTCCTGCGCCGGGCAGGGCGCGGTATCGAAGTCGCCGACGATGATGTTCGGCTTGCAGCCCAGCGGCTCGCAGTTGCGGTAGCCCGCATCGCACGCAATGACGAAGTCCTCGGGGCGGAGCAGACGTTTCAGCTCCGGCGAGACCGGGCACGCGGAAAGGATCACACAGCGTGACATAAGAACTCCTTTATTCTTGGCTCCCCTGCTAGGGGAACTCCGCAAGGCGCTGGCGCTGCCAGACCCAGCGGTGAGCGGTTAAACTTTGGGGCGCTGCCAGTCCTTGACGTCCTTGACTTCCTCATACATGGCGCAGTAGCTGTCGTACCGGGTCTGAGAGAGCTTGCCCTCGGCCAGCGCGGCACGGACGGCACAGCCCTTCTCCGACCGGTGGGAGCAGCCCGTGAACTGACACTCGCCGAGATAAGGCCTGAACTCCGGAAAGACATGCTCCAGATTCTCCTTGGGGATGAACCCGGCGCGGTTGGCCTCCAAGCTGGCGAAACCGGGGGTGTCGGCGATGCGCCCGCCGAACGCCTCAAAGATGGTCACTTCGCGGGTGGTGTGGCGGCCGCGGCCAAGCTTCTGGCTGATGGCGCTGGTCTCCCGCTCGGCCTCCGGCAGCAGTGCGTTCAGCAGCGTAGACTTGCCCACGCCGGAGTTGCCGCAGAAGGCGCAGAGCCGCCCATCGATCCACTGTTTCACCTCGTCCAACCCCTCGCCGGTATCGTAGTGGATGGCGATGAAGGGCAGGGTCGATCTTTCGTAAGCACTGCGGAGGAACTCCGCCTCGCCGAGGTCGGCCTTGGTGCAGACGATGACCGGCTGCACCCCTTTATCCACCGCAATGGCGGACAGCTTATCCAGCACCAAGGTGCTGGGGGTGGGCTGGGTGGTGCTGGCCACAAGGAAGAGCACATCGAGGTTCGCCATCGGCGGGCGGACGAAGACATTTTTGCGGGGTGCGATCTCGGCGATGACGGAGGCACCGTTCTCGGTCTCCACCGTCACCTCGTCGCCCGCCACGGGGGCGATCTTCTGTTTGCGGAAGATGCCGCGCGGCTTGCACTCGACGATGCCTTCTTCGGTCTTGACGTAATAGAAGCCGCCGATGCCTTTTACAATATAGCCTTTCATCTGCTCCTCCGTTACGACAGCAGCGAGGTCCACCAGTCGGTCAGGGGCGAGCTGCCGGTGCTGGAACTCCCGCTGGAAGACGAACCGCCGACGAGGCCGCTCCACCAATCGCCGGAGCTGCTGGCGGAATCGCTGCTCTCCGCCGAGGATGCCGGTTCCTCCGGGACTTCCGGTTCGGGTTCGGGACCCGCGCTGACGGTGACGCTGACGCGGCTGTTGACCTTGACGGTAGAGCCCGCTGCGGGGTTCTGCGCAATGATGGTACCGGCGGGCTTGTCGCTGTACTGCTCGGTGGTGCTGCCGAGGCCCAGCTTATTCTGCACCAGCAGGGTGCGGGCGTCGTTCACGCTGGAAAGGCCCACCAGCGACGGCACCTTGGCCGTGGTGCTGACCTGCGGGCGGCTGACGTAGACCACGACCGTGGAGCCCGCCGCCACCTGACTGCCCGCGGCTGGGTCGGTGCGGATGACTGAGCCGGAGGCCACGGTGGGTTCCACCGCCTGTGTGACCAGCACCGAGACGCCGAGGTTCTTGAGCTGCTGCTCCGCATCGGCCTGCAGGTAGTTGGTCACATCCGGCACGGTAACGGACTGGATGCCGAGGCTGACGGTCAGGGTCACGCTCTGGCCCTCACGGACGGTGCGGCCCGCCACCGGCGACTGCTTGTAGACGTAACCGGCAGCGTAATCGTTGCTGTAGGACTGCTCCCAGTTCACGGTGATCTGGCCGGAGGAGACCTGCGGCTGGGCGTTCACCTCGTCCTGCGTCATGCCGCTGTAATCGGCCAGCACGACGTCGGCCTTCTCGCTCATCAGGGTGCTGGAGTCGTTGAGGATGGCCCAGCACAGGGCCAGACAGGCCAGCGCAAAGGCCACCGTGATGCCGAACAGCACCGGCAGGAAGACGGTGCGCTTCTTTTTGCCCTTGCGGGCTTTTTTCGGTTCCGGAGCATCTTTTTGGGTTTTCATGGGGCGTTCCACCACCTTTTCAGGAATTTCGTCGGGGAGATAGGTGTAATTGAACACGATGGCTGGGTTTTCGACGTAGGCATTCAGGGCGCTCAGCATCTCGGCAGCGCTGGCGTAACGGTTGTCCGGGCGCTTTGCCATGGCCCGCTCGGTGATCTCCACAAGGCCGTGGGGCACATTGGGGGCCAGCTCCTGCAAGCTCTGGGGCTTGTCCGAGATCTGCTTGATGGCCACTTCCACCACATCGTCCGCATCAAAGGGCAGATGCCCCGAAAGCATCTCGTACATCATGACACCCACCGAGTAGATGTCGCTGGTGAAGTCGGTCTCGTCGCCCTTGGCCTGTTCGGGGCTGATATAGTGGACGCTGCCCATGGCTTTGCCGCCGGTGAGCTGGTTCTCGGCGCGGGAAATGCGCGCGATGCCGAAATCCATCATCCGAAGCTGGCCGTTGTCCAGCAGCATAATGTTCTGGGGCTTGATGTCCCGGTGCACCACGCCGTTGTGGTGGGCGTGATCCAGCGCTTTCAGGATCTGGGAGATGAAGTGCACCGTCTCCCGGCTGGTCAGCTTGCCGCCGCGCTCGTTCAAATACTCCCGCAGGGTCATGCCGTCCACATATTCCATGACGATATACTGTAAATTCTCGCTCACCGAGACATCGTACACCTTGACGATGTTGGGGTGGTTGAGCAGCGAGATGGCCTTGGATTCATTCTTGAAGCGGCGGACGAGGTCTGGGTCGTGCATAAGCTCCTGCCGCAGCACCTTGACGGCCACGACCGTGCCCTCCGGCACCGGGCCGCCGGGCCCTACCACCGCCTTGTAGACGTTGGCCATGCCGCCGGTGCCGATCAGCTCCCGGACGGTGTACAGGCCATCGAGGGTCTTGCCGATCAAATTATCCATGCTCCACCTCCGTCGGCTCCACGGCCAGCAGCAGGGCGGTGATGTTATCCGAACCGCCGTTGGCGTTGGCCGCTTCGATCAGCCGGTCGGGCGTGTCGTAGAAGGGCCCCTGCACAAGGAGCTTTTCCATCTGATCCACCGGGACCATGTTGGTCAGCCCGTCGGTGCACAGCAGCAGGACATCCCCCTTCTGGAGCTTTTCGGAGGTGAACTCCGGCTCCAAGCGGTAATCCACGCCCAGCGCCTTGGTGATGATGTTCTTTTGGGGGTGGTGCTCGGCCTCTTCCACCGTGATGGTGCCGCAGTCCACCAGCTCCTGCACATAGGAGTGGTCATGGGTGAGCTGGGTAAGCTTCCCCGCCCGGAAGAGGTAGGCGCGGGAGTCGCCCGCATGGCAGAGGTAGACCGTGCCGCCCCGCACCAGCGCGCAGACCGCCGTGGTGCCCATCCCGGCCAGCGACTCCTCGTGGGAGGCTTTCTGGAACACAAAGCGGTTGGCATAGATGAGGGCCTTTTTCAGAAAAGCTTCCTCCTGCCCCACCCCGCACTGGGCGTACTGCTCCTGAAAGACGTTCTCAATGACGTTGCACGCCCCCTGCGAGGCTTCGCGGCCGCCTTTTGCGCCGCCCATGCCGTCACAGACCAGCGCCCATACCGCCCCGCCGGGCAGTTCCCCGGCCCGGTAATCGTCCTGATTTTCCTGACGGACGCGGCCGACATCCGTTTTTCCTGCAAGTTTCATAGGCTTCTCCTTCTGTCAGGCTTTGCCGTTCATCTCGTCGCGGCGCAGCTGGCCGCAGGCGGCGCTGATCTCGCTGCCCAGACGGCGGCGGACCGTCGCGTTGACACCGAGGCTCTCCAGCTTCTGCTGGAACCGGCGGACGTTGGCGGCATCGGTGGCGGAGTAGGGGCTCCCGTCCACCGGGTTGATGGGGATGAGGTTCACATGCGCCCCCATGCCCCGGATGAGGTTTGCCAGCTGCTTTGCACAGGCATCGGAATCATTGACGCCGCGCACCATCGAATATTCGAAGCTGACCCGGCGGCCCGTCGTGTCCTGATAACGGCGGACCGTCTCCATGAGCTGCTCCACGGGGTAGGCATCGTTGACGGGCATCATCCCGCTGCGGATCTCGTTGTTGGGCGCGTGGAGGGAGACGGAAAGGGTGAGCTGCAGCTTCTTCTCGGCCAATTGGTCGATCTTGGGGACCAGACCGCAGGTGGAAAGGCTGATGTTCCGCATCCCGATGTTGACGCCTTCGGGCGAGGTGATGTTTTCGAGGAAGCGCATGACCTCGTCGAAATTATCCAGCGGCTCGCCGATGCCCATCAGAACGATATGCGAGATGCGCTCGCCGATATCCTTCTGGGCGGTATAAATTTCCGAACAGATCTCGCCCGCCTCCAAGTTGCGGACGCGGCCCGCCTGCGTAGAGGCGCAGAACCGGCAGCCCATCCGGCAGCCCACCTGCGTGGAGACGCAGACCGTGTTGCCGTAGTGGTAGCGCATAACGACCGTTTCGATGCAGTTGCCGTCGGCCATCCGCAGCAGATACTTCACGGTGCCGTCCTTGGCCTCCTGACGCCGCTCGATCTGTGGGGCGGCAATATAAAAGTGTTCCTCCAGCTTGGCCAGCAGGGTCTTGGGCTGGTCGGTCATGGCGGAAAACTCCGTAACCAGCTTCTGATGGACCCAGTGGAAGATCTGCTTTGCCCGGAAGCCGGGCTGACCCAGCGCCTTGAGCTCTGCAGAAAGCTCGGCCAGCGTCAGGGAGGAAATACAGCGTTTTTGTTCCATGGTGTTCTCCTATTGATACGATTCGGGCGGCGGTTTCATTGCGCTTTCTGCATCGCGCAGAGGAAAAAGCCGTCCATACCAGTGCGGGTGGGCACCGAAAGGGCCCCGTGCTCCCCCACCGTCATTCCCGCCGGGAAGGGCACCTCCGGCGTGACGACTGAGAATTCCGGATGGCGGGCAAGGAACGCCGCCACTTGATCCTCGTTCTCAGCCGGGTCGATGGTGCAGGTGGAGTAGACCAGCCGTCCGCCGGCTTTCAGCAGCGAAGCCGCTGTGTCCAGAATGGCCGACTGGGTGGCCAATAATTCATCGTGGCGGTCTTTCGGCAGGGTTTTGTAACGGATATCCGGCTTTTTTGCCAGAATGCCGAGGCCGCTGCAGGGGGCATCCACCAAGATGCGGTCCGCTGCGGGGAGCTTCGGATTCGGCCTCGTCGCGTCGTTGCAAAGGGCTTCGACGTTTGCAAAGCCCATCCGCTCCACCGCCGTCCGAATAAGCCGGACGCGGTTTTCCGCCGCGTCGCAGCTGATGAGCCTGCCGGTACCCTGCATCTCCTCGGCCAGCAGGATGGTCTTGCCGCCGGGAGCCGCGCAGAGGTCCAGCACCGTTTCGCCGGGCTTTGCCTCCACGCAGAGGGCGGCCAGCTGGCTGGCCTGACCTTCCACGTGGTAGCACCCCGCCCGGAACAGGTCGTTGTCGGCGGGGCTGCCCTCAAATTTTGCGAGGACGCTGCCCGGCACGACGCCCGGCTGAGCCGCAGCGCCCAGCGCGTTCAGCTTTTCGCAGAGGGCGGGCACATCGGCCTTGAGGGGGTTTGCCCGGAGGCTCGTTCTGCCGCCATCTGCCGCGTAGGTCAGGATGCCCAGCGCTTCGTCCGGGTAGCGGCTGCGGAGAAACTCCGCCACGTCCTGCCCTGCCGAACCCAGCACCATGAGCCGTTCGGTCTCATTTTGGAACCGGGCCTTGCTCAGGTCGTAGACACATGCGCGGCGCAGCACCGCATTGACCAGCCCCGACGCGCTGGATTTTTTGAAGGCGCGGGTCAGCTTAACGGCCTCGTTGACCGCCGCCGACACCGGCACCTGCATATAGCGGGCCTGTGCCAGCGCCGAACGCAGGATCTCCCGGACCGGCGCATCCAGTTTGGCAAGGCCCTTGGGCAGGAACTGCGCTAGGATATAGTCCAGCGTGCCCCGGTGTTCCAGCACGGTGTAAAAGATCGCGCTGGCAAAAGCTTTGTTGCGGCCTTCCAGCTTCTGCCGCTTGAGTTCGGCATCCAGAACGAGGTTTGAGAACCCGTCCTGCTCCTGCCGCACCAGCGCCGAAACTGCCGCCGCGCGGGGGTTCGGCCCGCTCACAGGGTATCCCCCGCTTTGAGCCGCAGACCCGCTGCGAACGAGGTGCCGTCCATGGGTTTTTTGCCTTCCGGCACCACATGCAGCAGTTGGATGGCCCCATCCGCGCACGCCACGGTCAGGGGCTTGGTGGCCAGCACAGTGCCGGGGGCTTCCCCGTTGGAAGCCACAGCGCGGCACTCCGTCACCTTGACCTTCTTGCCGCCGGTCACGAACCATGCCATCGGCCACGGATTCATGCCCCGCACCCAATTGTGGATGTGGGCGGCGCTGTCGGTCAGGTGGAACTCAGCCAGCTCCTTATCGAGCATGGGCGCGAGGGTGGCGTTTGCGTGATCCTGCGGCTGGGGCTTCAGGGTCCCTGCCGCGATCTGGGGAATGGTCTCGCACAGAACGCGGGCACCGGCAGCCGTCACCCGGTCGAACAGCTCACCGCTGGTCTCTTCGGGGTCGATGGCCATCTTCTCGCAGACGAGGACATCGCCGGTGTCCAGCCCTTCGTCCATCTGCATAATGGAGACGCCGGTCTCGGCATCGCCGTTCAGCACGGCCCACTGCACCGGGGCGCTGCCGCGGTACTTGGGCAGCAGCGAGACGTGCAGGTTGATGCAGCCGTACTTGGGTGCTTCCAGCACCGATCTCGGCAGGATGCAGCCATAGGCCACCACCACGATCAATTCCGGCGCAAGGGCCTGAATGTTGGCGTCCTCGCTGCCGTCCCGCAGGGTGCGGGGCTGGAAGACCGGGGTGCCATGCTCCAAGGCCACTTCCTTCACCGGCGGCGCGGTGAGCACCTGCTTGCGGCCCACCGGCTTATCCCGGCGGGTATACACGCCGCAGATCTCATGCCCGGCGGCATAGAGGGCTTTCAGGCACTCGGCAGCGATATCCGGGGTCCCCATGAACAAAATGCGCATTACTTGTTTCCTTTCGCTTCGCGGGCAGCCTTCTTGCCCTCCTCGGTGTCCTCATAGAAATACTCGCTGGACTGCATGATGGTGATGCCATCCAGATGGTCATTCTCGTGCTGGATGCAGCGGGCCAGCAGACCTTCGGCCTCCAGCTCGAACCAGTTGCCGTTGCGATCCTGTGCGCGGACCTTGACGGCCTCCGGGCGGGTCACAGCGCCGTTGTGGCCAGGGAAGGACAGGCAGCCCTCGTAGGCGGTCTCCTCCTCCTCGGACACCGCGAGGATCTCCGGATTCACGAAGTCGATGAACTTGTACTCGTAATCTTCGGGGATCTCCTCCGGGGCGTCGGTGGTGTCCCACACGACAAACAGGCGGCGGAGCATGCCCACCTGCGGGCCGGCCAGACCCACGCCGTCGGCGTCGATCATGGTCTCGCGCATGTCGTCCAGCAGGGTAGCCAGACGGTCGTCAAAGTTGGTCACGGGGCGGCAGACCTTGTTCAGGATGGGGTCGCCCTCTTTTACAATGTTGCGGATAGCCATAGTGGTACCTCCAGATAAATCGTTAATTTTTGTTGTAGCCGTGGGTACGGGTGCAAAGGGTCTCTTTCCACCACGATTCCCGCTTCAGGATATATCCATCATCCATTCTTGCGTTGTAATTCTCAAGGATGGAATACTGAAAATTTTCTTTTACATAATCGAGCCCCTGCTGCTTTACCAGCTCTCGCAGCTCAATGTTCCCGCCGTGGCCGTCGGCGGCGTAGCTCGACCACCGCTGCAGCAGCATCCCGGTCTGGGACGTGGCCGACCCCACATACATCTTTCCGGTCTTGGTGTCGGTGATGAGGTAGACGGCCTTCTGGTTTCGCAGGGCATCGACCCAGCCGGGCAGCTGGCGGTCTACGATATTTTTCAGCAGCGGATAGCTCAGCCGGACGTTCTCGTAGCCGGGGAACTCGTTTCCGGTATACTGCTCGTTCAGTATCTGCACGACTTCCAGCTCGTCCATGACGTTCTCGTATTTCCGCCCCATCGTCCGGCAGGGGTTGTGATATTCCACGACCAGACGTCCGAAATACTGCTCATATTCTTTCACTTCGTCGGCGTCATATCCCACGCCGTCGGTCACATCCAGCAGCCGGGTGATCTTTTTGATAGTCGTGAGGAGCCACTGGTCGCCCCGGAGCTTGAGCAGGCAGATGGCCGTCTGGCCGACATTGAAGTAGCGCCGGTCATCATGCCATAAAAACCATGTGACGTTCACCTCGTCCGGGTTCGTTTTATAGAGGTCCAGCGGATCGTCATAGCCGTTGTAAATATTGAACTTCACCCGGACATTCGGCACCTCAGCGGCATCGAACCGCAGCAGATCGTTGAGCATGATCTTTGCCATTTTCAATTCCTCCTCAAATATCTCCGTCCGAGTGCAGATCGACAACGACGGTGGCCTTGCTGGGCAGTTTTTCCTGCTCATAGAGGCCGAGGGTCTCCCGCATCAGGTCGCGGAAGCGGCGGTCGTTGCGGCACTTGACGGTGAGCTTATAGCGATAGGCTTCGTTGATCTTTTCGATGTTGCCGGGGGTGGGGCCGAGAACGCGGAGGGGCAGGTCCGGCTGCTTGGCCGCCTGCTGCCCCAGCAAGGCGGCGAACCGGGCGGCGGCGCGGGCCACCTCGATCTCCTTCGGGCCCGCAAACCCCACGACGCACAGCCCACAGAAGGGCGGGTAGAGCCCCAGCTTCCGGTAGGCGATCTCCTGCTCGAAGAAAGCGTCGTAGTCCTGCGCGGCGGCAAGGTTCAACACCGGGTTGTTGGGGTCGGTGGTCTGGATGATGGCAAAACCGGGATCCTTGGCCCGGCCGCTCCGGCCCACCACCTGCGTCACAAGGCTGAACACGGTCTCGTAGGCGCGGAACCCCTGCGCAAACAGGAGCGAATCGATGCCGAGGACGCCCACAAGGGTCACATCCTCAAAATCCAGCCCCTTGGCGACCATCTGGGTGCCCACCATGATGTCGTATTCGTGGCGGGCAAACTTTGCCAGCAGCTTTTCGTGGGCATCCTTGGCGGCGGTGGAGTCCTGATCCATCCGCAGGATGCGGGCTTCCGGGAAGAGCTTGGCCAGCTCTTCCTCGGCCTTCTGGGTGCCGAACCCGCGGTATTGCAGTTTTCCGCCGCAGGTGGGGCACTTCTGGGGCGGTGGGTCCATCTGGCTGCCGCAGTAATGGCAGAGCAGCTTGTGAGCCGACTTATGGTAGACCATCGGAACGCTGCACTTTTGGCACTTGAGTACCTCGCGGCAGTCCTCGCACTGGGCGATGGTCTGGTAGCCCCGGCGGTTGAGCAGCAGGATGGTCTGCTTTCCTGCATCCAGATTGCGGCGGATGGCGTCTTCCAGCGCGAGACTGATCTCCCGCGGGTTGCCGGAAGCCAGTTCCTCCCGCATATCCACGATCTCCACATGGGGCAGCGGGTTGCCACCGTACCGCTGGGTCAGCCGCACGAGCTGGGTGCGGCCATGCTGGGCGGCAAAATAGCTCTCGGTGCTGGGGGTCGCGCTGGCCAGCAGCAGCAGGGCTCCGTTCTCCGCCGCGCGCTGCCGGGCGACCTCGTGGGCCGAGTAGCGGGGCGCGGATTCGGAGCGGTAGGTGTGCTCCTGCTCCTCGTCGATGATGACGAGGCCGATGTTTTCCAGCGGCGAGAAGATCGCGCTGCGGGTGCCCACCACGATATCGGCGCCGCCGTCTTGGATCATCTGCCACTGCAAAAGCCGCTCGGTATGGTTGAGGGCCGAATGCTGCACGGCCACCCGCTTGCCAAACCGGCTCTTCAGCCGCAGGATCATCTGGGGCGTCAGGCTGATCTCCGGCACCAACACCAGTGCCCGCTTGCCCAGCTGCAGGCACCGCTCGATGAGCTTCAAGAACACCAGCGTTTTGCCGCTGCCGGTCACGCCGTAGAGCAGGGCCGCATGGGGGGCGGCATCTTCGAGATGAGGCAGCAGTGCCTCATAGGCCGCTTGCTGCTCCGCTGTCAGCCGGATCGGCTCGTTTTTCAGCGGGATGCTCGAATACAGGTCGATGGATTTGTTCACCTTGCTGCATTCCAGCACGCCCTTGGCGCAAAGGTTATCGAGCACGGCCCGGCTGATCCCCTTTTCTTCCAGTTCCGTCTGGGTCCGCTCTCCCCCGCCCAGCAGCGCCACGGCGGCCAATTGCTTTGCCGTCGGCTTGGGCTTGGCCGGGAGGGTGCCCGCCAGCTTATAAGAATTTTCGGTGTGGCGGGTGAGCTGCTTCTGGAGTACCGGCGTCACCCCATCGGCCGCGACGGCGGGCTTGTACTGCGCCCCATACGGGATGACCGCCTTGACGGCCTCGTAGTAGGTGCAGAAGGTCCGCTCCTTCAAAAAATGCACCAGCCGCAGCAGCTCCGGCGTCAGACAGGCGGAGGCGGGGGCCACATCGAAGAGGAACTTCAGCTTGGAGCTTTCCGGCTCTTCGTCACAGGCCAGCACCACGCCCATCCGGGCGCGGCTCCCCCGCCCGAAGGGCACCAGCACCATGCTGCCCAGACGGACGGCATCCTGCTGGTCGGGCATGACTGCGTAGGTATACAGTTTATCGAAGTGGAAGGTCGCATTGCTCACGGCGACCCCGACCGTTTTTGGCATTCAGGCAGTTCCTCCGGATGGTTCAGTGTGCGAGGCCCGCGCGCTGGCAGATGACCTGATACAGCTCGTCGGCACAGGCCTCCACCTCATTGTTGACCAGTTTCAGGGTGAAGTTGTCCTGCTCGGCCAGCTCGTTCTGGGCGGTGGCAAGGCGCTCGCGGATGCTTTCCTCGGTCTCGGTGCCGCGGCCCCGCAGACGGCGCTCCAGCTCCTCCACCGACGGCGGCAGCAGGAAGACCGTGGTTGCGCCGGGGAACATCCGGCGGATGTTGGCGGCGCCGTGGACGTCGATGACGAGGACGACCAGCTTGCCCGCCGCCAAGCGCTTGTTCACTTCTTCCTTCAGGGTGCCGTAGTAGTTGCCGTTGTAGAAGTTATACTCCACCACCTCGTCGTTGGCGATGAGCTGCTGGAACTGCTCGGTGGTGCGGTAGTAGTAGTCGATGCCCTCCTGCTCGCCGGGGCGGGGTGCGCGGGTGGTGGCGGAGACGGTCTTCTCGATCTCCGGGTGGGCGGTGCGCAGCGCTTTGACCACGCTGTCCTTTCCGGTACCGGCGGCACCGGATACCACAAACAGATACTTTTCGTTTTCCATATTACTTTTGCTCCTCCTCTGAACCTTTGCCCTCGGCCTGACCGGCGGCGCGGCTGGCCACCGTTTCGGGCTGAAGGGCAGATAGAACCACATGGTCGGAGTCCATGATGAGCACGGCGCGTGTGCTGCGCCCATAGGAAGCGTCGATCAGCATCCCGCGCTCGCGGGCTTCCTTGACCAGACGCTTGACCGGCGCGGAGTCCGGGCTGACGACTGCCACCACGCGCCCCGCGCTGACCAGATTGCCAAAGCCGATGTTGATGAGCTTCATGTCTGCCTCCGATCCGAATGTGTCAAACGGTCACTCAAGGTTCTGGATCTGCTCGCGGATCTTCTCGATCTCCGCCTTCATATCCACCACCACGCGGGTGATATCAAGGTCTTGGCACTTGGAACCGATGGTATTGGTCTCGCGGTTCAGTTCCTGCGTCAGGAAGTCCAGCTTGCGGCCCACCGGCTCGTCCAGCTCCAGAATCGAACGATACTGCGCAATGTGGTTGCGCAGACGAACGGTCTCCTCGTCCACAGCGGTTTTGTCGCCGAAGATGGCAGCCTCGGTCAGGACGCGGGCATCGTCGATGTTCCGGTCCTCCAGAATGACCTTGAGCTTTTCGTACAGGCGGTTGGTGTAAGCCTCCACCCGGCCCGCGCTCAGAGCCTCCACCTTACCCACGCACTCTTCAAGGAAGCACAGGCGGCTTTCGACGTCGGCCTTCATCTTGGCACCCTCCGCTGCGCGCATCTGTACGAACTTTTCCAGTGCCTGTGCGGTGACGGCGGAGACGTCCTCCCACAGCTTTTCCTCGTCCACATCCGCGTGGCGGGTGGCGAGGACGTCCGGGAAGCGGGCGATCAGGCTGGCGGTGGTGTCGTTCTTGATGCACAGCTCCTCGGACAGATCCCGCAGGGCCTGCTGGTAGCTGCGGGCCAACTCCTTGTTCACGGTGACGACCGTATCGGCGGCGTCCACGTTCTGCACGGTCAGGCTCAGTTCTACCTTGCCGCGGGTGATCTGCTCGTTCAGCTGCTTTTTCAGGCGGCTGTCCATGTAGCTGCAGGTCCGGGGCATCCGGGACGAATACTCGAAGTACCGGGAGTTGACGCTGCGCAGCTCCACCGTGATCTCACGGCCATTGCGCACCGCAGTACCCCGGCCAAAACCGGTCATACTCAAAATCATGGTCAATTTCCTCTTCTGACAAAGGTTTTTTGCGGACAAATTTCAGTATATGTATCCGCCTTTGGGCACACCCGCCCATGTTACGATACATATGTTATCATTTTACTCTGATAGCCCCGTTTTTGCAAGCAATGCAGCGAAAAAATCAGCTTTTGCCCCGAAAAAGTCACACATCCGACACAATGCAAAAGGCCCCCCGCAAAACTGCGAGGGGCCGAGTGTGCTCTAATTAGACAATGTGGGACTTGTTGGCGTAATCTGCATGATCTGCATCCACGCCCTGCTTCTTAGCGTTGCGCTTTTCGAAGAACTTGGGTGCGACCTGCGGGAACATGGCGTAGGTCAGCACGTCCTCTTCCTGCGTTGCCCACTTGGCGGCTTCTGCCTTCAGCTTGTCCATCTCAGGAGCAAGGGTATCCGCAAAGCGGCAGGTGATGGGCTGCTCGTCGCCGAGGATCTTCTTGGTGAACTCCGGCTTGATGGGAGCGGGGGTCTTGCCGTAATCGCCGTGGACCAGACCCTTGAACTCCTTGGTGACCATCTTGTAGCGCTCGCCGAGGATGACGTTGAAGACAGCCTGCGTGCCAACGATCTGGCTGGTGGGGGTGACCAGCGGAGGATAACCGGCATCCTCACGGACACGGGGGATCTCAGCCAGCACTTCGTCCAGCTTATCCTCCTTGCCAGCGTCCTTCAGCTGCTTGAGCATGTTGGAGAACATGCCGCCCGGCACCTGATACAGCAGGGTGTTGGCATCGACGCCCAGAGACTTGGGGCTGATCTGGCCGTTGGCAATGTACTTCTCGCGCAGCTTTGCAAAGTATGCGCGGACGACATTCAGCTGCTTCAGGTCCAGACCAGTGTCGTAATCGGTGCCCTGCAGGGCAGCGACGAGGCTCTCGGTGGCCATATGGCTGGTACCGCCGCTCAGGGGGCTCATAGCGGTATCAACGATGTCGGCACCGGCCTCGATGCCCTTCAGCAGGGACATGGATGCCAGACCGGCGGTGTAGTGGCTGTGGATATCCACAGGGATGGACAGGGTGTTCTTCAGCTCCTTGACCAGATCGTAGCAGGTGTACGGAGTCAGCAGACCCGCCATATCCTTGATGCAGATGGAGTTTGCGCCCATCTCCTCAAGGGTCTTGGCGTACTTGACATAGTACTCGTTGTTGTGGACCGGGCTCAGGGTGTAGCTGATGCAGCCCTGAACGTGTGCGCCTTCCTTGTTGGCAGCCTTGATGGCAGTCTGCAGGTTGCGCGGGTCGTTCAGTGCGTCGAAAATACGGATGACGTCGATGCCGTTGGCAACGGACTTCTGAACGAAGTACTCGACGGCGTCATCTGCATAGGGGCGGTAGCCCAGCATATTCTGGCCGCGGAACAGCATCTGCAGCTTCTGGTGGGGCAGCTCCTTGCGCAGGATGCGCAGACGCTCCCACGGATCCTCGTCGAGGAAGCGGATGCAGCTATCAAAGGTAGCACCGCCCCAGCACTCGACAGAGAAGTAGGGGATCTTATCCATTTCGGGCAGGATGGGACGCATCTCATCCATCGTCATGCGGGTAGCCAGCAGAGACTGGTGTGCATCACGCAGGACGACTTCCGTGATCTTGATCGGCTTTTTCGCCATGGTTGTCACCTCTCCCTTCGTTCTCAGTTCATGGAGACCAGAACGTCACCGGAGTTGACGGTGTCGCCCTTGTGGACATTGACGGAAGCAACGGTGCCGTCCTGCGGGGCGACGATCTCGTTCTCCATCTTCATGGCCTCCAGAATGACCAGAACGTCACCGGCCTTCACGGATGCGCCGGCAGCGACCTTGACGTCCAGAATGTTGCCGGGCATGGGAGCCTTGACACTGACGGCACCGGCAGCACCGGCGGGAGCAGCAGCCTTAGGAGCGGCAGCAGGAGCAGCCGGAGCCTTGGGAGCAGCGGGAGCAGCAGCAACAGGAGCTGCACCGGCGGCGGTCTCCTCAACGGAGACGCTGTAAGCAACGCCATTGACGGTAATATTGTAGTACTTCATGGAAGAATCCTCCTGAACAAAATCAGTTCGTTTCACTTTATGTACGGTATAAAATGCTTACAGAGCCATGTTGCCATGCTTCTTGGGCAGACGGGCAGCACGCTTGGTGCTCAGCAGTTCAAAGGCAGCCACGACGCTTGCGCGTGCATTGGCGGCATCGCAGACCATGTCGGCGGCGCCCGCTGCAACTGCGCTGGAAGCGCTGCACACCTCAGCGGCATAAGCAGCAGCCTTGGCGTTGGTCGCAGAGATGATGTTGTCAGAAGCGTCGATCTCTTCCTTGTACAGGACAGAGACGGCAGCATTCGGCTCCAGAGCGCTGACGGTGCAGCCGTTGACGGCGATCTTCAGGTCGGCGTTGGCCAGAGCGGTGTAGACAGGGCCGACTGCCTTGCCAGCCAGCAGAGCGACCTTTGCGGTGGTAGCGTCTGCATAAGTAGCAGCCAGACGGGCAGCCTCGCGGATGCCGCCGGCGATGTCATCGGTAGCGCTGGGCACGAAGCCGTTGGTGTCCACGATGGTCAGCACGGGGACGCTGAAGGCGTCGCACAGGCGGACAAAGCGGGAAGCCTTGGACACACAGTTGTGGCACAGCTGCTCACCGGTAGCCACCACACCCACAGCGTTGCCGCCGATGGTAGCAAAGGCAGTGTAGACATGCTTGCCGAAACCGGCGAACAGCTCCACGGCGCTGTCCTTATCGATCAGGGCAGCGGCCGCCTTCTCCGGAGCGGCACCGGCAGCCAGAACAGCGGTGGGCTGCTCGAACTCGAAGATGGCGGGGCCGGTCAGGTTGTTGGCGGGCAGCAGACCCACGATGTGAGCAGCCTTCTCGGCAGCATCCTCGGCGGTATCGGCCACAATGGCAGCCACTCCAGCCTTGGCAGCAGCCTCAGCAGAACCGGCGCCGGGGACCTTATCGCCCTTGGCGGCAGAGGTGAAGGGGGCGGTGAAGAACAGCTCCGCATCCTTTGCCATCACGCAGACATCTGCGCTGGCAGCGCTCAGAGCGCTGGTACCGCCGCACACGCCGGTGACCACTGCCACCTGCGGCACAACGCCGGACACCTTAGCGATGGTCGCGTTCAGCTTGGCACTTGCGGTCAGCACGTCCAGACCCTCAGCCAGCTTTGCGCCGACGGAGTTGTAGAACGTGACCACCGGGCAGCCCGTCTGAGCAGCCATTTCGAGGACCTTGATGTTCTTTTCAACGTCCTTGACGGTGACAGCCTCGCCGTTCTGGTAAACGGCATAGGCCTGCTGGCCAGCCGCATAGCCGCAAGCGGCGCTTACCGCGCCGTCCGCAAACAGTGCGGTGTATTCCCCGTCATCGAAAAACTTGGCGAGGATTTCTCCTTTGTTGATCTTTGAAGCCATGGTAAGACCTCCTGCTTTGTCTATTTTGAGCTTTCAAAATTAGTATTATTATACAGTATTTCCCTAAATTTCTCAAGTACCGTCCGGCCCATTTTCCGGGAAAAATTCCACAATCTTTTCCGGTGCAGGGTCGGCTGCCTTGTTCTGGCCGCCGAAAGGCGGGAAATATCGGGAAAGCGTATCACTTTCTCCGCTTGGCCGGGGCGCCGTCTCTCCCCTTCTGGCCCACGGGGCCGCGGGGGCGGCGCTCTGCCGCTTTGGACTGCAGCGCAGCCGAGCGGGTCTGGGCACGGCCCTTGGCCGCTGCGGCGCGCAGACCGTTGACTTCCGCCTTGGTCAGCTCACGGTAGGTGCCGGGCTTGAGCATTCCCAGCTTGACGACACCCTCGGCGTTCCGCTTCAGGCGGACGACCTCCAGCCCGACGGCTTCGCACATCCGGCGGATCTCGCGGTTCTTGCCCTCTTTCAGGGTCATCTCCATGACGGTGCGGCCCGGCTCGTCGGTCACAACGTTGATGGCGCAGGGCATGGTCTTGGTGCCGTCGTCCAGCACGACGCCGGAGCTCATCTTCAGGATCTGCGCTTCGTCCGCGCGGGGCTGGACGGTGACGCGGTAGAGCTTGGAGATGCCGCCGGACGGATGGGTGACGGCCTGTGCAAAGGCGCCATCGTTGGTCATCAGCAGCAGACCCTCGCTGTCCTTATCAAGGCGGCCCACCGGATAAAGGCGGGCGGGGATGTCGCTGACAAGCTCCATGACGGTCTTGCGGCCCAGCTCATCGCTGGCGGTGGTAACATAGCCGCGGGGCTTGTACAGGGCCAGATAGTAGAGCTGCTGGTTCTTCTGGATGTAGATGCGCTCGTCATCCACATGCAGCACATCGCGGTTGGGGTCCATCTTGTCGCCTACCTTGACCGGGTGGCCGTTCACCTTGACGCGGCCCTCGGCAATGATCTGCTCCGCCGCGCGGCGGGAACACAGGCCCTGCTCGCTCATGATCTTCTGAATACGTTCTTCTGCCATAGTTGTTCACTCCTTGTGCGCCTCCCGGCGCTCAAAACGCACGTTGCAACGTGCTCTATCAAAACTGCAGGTTGGAAGTCCGCAGTTACGGCTGGGGCTTTTCCTCCGCCGGGGCGGCGGGAGCTTCTTTTTTGTTGAGGAGGGCGCTGACCTTTTCCACCAGTTCGGGAATCATGGTCAGGGCGCGGTCCACCGTGTTGCTGCTGTCGGACAGCTGGATGGTGCGCACGCAGCCATCCTTGACGACCAGAAACGCCACAGGCTGAATGTTGACACCCGCGCCGGAGCCGCCGCCGAACAGGTCCTTGTTGGCAGCATTCTTGCCGTCGAAATCGGTGCCGCCGGAGGCGAAGCCGAAGCTCACCTTGGACACCGGGAGAATGGTGATGCCGTCCTCGGTGGTGATCGGTTTGCCGATGATGGTGTTGGAATCCACCATCTGCCGGACCTTGTCCATCGTGACGTTCATTAAATCTTGAATCGGATGCTCAGCCATAAAATCGGCCTCCTTATTTCAATACTGGGGAAGTTCTCCCCGGAACCACTCCCCCGCCGCGGCGGACAAGCGGGACACGCCATACAGATATATTATAGCGGAATCAAAGGAACAAATCCAGTACTTTTTCGTGCCAGAATTCGTAAAGAATACGCAAAGCGGTAAAAACGATCGCATAGGCCTGTGCCGTCACCCGGAAGGACACCCGGTCTTTCACGGTGGGCTGGTCGGGGCCGAGATCCGGCACAAGGCGGAGCTGCTCAAAATCAAGGTAAAGAAAGCGGTCCAAAAGGCCCAGCGCGCTGCCGAGCCATGCGTTCAGCTTGCCGTAGCTGCGGGCCGCATCGGCGGGGTCCTCGCCCCGGACGCCGAGGCAGATGTTGATCTTGGTGATCCGCAGCGCCCCGAAGACAGCCTTGGTCAGCTTGCCCGCCCCCCGCAGGATGGTGCAGACGATGTTCAGGGTCAGCTTCGCCTTTTTGCGGGGCGTCGCTTCCGGCTTCGGCTTCGATTCCGCTTCCGGTTTCTTTTTGGACTTCTTCTTTTTCTCCTTCTTCGGCTTTTCCGGCGCGGGATACTGGAACACCGGGAAGGTGATGCCCAGCGCACCGGCCTTGACGGTCAGGATCTCGTTCTCCCACAGCACATCCGCGCAGAAGGGGCAGAGCATCAGCAGCACTGCCAGCACCAGAACCACCAGCAGCAGGATGCCGATGCACTTTAATAGGAAGAGCAGCACGCCGCCCACGACGCCCAGAATGCTCAGCACCACGCTCATACCGCTCCCCCGCTTTCTTCCTGATCGTTATGGATGGGCGGCAGGTCTTCCAGACTGGACAGGCCAAAACACCGCAGAAAGACATCCGTTGTCCGGAACGCCACCGGGCGGCCCGGCAGGTCGAGGCGGCCCGCCTCCTCGATGAGCCCCTTTTCCAGCAGACCGGACACGCTGGACGAGGAATCCACGCCGCGCACCTGCTCGATGAAGGCGCGGGAGACCGGCTGGTTGTACGCAATAACGGTCAGCGTCTCCATGGCCGCCGGGCCCAGCGGCACCGAGCGGCGGGTGTCCAGCACCCGGCGGACCGGCTCCGCGAAATCGGTCTTGGTGGCCAGCTGCCAGTGGGTGTTCAGGTGGAGCAGACAAAGGCCGCTGTCCTCGCGGGCATAGCGGGCGTGCAGGTCTTCCAGCGCCTCTTCCACGCTCGCCGTCGGCAGCTGCAGCGCCTGTGCCAGCTTGTCGGCCCCGACGGGCTCCCCGTAGGCAAAGAGCATCGCCTCCACGGCGGCTCGTATCGTTTTCTGGTTCATTTGTTCTCCTTTGTGCGTTCCAAGCGGCCCCGGCGCATGGTCAGCTCCCCTTTCGAGCCCAGCGTCACCCGCCCGCCGCGCACCAGCTCCAGCAGAGCCAAAAAGGTGGCGACGTTCGCGCCCCGGCTCTGGCGACGGGAAAAGAGCTGCCCCATCCGCTGCGCCCCGCCCGCAATGAGCTGACGCAGGATGTAGACCACCCGGCTGCTGACCGATACTTGCGGCGCGGAGACCAGCGGCTCGAACTGCTGCTGGGTCGGCTCCTTGCGGACGAGGGGCCTCCGGCCGGAGAGCGCTTGCCAGCAGTCGGCCAGCATCTGCGGCGAGTGGAACAGGTCATAGGTATTGTCCCACTCCATCTGCAAGGGCGCGCGGACGAAGACCGGGGCTGCTTCGGCTTTTTCCCGCAGTTGGGCAGCCATCCGGCGGCACTGGTCGTATTCGATCAGCCGCCCGGTAAACTCCTGCTTCATCCGCTCACCCTCTTCGCTGCGGGGCAGCAGCAGATAGCTCTTCATCTCTACCAAATGCGCCGCCATCTCGATGAAAGCGCTGGCCGTCTCCGGGTCGGCATCGTCTGCCGAGGCCACTGCGGCGGTGTATTGGTCGATGAGTTCCAGAATGGGGATGTTGTGCAGGTCCATCTTGTGCTTTTGCACCAGCGTCAGCAAAAGCTCCAGCGGCCCCTCAAAGTCTTCGAGGCGAAACGTCAGCTCCTCTGCCACTCAGATCACCGTCCCGATGGATGCGTAGTAGGCCGAAAGGGCGATCTGGTCGATGTAGCCGGTGCCGAGGTCCAGCAGATCCCAGACCGCATTGTTCAGCACCGTGAGGGGCCCGTCGAGGAAGCCGCCCCACACCACCGCCAGCATCACGATCAGGATGACCCGCTCATACTTCATCATGCCGAAGTAGATGCGCTCCGGCAGGACGGCCAGCAGCACCCGGCTGCCGTCCAGCGGCGGAACCGGGATGAGGTTGAACACCGCAAGGCTGACGTCCATCATAACTAAGTATTGGAGGAACCGGGCTGCAAAAATCGTCAGCTCCGTGATGGGCGCCCAGTAGTACAGCAGTTTCCACACCACCATGGCGAGGTAGGCAAGGATCAGGTTGGCCACAGGGCCCGCCAGCGCAGTGAGCGCCATGCCCCGCTTCGGGTTTTTGAAGTTGCGCGGGTCGGTGGAGACAGGTTTTGCCCAGCCCACGCCCGCAAACACCATGCACAGCGTACCCAGCAGGTCGAAGTGCTTGAAGGGGTTCAGGCTCAGCCGCCCCTCCTGCTTCGCTGTGGGATCCCCCAGCAGCCACGCCGCCAGTGCGTGCCCCGCCTCGTGGAATGGGATGGCGACCAGCGCCACCAGCGTTCGGATAAGATAATAGATTCCGCGTGAGCTCATGTCATTCTCCTGTCAGTGGATGATTTTCATTTATTGTACTATTTTTTTCGTGTTCCGACAAGGGTTTGGCGCACAGATGAAAAAGGTTGCAGAAAATTTGAAAAAATGCTTGCATTTTCCCCGTATCTCTGGTACAATAGTCAAGCTGATTATTTTGAATTCCTTACTTCACTGCTAGGAGGTGCAAGTACCATGGCTAAGTGTGAATGCTGCGGCAAGGGCGTTACCTTTGGTATCAAGGTTTCCCACTCTCATCGCCGTTCCAACCGTACTTGGAAGCCGAATGTCCGTCGTGTCAAGGCGGTCGTGGAGGGTTCTCCCAAGTATATCTACGCATGCTCCCGTTGCCTGCGCGCTGGCAAAGTTACCCGCGCTGTCTAAGTAGCTGCATCTGCCGGTCACTTTGTCGAGTGACCGGCTTTTTTGTTATCCGTGAGGAGGTTTTTGCATGGCACTGCCCAATGACCCCATCATGCTGCTGAGCATGGTGAACCTGAAGCTGCGCGATTTTTACCCCACCCTCGACGCACTGTGCGACGATTTGGATGAAGATAAGACCGCACTGTGCGCAAAGCTTGCTGCCGCCGGGTATGAGTACGACCCCGCGCGAAATCAATTCGTATAAATTCAGGAGGTTGCTTCCATGATGCAAGGTACCTATTACAAAGAGTGGAGCCGGGTGCTCGGCCGCGAGATGGAGTTCAAGGTCTACGGCACTGCCGGTGTACCGGTTCTGGCGCTGCCCGCACGGGGCGGCCGCTTTTACGACTGGGAGAACAATGGGATGCCCGATGCGGTGGCTTCCCTGCTGAACACGGGCAAGGTCCAGCTCTTCACCGCCGACAGCATCGACGCCGAATGTCTGCGGACCGGGGACGTCTCGCCCCGCCGCCGCGCTGAGCTGCAGGAAAAATATTTCTGCTATCTCACCGGCGAGCTGGCTGCCCGCATCTGGGAGCTGAACGGAGATGCCGACGCCCCGCTGTGGTGCGTGGGCGTGGACACCGGTGCCGTTCAGGCGGTCAACTGCCGTCTGCGCCGCCCGGAGGTCTTTGCCGGGGCCATCGGCCTGTCCGGCCTGTACGATGTCTGCCGCTTCCTCGGCAGCGCAGAGGACGACCTCGTGCTGCGGAACGCGCCCCTTGCCTACCTGCCCGAAGGGATCGTGGACGCCAAGGCCTTTGCCAAGGCCGAGGAGAACCATCTGCTCCTCTGCGCCGGGCAGGGCGGCTACGAGGAGGACGCACAGGCCGACACCCGCGCCCTCGCCGCCGCGCTGGCCGCCGCCAGCATCCCCGCCCACTGCGAGATCTGGGGCAGCGATGTTTCCCACGACTGGTACTGGTGGGGCAAGGAGCTGAATATCTTCGCCGAGCGCGTCTTCGGCCGAGATCAGGAGAAAACACATGCCTGAATTCATCATCGGTGCCCGCGGCCATGATTTCGGCCGCCATACCCCCGAACAGTTGCTCACTTCCATCGGCAAGGCGGGCTTCCGCTGCACCCAGTTGGCCTACACCAAGGCCATTGAGGGCGTGAAGAGCTACGCCGACATCACGCCGGAGCTGGTGGAAGCCACCAAGGCCGCTGTCGCTGCTTCCGGCGTTTCCATCGCCGTGGACGGCACCTACGTTGAGCTGAGCTATGCTGACGAGGACAAGCGCCGCGCCGAGGTCGCCAAAGTGCTGAGCCAGATCCCCGTCGCCAAGGCGCTGGGTGCAGGCTGCATGGGCAGCGAGACCACCAACATGGCAAAGCAGCCCGGCGTCACCCGGAAGGAAGCGCAGGAAGCGCTGCTCCGCAGCCTCGGCGAGATCCTGCCCCTCTGCGAGGAGCAGGGGGTGCTGTTTGCCGTGGAATGCGTCTACTACCACGCCATGAACACCCCGGAGGCCGTCAAGATGGTGCTGGACACCATGGCCAGCCCGAATCTGCGGGTCATCTGCGATTTTGCAAACTATGTGGGCCCGGAAAACGCTTCTGTGGACGCCCAGCGCCGCATCTGGGATCAGGTCGGCAGCTGGTACGGCGACAAGATCGCCGCCGTCCACTTCAAGGGCCAGAACTTCCAGCCCGACGGCACCCTCTACTCCACCTCGCTGGAAGATTCCTGCGTGGACTATGCGGGCGGCTTTGCCATGCTCAAGGCGATGCCGCAAACGGCCCTTCCCGTTCTGCGGGAGGAAGCCGTCCCCGCCCGTGCGGCCAGCGATATTGCGTTCATCCGCCGCTTCTGCATCTGATTTTTTGAACCGACTGCTGCAACTCCTTCTGGCATCGCGTCAGCGATGACGAAGGGAGTTGCAGCAGTTCTTTTTTCTTCTCGTTCGTTCACAAAAAGTTAACATTTGAAGGTTCAATTCCTACTTGTCTTGTAGGACAAACTGTGCTACAATCCTTTTGTACGAAAGATACCCCCAAGGGGTAATTTGAAAGGAGTTGTTCCCATGCGTGAAGCAACCGAGAAATGTCCCCGCTGCTGTGACACTGCAAACGCAGATGACCGCGAAGTGCGGGAAGCCGAAGCAGAAACGGAAAGTTCTTCCTGCTGCTGCCGCCACAAAAAGCGGAGCAAGGAGGAGTACAAGAGCCTTATCCACCGGCTGAACCGCATTGAGGGCCAGATCCGCGGCATCCGCGGCATGGTGGAAAAGGATATCTACTGCGCCGACATTCTGGTGCAGGTGGCGGCGGTGAACTCGGCGCTGAACGGCTTTTCCAAGGAGCTGCTGGCCCAGCATGTGCGCACCTGCGTGGCGGACGATCTGCGGGCGGGCAGCGAAGAAAAGCTGGACGAGCTGATCAAATTGCTGCCAAAGCTTATGAAATGACCCTCTTGCGGGCAAGCCAACCGATCTTCAGGAGTACGATTATGGAACAATACAATGTTACCGGCATGAGCTGCGCGGCCTGCTCTGCACGGGTGGAAAAGGCCGTGAACGCTGTTCCCGGCGTCACAAGCTGCTCGGTCAGTCTGCTGACGAACTCCATGGGCGTGGAGGGCACCGCCAGCGCAGCCGCCATCGTCAAGGCGGTACAGGATGCGGGCTACGGTGCCAGCCCCAGATCCAGCAGCGCTTCCGCTGCGCCGGACCCCAGTGCCGGCCTTGACGCACTGGCCGACCATGAGACCCCAAAACTGAAAAAGCGGCTCATCGCCTCGCTGATCTTTCTCATCGTTCTGATGTACTTTTCCATGGGGCACATGATGTGGGGCTGGCCGCTCCCCCACTGGTTCGACGGCAACCACGTCGCCATGGGCCTTGTTCAGCTGTTGCTGGCGGGCATCGTCATGGTCATCAACCAGAAGTTCTTCATCAGCGGCTTCAAGGGCCTGATTCACCGCGCCCCCAACATGGATACGCTGGTAGCGCTGGGCTCCTCGGCCAGCTTTGTCTGGAGCACCTACGCCCTCTTCGCCATGACCCGCGCGCAGGTGGACGGCAACGAGGAACTGGTCATGCACTATATGATGGAGTTCTACTTCGAGTCCGCCGCCATGATCCTGACCCTCATCACCGTGGGCAAGATGCTGGAGGCCCGTTCCAAGGGTAAGACCACCGATGCACTCAAGAGCCTGATGAAGCTGGCTCCCAAGACCGCCACCCTGCTGCGGGGCGGTGCCGAGGTCAGCGTACCCATCGCGGAAGTGCGCAAGGGCGATATTTTCGTCGTCCGCCCCGGTGAGAACATCCCCGTGGACGGCATCGTGCTGGAAGGTTCCAGCGCCGTGAATGAAAGCGCTCTGACCGGCGAGAGCATCCCGGTGGACAAGGCCGAGGGCGACAAAGTCTCTGCCGCCACCACCAACCAGTCCGGCTTCCTGCGGTGCGAGGCCACCCGCGTGGGCGAGGACACCACGCTGGCCCAGATCATCAAGATGGTCAGCGACGCCGCAGCCACCAAGGCTCCCATCGCCAAGATCGCCGACACCGTGTCCGGCTTCTTCGTGCCCGCCGTCATCTCCATCGCCGTGGTCACCACGATCGTCTGGCTGCTGCTGGGCCGGGAGTTCGGCTACGCACTGGCCCGCGGCATCTCGGTGCTGGTCATCAGCTGCCCCTGTGCGCTGGGTCTGGCCACGCCGGTCGCCATCATGGTCGGCAACGGCCTCGGCGCCAAGAACGGCATCCTTTTCAAGACCGCCGCTTCGCTGGAAGCCGCGGGCCGCACCCAGATCGTTGCGTTGGATAAGACCGGCACCATCACCAGCGGCGAGCCGAAAGTCACCGACATCCTGCCCGCCGAGGGCGTTTCCGAGACCGAGCTGCTGACCCTTGCCGCCGCACTGGAGCGCAGGAGCGAACACCCGCTGGCCAAGGCCGTCCTCGCTTACACCGAAGCAAACGCCATTGAGGCACCTGAAGTTTCCGACTTTTCCGCCCTGCCCGGCAACGGCCTGTCCGCCAAGCTGGACGGAGCGGAGATCTTCGGCGGCAACGCAGCCCTGATCGAAACTAAGGTCGCCGTCCCCGCCGTGCTGAAGGAAAAGGCCGCCGCCCTTGCAAAGGAAGGCAAGACCCCGCTCTACTTCGGCGGCGCGGGCAGACTGCTGGGCGTGATCGCCGTGGCCGACACCATCAAGGAGGACAGCCCCCGCGCCATCCGCGAGCTGCAGAACATGGGCATCCGGGTCGTGATGCTCACGGGGGACAACCAGCGCACCGCCGACGCCATCGGCAAGCAAGCGGGCGTGGATGAAGTCATCGCGGGCGTCCTGCCCGACGGCAAGGAAGCCGTCATCCGCCAGCTGCAAGCTTCCGGTAAGGTGGCCATGGTCGGCGACGGCATCAACGACGCCCCGGCCCTGACCCGTGCCGACACCGGCATCGCCATCGGTGCGGGCACCGACGTCGCCATCGACGCGGCGGATGTCGTCCTGATGAATTCCAAGCTCTCCGATGTGCCCGCCGCCATCCGGCTCAGCCGCGCCACCCTGCGCAACATCCACGAGAACCTGTTCTGGGCGTTCCTCTACAACACCATCGGCATCCCGCTGGCCGCCGGTGTGTTCATCCCCTTCGGCCTGACGCTGAACCCCATGTTCGGTGCAGCGGCCATGAGCCTGTCCAGCTTCTGCGTGGTCAGCAACGCACTGCGGTTGAACCTGTTCGACCTGCACAGCACCAAGCACGACCACAAAGCCAAAAATGCCGTTTCCCTGCCCGCTGCCCCCGTGCAGCCCGCAGTTGAAGACCATACCACATCCAATGTCAAGGAGGATAACGTTATGAAAAAGACCCTGCATGTTGAAGGCATGATGTGCGGCCACTGCGAGGCCCGCGTGAAGAAGGCACTGGAAGCTCTGCCCGAAGTCAGCGAGGCTGTGGTCAGCCACGAGGCCGGCACCGCCATCGTCACCCTGAGCGCCGACGTCTCCGACGAGACCCTGAAGAAGGCCGTCGAGGATCAGGATTACAAGGTCACCGGCATCGAGTGAGCCGATTTCCCAAAGCAGAAACGGGAGCTGTCCGCACAATGTGGGCAGCTCCCGTTTTTTGTCAGGTCGTTTCGAATCGTGCGGCACCTTTTGTCTTCAGCCAGCGCAGTGCAAGGGCATCGGCCCCCGCCAGCAGCAGACAGGCAAAGCTCAGACTGACGGCGGGCGGCATCCTATGGGACAGCGCCGCCGTCCCCGCAAACAGCGCAAGGGCCGCGCCCCAGCTCAGGAGCATGGCCAGCAGACAGAAGGGGCTCTGCTTGATGACCGCCGTTTCGCTGGTCCAGTGGAAGCTGGGCATCAGCACCCCCAGCACCAGCCCCACCGCCGCCGACAGCACCACGAAGAGCGCCACCGCCAGAAGGCCCAGCAGCACCATGGGCAGAGCGGCCCGCACCACAGCCAGCAGCACCCCCGCGCAGAGCAGGGCGGGCGGCAGCGTCACCGCCAAATGCAGTTCCAGCTTGGCCCGCAGGGTTTGCCACGGCGAGACCGGCAAGCTCTGGATACGCCAAAGGCTCTCCCCTTCCAGCGAGACGGAGGGGGCCGTCAGGCAGTTCGTGCCCGCCCCAAGGGCTGCGGCGAATGCTGCCGCCGCACCCGCCAGCCCCGGCGGGAGCAGCTGGACCGCCAGCAGCCGGATCTCCCCGGCCTTGTACAAAGCCAGCACGCTGAGCACCACCAGCCCCAGCGACCCCATGGCGCAGTTGAGCAGGTAGGTGGGGCTGCCAGCCAGATGGAGCAGCTCCCGCCGCAGCAGAGCCCGCCGCACCGAGACGCGGCGGCTGGGCGCTGCCTTCATTTTCGATGCCGCGCCGCCGGTGCGGGTGGTCATCAGGCGGAGGTAGGGGCCGGAGAGAAGCTTCCCCAGCACGACGCAGACCGCCGCCAGCGAGATCAACAGCCCCAGCAGCGCCGGAATATCTCCGCACGCGGCCCGGCCCAGCAACAGCCAGCCGCCCTGCGGCAGCCCTTCCCCTCCGCCCCACAGCGCCGAGGAGAGCAGGGCGTTCAGCAGCGCACCGCTCTTTTGATAGCCGAGGAAATAAAGGGCAAGGAAGCCCAGCGACGCCGCCACGGTGAAGAGTGCTTTATGCCGCCCGGCCTTCGCCACAAGCAGAGCCACCGCCCAGCCCAGCAGCGCCGCCAGCACCGACGCCGCCCCGGCCAGCAGCAGAGCCATCGGCACAGCGCTCAGGATGCCGCCCAGCGGATGCGGCGCGAAGCGCGCATAGGCCGCTTCAGCGGGCACCCAGACGAGGAGCAGATAGAACAGGCTCATCTCATACAGACCCCACAGCCGCACCGCAAAGATCATCCACGGCGGGATGGGCAGAGCCAGCAAAAGGTCGTTGTCCTTGGCCTGAAAAAGGCGGTTATAGCTGGAAAGCGCCCCGGCCAGCACGCTGACAAGAAGGGCCAGCAGTTCCAGCACAAGGAAATAGAGGGTCTCCCAGCCGCCCGGCAGAAGAAGCTGCGCCAGCGGCCACGACAGTGAAGCAAAACTCGCCATCAGCACCAGCGCAATGGCCCCATACAGCGCCCCGAAGGCAAGCTTTCCCGTTTGGGTGCGCTGCTTCCCGGTGCGGGCGCTCCGGTTCAAAAAGGCGCTCTGCTCCCGCCGCTGTTTGCGCAGCAGGGCGGCAAAGCAGCATTTCGTCTCAGCGTTCATCGGTGCCGCCCTCCAACTCTAAGAAGACCGTTTCCAACGAGGCGTCGCCCCGCACCTCGGCCATGGAGCCCGCCCGGATGAGCTTGCCGTTTTTGATGATGGCCACCTGATCGCAGAGCTTTTCCGCCACTTCCAGCACATGCGTCGAGAAAAAGATGGCCCCGCCCGTGTCGCAGAAGGCCCGCATGGTCTGCTTGAGCTGGTGCGCCGCCAGCGGGTCCAGCCCGACGAAGGGTTCATCCATTAAGATCAGTTTGGGCGCATGGAGCAGCGCCGCGATGATGGCCAGCTTCTGCTTCATGCCGTGGGAGTAGTCCCCGATGGGCTGGGCCAGCGCCCCGGTCAGGCCAAAGCGCTCCCCGTACCCCCGCACCCGCTCGGCGCGGGCCGCGTCCGACACCCCGAAGATGTCCGCGATGAAATCGAGGTACTGGATACCGGTCATGTAATGGTAAAGGTCGGGGTTATCGGGCAGATAGGCCAGCTTCCGCTTGGCGGCAAGCGGGTCCTCCCGCACCGAGATGCCGTCCACCCGCACCTCGCCGCTGTCCGGCTGGAGGATGCCGCAGCAGCATTTCAGGGTAGTGGTCTTGCCCGCACCGTTCGGCCCGATGAAGCCGAAGATCTCGCCGGGCCGGATGGTCAGCGTCAGGGCGTCCACCGCCGTCTTCTCCCCGTAGCGCTTGGTCAACTGCTGAATCTGAAGCATTCCGCTTCCCCCTTTGATCCCATTTGTAGAAATCATCCCACATTCGGCGGGCGCTGTCAAGGTTTTGCGACACAAAAAGAGGGCCAAAATCTGTAAAGTATATGTTCTTTACAGATTTTGGCCCTGCATTTTATTCTCGGATGACGGCCACCGTTTCAACGTGGTAGCGTGCAAAAAGCTCGATCGCAGCCGGGCCGACCCGCTCCCCGCTGACCACGATGGGGATCGCGGGCGGGCAGGAGACGGTGGGCATCGCGCAGACCCGGCCCAGCGCCTCGGCGGCGGGAATGGTCTGCTGCGGGGCGAAGACTGCCACGCGCACAGAGCAGACCGGTCCCGCTTCTGCCGCCAATGCGGTGAAGGTGTCCCCTTCCGGCTCAGGGCATTCCGGTACACCGGGCAGTGCCGCGCAGACCGCTGCAACGGCTTCTTCCAGCCGGTCGTAATCCTGCGCCGGATTTTCGGGTGTGAACATCAGCACCACATAGCGGGGGTCGGCATACTCGCACTCGATGGCATACTTGCGCAGTGCCTCAGCCAATGCCGTGCCGGTCAGGCCCAGCGCAGCGGCGTCCAGCGTCAGTTTGAGGGGTTCGCGGGCCGGGTCGTCCACGGCCAACGAAAGCTTGCTCCCCGCCGCAGCCGCCGCCTCGTTCAGCACCCGCCGCAGCCGCGTCAACTGCCCGCAGCAGGAGTAGAGCCGCAGCGGATACCCCTCAGACAGATACCGGTTGCACCGGTCGAGGGACTGCAAGATCAGGTAAGAAGGGCTGGTGGAACCGAAGAGCGCCAGCGCATTGCGCACCGCCGTTTCGTCCTGCACCGGAGCCTTGAGGCCGAGGTGCAGGTAGGCTCCTCCGGTGAGGACGGGCAGGGTCTTGTGGCCGGAGTCGCAGCACATAGCGGCCCCCAGTGCCATGGGGTGCTTGCTGCCGCCGACCAGAAAGTTCAGGTACGCGCCGTGGGCGTTGTCCACCAGAAGCGGAACACCGTGGGCGTCGCAGACCTTGGAAAGGGCCGCGATGTCCTGCATCCCGCCGAGGTAGTCCGGGCTGGTGACGTAGACGCCAAAGGGGATTCTCCCCTGCCCGGAAAGCCGCTCCAGCGCCTGTTCCAACTGCCCCGCCGTCACCGGGCAGCTGCACAGCGCCCCGGCAACTTCCGGCGCGGGCCAGAGCCACTCGATGTCGAAATCGAGGAGGGCGGCGGCGTAGAGCAGTGCCTTGTGGGCGTTGCGGGCGGCCAGCAGAATGGGCCGCTGCCCCGCCGGGGCCGCTTGCAGCGCAAGGCAGAGCATGGCCCGGATGCACTGGGACGAGCCCTCGGTGCTGTAATAGGTGTGGGCCGTGCCGAACAGCTTGGTGGCGTTGGCTTCGCTCTCCGCGATGATACCCTCGGCCTCGTACAGCTCGTCGGCGCCCTTGATCTCGGTGATATCGGCATCCTCAAAGCCCAGCAGCTTCTGGCCCTTGTGGCCGGGCATGTGGAGCCGGGAGGTGCCAGACTTTGCGTAGCTGCGCACAAAGTCCACGATGGGCGTGGTCATGCTCATTCGCAGGCTTCGCCGTCGGCACAGGCATTGCAGGTGGAACCCAGCTCGATGGGCACTTCGATGCCCTGTGCTGCCAGCTCCTGATTCTTCGCCACTTGGATCATGATGGCGCACTCCATCCGCTTACGGAACAGCTCACAGCCGTACTCGTACACGCCGGTGATGCTGCCGGTGGCGTGGTAGGCATTGGCCGCGCAGCCGCCGGAGCAGTAGAGCTTGGCCCAGCAGTCCTTGCACTCCGGGCGGGCGTAGGCGTTGCAGTGCTTGAACTCATCCCGCACGGCGGTGTTGGTGACTCCCTTCCAGATGTCGCCCATCAGGTACTTGGGATCGCCGACGAACTGGTGGCAGGGGTACAGGTCGCCCCACGGGGTGACGGCCATGTACTCGGTACCGGAACCGCAGCCGGAAATGCGCTTGTAGATGCAGGGGCCGCCGGTCAGGTCGATCATGTAATGGTAGAAGGTGAAGCCGCGGCCCTCGCGGTCGCGCTTGATCATCTCCTTGGCGAGGATCTCGTACTGCTCCTTCAGGATGGGCAGGTCCTCGGCGGTCAGAGCGCTGGGGTCATCCGGCTTGCAGACCACCGGCTCCATGCTCAGCTCGGTGAAGCCGAGGTCGGCCATATGGAAGATATCGTTGGTGAAATCGGTGTTGAAATGGGTGTAGGTGCCGCGCATGTAGTAGCCCTTGTCGCCGCGCTTCTCCACGAACTTCTGGAACTTGGGCACGATGGTATCATAGCTGCCGTGGCCCGCGTAGTCCTTGCGGAAGCGGTCGTGCACTTCCTTGCGGCCGTCGAGGCTCAAAACGACGTTGTGGCACTCCTTGTTGCAGAAGTCGATAACGTCATCGTCGATCAGCATCCCGTTGGTGGTCATGGTGAAACGGAAGTTTTTGTTGTGGATCTTCTCCTGCTCGCGGCAGTAAGCCACCAGCTTTTTCACCATGTCGAAGTTCATCAGCGGCTCGCCGCCGAAGAAATCGACTTCGAGGTTGCGGCGGGTGCCGGAGTTCTCGATCAGGAAATCCATGGCCCGTTTGCCGACCTCAAAGCTCATCAGGGCGCGGTCGCCCTGATAGCGGCCCTGCGAAGCGAAGCAGTAGGAGCAGTTCAGGTTGCAGGTGTGAGCCACATGCAGACACAGCGCCTTGACCACAGTGTTGCGGTTCTTGAAATCGAAGGCCATGTCGGCGTAGGTATCGGGGCTCCACAGCTTGCCCGCCTGTTCCAGCGAGGCCACATCCTCCAAGCACTGACGCAGGTCGGCCTCGGTCACATCGGGGCGGTCGCCGTACTTTTCGAGCATGGCGGCTACGATCTCGTCCGCGGAGTGCTCCTTGTACATTGCGATGACATCATACGCCACATCATCCACCACATGCACCGAGCCGCTGCAGGTATCCAGCACGATGTTATAACCGTTCAATTGATACTGATGTACCATTTTACTCTCCATTCCATTATTCCATAAAAAAATGCCGCCCGGCAAAGGCGGCATCCGATTGGCAGAAATTACTTGTTGCTGTTCTCGCACTTCTGGTTTGCCACGCCGCAGGAAGTCTTGCAAGCGGACTGGCAGGAAGTCTGGCACTCGCCGCAGCCACCGGTCACAACGCTCTTGGTCAGGTCACGAGTAGCGATCGTCTTGATACGTTCCATAATATATAACCTCACTAGATCATAAAGTTTTATGCGCGGAACCCTCCGCACACGATATTACCTTTATGTAGGATAGCACACATCCTACCCAATGTCAAGATTTTTGTCGCAGAAATCGGGGATATGCTCCATCATTCTAAAGGCTGGTATTTTTTCAAAATCGTGTGGAGCCCCAGCTCCCGCGCCTTGGCCAGTAAGTACCGGTAGCGGCACAACAGCGCCTGACGCTCGTAGATGCGCTGTTCGATCAGGTCGGTATCCACCTCCAAGTCAAACATCATCTCGTTGCGGTGCAGACAGAACAGGCACTCCTTCAGCTCCTCCTCCAATTCCGGGTGGTAGCGCTCATGCTCCGAATCCCGCGGGATACGGTTCGAAAGATACGTTTGCGGTTTTTGCTGGGTCGTCATCATGCAGCTTCCTCCTCTTTGTACGCTGAAAATTTTACGCTTTGGTTTTCAGTATATGCAGGAAGAGTGCAAAGGATGACGGTTTATTGCAGTCTCTTACACAGGCGAATCATTTCCATGAAAAGAAAAAGCATCGGTCGTGACAGTCCGCCTTACACAGAATCCATCAGTGGGTTTCATGAGTCTTCAAAACTCCCGGACGCAAATAAGCCGCCCAGCGAGACCGTAAGGTCGCTGGGCGGCTTATTTGCCCTCTTGACAAATACGTAAAATACGTATACAATAAAACTGTAATCCTGAAAGAAAGGAGGGGCACCCGCCATGCCGATGACTCCCAAACAAATGATTCGCTTGCTGGAGCAGAACGGCTTTGTTTTAGTCAGTGCAAATGGGTCACACTACAAGTACCATAACCCAACTACCAACAAAACCACTGTCGTTCCATTTCACGCAAAGGATCTGAAGCCCGGTACCGAGAAAAATATTCTCAAATTAGCCGGACTCAAAAAGTAAGAATATGATGATTGTAGACTTCATATTCTGAAACTGCGAAGCACTGCATAGACTATTCTACAATTTCCAACCAATAATGTAGGCCTGTTAAATGAAGGTACATTGATTGATTGATTGTTTGTTGAATTATATAAGGTGAGGTCACATTATGAACGCTATTTTCTATCCTGCAATTTTTCACCCGGAAGAGACCGGGTACTCTGTTGAGATCCCCGATATTGAGGGCTGCTTCACCCAAGGCGATACCATGGATGAAGCCGTCCGCATGGCACAGGATGCCATCGGCCTTATGCTGGAAGATTGCAAAGTCTGCCCGGAGCCTTCTGTCCCTTCTGCGCTCCATGTTGACCCGGAAGATTTTGTAGTGATGGTGCCTTTCGATATGGAAGAGTACGAAAAGCGGTACAGACCCGTAAAGAAAACCCTTTCCATTCCCGGCTGGCTCAACGATGCTGCCGAATCTGCACACATCAACTTTTCCGGCGTCCTTCAGGATGCGCTGAAAGAGAAACTCCATCTGGCGTAAGTATAAGTACAATAACATCGTTCCCGGACACAAAAAATCGGCACCCGCTTTTCAGCGAGTGCCGATTTTGTTACCCTATCATTGCTTTGATTTTTGGCGCAAATCCGCTTTCGCGCGCCCCAAAAATCTAGGATTCATGCGGTTTTCAGGCAGTTATTAGTACATGCCGCCCTTCCAAACCACACTTTTGGAGCCGAATCACGAATATCGGGAAACGTAGACTTTTGTAGAATTATCAAGGCCACAAGCCGATTTTTCCAGATTCTCCGTTTTTGCACGATCCACGCTTTTCTACGCAAATCTACGCCACTTACCGGGTGATTGGCGTAAGTTTTGGCGTAAGTTTCGGCGTAAGCAATTCCGCTTCATGCGTCGAAAATCACAGGTTGCCGGCGATCTGTTCAAAGGCTCTTTCAACCGATTCAAAGCTGCTGTGCGTGTAGACATCCAACGTCACACTGGCATTGGAGTGTCCCATCAGGTATTGCAGGCTTTTTACATCCAGCCCGGCCTGCTGAACATTGGTGCAGAAGGTGTGTCGCAGCACATGAGGTGTAATGCGCGGAACAGGTTTGCTGTACGCCTTCTCAAACTTTCCCTGCACGCCACGCATATAGTTTTCCAAGTGCATTGCCACCTTCGGCATTCCGGACTTGTCCAGAAAAAGGAATCCGCTGCAACCATCTACCAGCGCTTCCACTTTCGTGGACGCTCTAGCTTTTACTACACGCCGCAACGCTGCACAAACGGTATCTGTCATGGGAACATTGCGGATACCGCTTTTTGTTTTCGGCGGTGTGACAAAGTAGGGCTTTTCAGCCGTCCGGCAAAGCTGCCGCCGGACATGGATACAGTGCCGTTCAAAGTCGATATCTGCTCGTGTCAGGCCATACAACTCACTCACACGCAAGCCGGTTCCCATAAGAATGACGATATCATCATAATAGTTTCCGCCATAGTCTTGAACGAATTGCAGATATTTCTCCTGCTGTTCTCTGGTCAGTGCATCACGCACATAAGCGTCCTTCGGCACAACATCCGACAGCTTGAACTTGAATGGATTCTTGCGGATGATGTCATCCTCTACCGCCATTTCAAACGCCGGTCTGACAACACTTTGCAGGATTCCTATGGTGTTTTGCTTGAAACCGCTGTCATGCAGAAACACGAACCAGCCTTTCGCATCGGACAATTTTACCGTTTTGATGGCTTTTTGCCCGAAAGGGTCAGCATGAATCCGCTTGACCGCTGTGTTGTACGACCGAAGTGAATTGGGTTTCAACCCACGTTTCAGGTTCATATAGCGGTCAACCAGATCAGCCACCGTCATCTCTCCGGCGGCGTAGTCGATGCCGTCTGCCAGATCGCGCCACAGTTCTTCCTCTTTTTTCCGCAGCTCTGTCAGGGATTTAGCGTAAATACAACGCCGTTTCTTGTGGATATCGGTATAACGATAGTCGTAGGTGCCGTTTGCTCTCTGGCTTTCGCCATCCTTCAAAACACGGCCCTTGCTATCCTTGCGCTTTTCAGGCATTTAGAAGCTCCTTTCTGTGAAAAGCGCATCTATAAGGTCAGTGTCAGTATAACACATCAACCATGCGATTTCCACCCGCAGCGAATGAGAAAAGGACGGTTTCACATTTGCAGCCTTTGGCAGCCTCTCAAATAGAATATGCTTGCTCGACAAAGGAATCGAACAGGCGACGTTTAATCAGACGCTTGTTTCCCACCCAAAGGACGAATTTGCATTTATCTTCATTCGTAATTTCACGCAGTTTGTTGATGCCAATGCCGGAGTAAGCCGCAGCTTCTTCCAGCGTCAGATTGCTCTTTTCCCAAATCGGAACTTGTCGGGGCTTGGTCCCTCCATCTTGCTGATGCAAGACCGTTCCGTCGCTTAAAGTCCCCACCGGGGACTTCATTGCTTCGCAAACGCGAACTTCCTTCATAGGCAGACCTCCACTTCCTTGTAACCGAACGCCTGTAACCGGGCAGGAAAACTCTCTTTTTCTGTACGCAGGGCATTCGGTGGGCTTTATACTTTTTCTTATTCTTTTAAGGTTACATGGTTACAGAAAGCGGAAAACGCAGCAATCATGCGGTTTTTGCGCTGTAACTGCAGCGTAACCAAACCTGTAACCGCTGTCCATCAGAAGGGAAAGCCCAGCTGCTTAGCTTCTGCATCCGTTATTTCGGAGAAATCTTCAGCCCCGGTTTCGGGGCTGGTTACGCGCTCCCAGCCTTTCTGAACGCCGTACTTCGGGTAACGCTTGGCGGTCTTGTGCGCCTGCCAGCCTTGGATATCGCCGCGCGAAATTCCCGTGTTCATGATCTCGCAGATAGCACGAGTCTCCCATTCTGCCGGAATGTTGGTGTTGCCCAGTGCTTCCGCGTAAAGCTGCTTGGAACACACCCGGTCACCCGTGTAGTCCTCCAGAAAGGCGTAGATCATGCCCGCCTGCGCATCCTCCTGCATGAAGTCCTGCTGGTGGGCTTGCAGCGTTTCCTGCATGGCAGGGCTGAATGCCAACTTGTAGTCGCCTCTGTTGTAAATCGTCATAGCTTCTGCCCAGAGCTGGTCGATATAAGCACGAGATTCCTCCTCGTTGTCCAGAATGTGAACTTCAGCCAGTTCTGCATCCACCGGGATGGGGATAAAACGTCGGTTGTCTGTGCGGTCACGGGGCAAAAAATCCTGCCGGTTGGTCGTGCCAGCAAAGACGCACTGGCGCAGACGGTCGGCAGGATGGGTCTCGTAGGGGACTTTATAGGTTTCCTTCTGTTTGCTGAGAAAAATCTTGATCTCCTCGATGCTCTTGGCATTGGCAGTGGCGATCATCTCCGACATTTCGATGATCCAGTGACCTTGCAGCTTGCGATATACGTTGTCATCGTCCAGCCGCCGCAGGTCATCCGAGAACCACTCGTCCTTGACCGCCAGCAGCCGGAAGAAAGTAGACTTTCCAGCACCTTGACCGCCTACCAGACAGAGCATGATTTCAAATTTGCATCCCGGCTGGAACACCCGTTTGATGGCTCCCAGCAGGAAGATTTTCATAGCTTCGCAAGTGTACTCGTCCTCCGCAGCACCGAGGAAGTGGTGCAGGACGTGGGCTATCCGCTCTGTTCCATCCCATTTCAGGCCGTTCAGGTAGTCCCGGATGGGGTGGTAACGGTTCTCGTTGGCAACGATGCGGATAGCGGATTCAATTTTCTTCTCGCTGGAAATGCCGTATTTCTCCATCCGGCGCAGGATATACTTCATGTCAGTGTCGTTCAGGGTCTTGCCGGAGCGGGGCCAGCCCACGGGCTTCACAATGTCGATGCGCTCGCTCAACAGGTTTAGCCGGATGGTATCGGCAAGCACATGGTCGTTCTGCAGAATCGTGATGCAGTTCTGAATCGTCCGCTGGATCTCGCCGTTGGAGTGCTTGGTCAGCATTTCTTTTACGTCCGCAACGGTTCGGGAAGCACGTTCTTCTTGATTGACTTCTTTGCTCAATAAACATCACCTCGCACTATTATTGAAAATGGATTTTCGACTTTTCCGCAAGATGCGGTTCTCCGGGCTTCCGCTGTGTCTGTTCTGCCTGCAATCGGCTCAGCAGTTGCAGAACGGAATCCCGTGCTTTCTCCTTGACCTGATCCTTGCCTTTCTGCCGGGCCTCCGGCTTCAGGAGCTTCTCCTGCAAGCGAGCAGCGGTGGTCTGCATGGTCTTGAGGAACTTGTCCAGCACGGTATCCAGATGCTTGGCGGTGTACTCCCGTGTAGCCTGTGGTGCTTTGCGCTCTGGGGACAGTACCCACCTTTTCGTGTCCTCGATCATTCGCATGTCTTCCTTGCGAGTCTCGGTGCGTACCACGTCGGTCACGACCTCCACCGCCTTGTCGTAGGCTGCTGCCGAAACTTCATCGATCAGCGTTTCCATGTCGTTGACCTTGAGGGTCAATTCGTCCAGCTTGCTCTGCTGGGCGGCAAGCTGCTCCTTCTGCTTGGCAAGGATGAAGTCCTGCTTTTCCAGATATTTGCGGTTGCCGTATTCCGCTTCTTCCTCCAGTTCCAGCCCGTGCCGTTTTGCAATCTCAAACAGCATTTTCCGGCAGGCGGCATCAAAGGTGATCTTGCGGTTATTGCGGCGGCTGAGAGGTTTATTCGGGTCGGGCAGGTCAAAGCCCAATGCTTCCAACGCCTTTTCCTGCTGGGGTGCGATTTCGCCGTACTTGTTCTCGCAGTCGAATACATGACGCTCGTGGATGTGGGGTGTGCTTTCGTCCAGATGCAGTGCCCAGTCCAGCACATGAACGTGTTCGCCATACTTGGCTTTGAATTCCTCGATGAACTCGGTGACGACGCTCAGCAAGTCCTCTGCCGAGGCGTGTTCATCCAGCGTTCCCAGCTGATAGATGGTTTCTTCCGGGCAGGTCTTGCGGCTGGACAACAGGTCGGGAATGGAGCGGTTGCGCTCCGTGTGCCGGATCTTGGCGTTGCGCCCGTTCTGACCTTCGATAAAGGCCGTGTAGTGGGTTTCGTAGAACTGCCGTTCCACATCCGAGAAGGTCGCTGCCAAATCATCCGGGTCTTGTGGGTCAAGAGCTGAACGAAATCCGTGGAAGCAGTCCCAGTAGATGTTGCCCTTGGCTCGTTCTGGGTCGATGTGCTCACTGTTGGCAAGGTTGAAACTGCGGTCGTTGTGCTTGGGGTTGTAAGTGCCGTGGGTTCCGGCTCGTCCGTTGTGTCGTGTTAATTTCAGATAGACATCCCTCTTTTCCTGTATTTTTTGTGTACGGCCACTCGTGCGATCAAATCACAGAAGTGATACAATTCTTCCAAGCAACGGGTCTCGCATTTCAAGACCGTGTCTTGAAATCTTCTCTCGGAATCGAGAGGTAGTCCTTTCAGAAAAGGATTTATGTGTTTGTTCTACTGCAAAGAAAGTGGCCTACCGCTCCTTCCCTCAGTGGGAGATCATGGCGTTTGTCGCTTTCTGCTTAGAAGAGTTTGCTTCTGCTCTGCAAGAAAAGTATAGCAGAGAAGCTTGGAATCGAACAGGAACTGAGAGCTCCTAATTTTCAGTGAAAGTAGGAAGCATCGTTCCCATTTCTTGTTGCATCGCTATTCTTTCTTTGCGGAAAATCACTAAGATGCTGCATCTCTGCAATTATCATAGCACCTGAAATCACTAAAGTCGTGGGCTTCGTAGGCCTATTATTGGCCCCCTAAGTGAACCTGCTCTGATTACTTTTTCCTGATTTTGGTATAAGGTTTAGCGGGGGCTTCTTTCATTTCAACAGCTTGCCGAGAGAGAGCGCAGCAGCGGAGCTGCTGGATCTGCCGCCGTTTTGCGCCAGATAATACCCAGTAGGATATGACGCACAGCATCATATCACTGGGGCAAAGGACTGCGTCCTCTGCACTCCTGCACCAGGCAAGCCGACCGGCAAAGATTTGCGAATCCCTGCCCACAGCTCGTCCGGCTTTTTCAGTGGGCCATTTTGACCCACTGATTCTGTTACGGGTAGAATCAAGTGCCGGGTGGCGGCACCTGATTTTCAGCCAACCTTGAGTCGTTACAGGTAGAATCAAGTGCTCATTTTGATCACCTGATTTTTACGGAGTGGGCGCGACGCGTAACAGATAAAACCGAAGTTCTCAAAATGATAACGCCGGTGGCTTCGTTGCAGATGAAATCAAGTTATCATTTTGACAACCTGATTTTGATACGGCTACAATCAAGTTCCCAAAGTGGGAACTTGATTCGGCAGGAGTTACAAATCAAGTTACGGAAAGCGTAACCTGATTTCAGATGACAGCCCAAATTCCCACTTTGGGGATTTGGGAGTGAGCGATTAAGAGTTACGGTATTTTGGCACTTCCCAGAATGGGAAGTGCCACTTTACTAAATAAAAGTATCACCGATAAGGAACTTGACAAACTTTGTCAAGTTCCTAAAAGAGAAGTGTGTGCGGCTGTTTTACGATGGCGGTAGTCTTTCTGACGACAGGCATTGCTGCAATATCTGGCATCCGCCCGAATTGGTAAGAACTGCTTCCCGCAGCAAGCGCAGGTATACTTTCCTCGCTCAACGCGCTTTTTAAGGCTTTTCCGCAGATTCAGCATCTTGTGACCGCAAGTCTGGAAGCTGCAATATTTTCGGTTCCGGGTCTGGGTGTAGATGACCTTGCGGCAGTATTCACATTGGATTCTGCGCACACTGGGGTCGCCATCAATGAAATATTCCATTAAGGTGTCCTGATTTTCGCGTTCCCATTGTTCTGTTGTCATAGGCATTCTCCTTTGGCTGTTACGGATATATGGTGGTTATCAGAATGGTAACCACCACTTTTACACAATAAAGCGTTACGATTGTCTGGTTGGTGATCAAAATGATCACCAACTAAAATCTGTGCGTTATGGCTGGGTGGTAAGTGGATATTTTGTCCATTTACCACTTCCAAGTGGTGAGTTACGGTTTTCGTAACCCACCATGGGGTAATCGTGTTACAGTAATCTGGCAAATACCGGAAAGCGACACTTACCAGATTTCACCGTGGCTTGACAAAATGTCAAGTCGAGATTAAGCGTAGCACGAACAGAATCAATGTGGACAATTTGTCCACATTGATTTCTCCTACCTCAACGAGTAGATAAACGTCCGTTTCGCCTCATGTGCTCATTTTGAACACATGAGGCTGAGCGCGCCGTTCTCCCTGCATGGCTTTCCTGCCCCCTTCCGGCGGCGTTTTCCGGCTCTCCCTTGCGGGGTCATCGCCGGGTATCCCATGCAGACGGTCATACGGTTTTCAAGGTGCGGTGCTGGATTTGGCAATAAAAAATCGCCACACAACAACCTGAACCTGACCATCCCTTCTGGGATGGCCTTGGTTCGGGTTTGCTATGTAGCGATAAGAAAGTTAAAAACTTGCTCCGGCTGCTTCGGGAGCTGAGCTGGAACTCTAAGATAAATATGTTATATTAAATTGTCGAGATAGATTACCACAAAAATTGAGCCATGTCAACAAAAAGTTTTGAAAACACGCTACTTTCGGCAGTGTGCAAGAAAACACGCTGAAAACTTTGGCAAAAAGATAGAGAACAAGGTAGCCTATCCTGTTTGATATGGTGTTGTGAACTCGAAAATCATCTAGGTTATGAAATAACCGCCAGTTTCAAGTCAAAGTTGAAAGCTGACGGTCTGGTTTACAAAATGGCTTTGAAATTTGGAAAGCCCCCTAGGAGTCTCCGTAGTATGAGCAGGTGATAGAAGAAGCAATGAGAACAGATGATGAACTCTATAAACTCTGCTTTCCAGAGCATACGGCGGAAACACTGGACTTCTGGTGGTACGGACGTCAAGGGATACATCGTTGGGCGGTGCCCATTGAACCTGCGAGCATTGACCTGACGCAGTACGACCGTGCGACGATTTGTTTGCACATTTGGGCGTTTACACTGACTGCACCTGTGCGCAGCTTCTGTCACAACAGGTATCCGGTGAAATCAAGGAAGCAGACTACATTCTGGTGCATCACTATGAAAATGCGGCACAGGAGCTGGATACGCAGCTGGGCATCTATCATACCCAGCTGCGCAGCATTCGGTGCAGAGAGCGTGCTTTTTAGCAGTGATTGATTTTTCGCGCAGTTTGGTCGCTTTCGATATAATTTGACTATACATTGTAATTTTTGACAAATTGCAGTATAATCAAAAGACAGTATAACTTTGTACCGCTAAAGTGGCCGTATGAGCACATACTCATACGTCTGTTTTTAATTACAGCTTACTCACAGCCAAATGAGGTGTATCTATGGAAAATCCAGTGGTATCAAAAATTATAGAGTTATTGGAAGAGCGCTGTAAAGATGCTTTTTCTGGATTGACGGGAAAAATCAAACTTTGCTGTATTAAAAGAAAACTCAAGAAGGGAATTTCTAATGAAATACTCTTAATGTATGGAAATAAAACTTTTTATAATGATTGGGATCATTTTCTCGTAGAGCATGATGTGATTTGCAACATTATCAATAATTGTTGCGATGAATCAGTGTTCAACTATAAATCCAAGTCTCAAACAATAAACTATTATATGCATTTGTTTGTTGAAAATTATCCTCAACACAGTTCGCATTATTATGAGATCAGCGTTATCCTACAAAGATATTTCGAGGCGATTTATCGAGCTTTGAATAAATCGGATAATGCTGAAACGAGAGTTGTTTGTAATGCAGTCAAGGAGCTTGCGCAGGGATTATCCTATGAGTTACAGGATATTAAAAGCAAGCTTGAACAAATCGACGGAAAAGTAGATACATTGGTTGGCAGACAAAATCATACATCTACACGGTTTTTATTTGACGAGTATCGAAAATATTTATTGTGCCTATATCCGCAGTATTCAGCAGATGAATATTTGGAGCGTAAAATTTACTCAAAAGATGAGCAAGACGTTCAATTGAATGCTCTAGATGTACTACTTAGAGAAAAAAGTGTCCTCGTTTTAGGAGAAGCAGGTTATGGAAAAACGTATGAATCTGTCACGTTGCTTCAGAAAGCGTGCACAAACGAGAACATGCATACACTGATTCCGATATTTATTCCTCTGCAAGAATATGGACTGCTTTATTCTGATATAATAGGTGGTATAAAGTACAAAATCAATTATTTTTGTGATGGAAGAGCAGATGAGTTTATTGAAGAAAAGCTCAAAGAGGGAAAGTGTGTTTTAATTTTCGATGGAGTTGATGATATTGCGCAGGAAATCGACCAAAAAAAATTCTATGCAGAATTTAGTAATTTTACCGCACAGTATCGCAACAATTATTTCTTTGTTACAGCGCGTTTTAACCGTTATAATGGAAAATTGGGCGCAAAAAAGGAGTATTTTCTTACTGCATTGAGCGAACAAACAGTTCAGCAAGAACTGAGAAATGAGGGGATTTTTGTAAATATCCCACAGCAATATTATGCCCTCTTCTCAAATCCGTACTTTTTGTCAATTGGAAAAGCCATATTAAAGCAAAACACCAATCGAACCATATTTAACCGGAGCAGCTTGTTCGAGGAACTGTTCCAAAAATTATATGGAAATATGTCCCGGCAGGAGGGCTATTCAGGGAACACTCCAATTACCTACCATGACGCACAAAATATTTTAGGACAGATGGCATATCAATCTTTTTCTCAGCCGTGTTATAGCTATATGGAATTTGACCAGAAACTTTCTGAAATAATTCCTGAAAACAAAATGAGTGTGATAGGTTCCTTTATTGAATCTGGACTATTTAAAATCGAAGGGAAAGTATTCTTTGTACACAAACTGCTCAAAGAATACTGCACTGCATACTATTTAGTTCACAACCTCCCTTTATCCGGCAACAAGGAACTGTATCTGAAGTTGGTTGAAAAAGAAGAATGGAAAGAGGTCTTTATTTTTGCGGGAGGGATTTTCAAAAATCAGCAAGAGCAAGATGAATTTCTGGATTTTGTGATGGAGTATAATTTACCGTTATACGTCGAATGTGTTGATGCTAAAAGTGATGTAAGTGAATCAGACAGTACCAATGTTCCAAGTCGACTGTTAACACAAATACTTAAGACTTACCGATTCATTTTGGATAAATATTTTTGTCCAATAAAAATGCTGTTCGAGCCATTTTATGTACCAGATCATTTTGCAACGAAAAAGAGGCAAAAGGTTGCTATTTTTGGGAGCTTAGCAGACGACCAAAAGTGGCTGAGCTATTGGTTTGATCTGGTTTCGGCAGACGAAAGTGATGTTCAGTGTATTAATGAGAAGCAACTGGAAGAGTACCATAGAGCGTTTGAAGAAAAGGCATTTTCTCAAAGACGTAGTATCGTTAGTCATGGTACGAATTTGAGACTATCTGGATTTGGCGATGACAGTGGCCGTAAAATTGCCATTAATTTAATAAAAAGCAGACTTAAAGACTTAATTGAGAAGAAAAAACTGATTGAGGATAAGTACTTACTATGTGAACGGGTGTCTTCCTGTCAGCGAAGGGTAAAAACGATCAAAAATGTTTATGACTTGTCTCAAATGCAAATAGTAGTTGACAAAATGCTCGATGATATAATTGGAAACAAACAGCATGTGGAAAGCTGTATATTTAATGGTGTCGATTTGCTTTCTCTTCAAAGGATGTTGCATAAATTAAATCTAACTGATGCAGTTTTATCAGAGTGCGTTCTTCCTGGTCCGGATGTCAAACTACCGACGGAAGGAGCTTGCTTTACTTGGGATTTGTATTCGAAAAAGCAAAAAGAACAACGCATCTCCTTGTTTTTCTATTATCACGAAATCAGTTATCTGAGTATGGTTAACTACAATTTCCCGGCACTAGAAAAATATCTGCGAAGATACAATGATGCCCCTTATCAGGTAGTGGTTGAAGTGGATCATAAGGAGAAAGTGAATCCACATGATTTTACATCAGAGCCGACAATTCAATATTACTATATTGCGTCTTCTACGAATGAAATCCCGCATCCGATGATTCAAGAAGTAGAGGAGAAAGCATTCTCTGATCATGAGCAAATCATGCAGGATATCCAAGAGAGCTACGCAAAACAAGGACGAACTGCGAAGCGGCTATCGACTACAATGGCAGGTTTTACATTTGTCACTATATCAAGGAGAACAGGTAAAGACAACCCTCTATCCGATTATGTGTATGATTCGATAAAAGAAAGTTTAGAGGATGTATTTGGCACAATTCAGTGACAGTCAAGAATAATTGATATAGTTACTGGCAATGCCGTCGTATATGCAACGACGACTTTCGTATTGCAAAATACTTGTTGCAAATACTCAAACACTCAAACTGCATCCGATAGGTGTCGGCCACACCTGTACATCTTTACATAGAAGTCAAGATTTTCTTTTACACGCTACGCCTGAAAACGATCTGCATGACGTCCAACAGCTTTCGTTTTTGTAACAAGCATAGCAAAAAGGCGGCCATCTGCACCCATGCAGACAGCCGCCTTTGGTTTTATGCCGTATTCTATTTCTCAGTCTCTGAAAATCTTATCCAGTTCCCTTTCCATGGTGCCCGCCTTGGCAAATTCCAGCGTATCCGCCTGACGGATATGGTGGGCGGTGATGCCGTGACCCTTTGCAAAGCCCAGAATGTAGCTGATGGCAATGCGGTAGATGATCTCGGTCGGGGCAAGCCCATAGACCTGCTGGGCAAAGATATGCTCCAGCCGGGCGTTATCGTCCGGGAAGATTTGCCGAATCTTCTCGCTGCGGTAAAGGCGCTTGACGATTTCCGTAATGTACAGGCCGGACTTCATGTAGGGGTCCAGAAAGGTTTTACCGGGGTCATCGAAGCAACCGGGGTTTTCCTGCTCCAGCAGGTCCACCATCTTTTTCACCACCCACTTTGGGGTAAAGATCTGGTTGGTTTTCTGGGGCGGGATGTAATCGAAGATATCCTCGGTGCGGCTCTCGTCAAAGTAATCCGCCAGCTTGACCTTCAGGTTCAGGAATTCCTTCACCGAATCGTCAAACACCACTGGGTCGAACAGGTGGCCTGCAAAGTGCTCCTCCTGTCCGGTGGCTTGGTTGATGTACGGCCCGCCGTCCCGCAAAAAGCGGAACTGCTCCAGCGTGATGCTGGTGACCTCCTGAAAGACCTTGTCCGGGATGATTTGGTCAAAATTTGCCAGCGTCACAGTCTCGTCGCCGTAGGCCATGAGGAAGGACGGGATGGTGCGGGAAAAGCCCCGGAGATGGTCACGGACGGTGTCCTCGTAGCCCTTTTTCTCCTGCTCCCTCTGGTTGGTCTCCACAGTGCGCACGATGGTCTGCTGCATTTCCTGCGCCGTCTGCTGGATGGTGGATTGCAGGTTTTCCATCAAAGCGGCGGTGCTCTGCTGTTGCTTTGCGTCAAATTCCCGGTTCACCTGCTGGCGCTGCTGGGCAGTGGTGCAGCTTTGCAGCTGCTGGGTGCGCTGGGTCTCCAGCTGGCTCTGGTCGATGCGGTAGTTGTCCACCACCTTGTTCACCGCCACGTCCATTTTTGCCTTGGCGGTGCTCTCGAACCGCTTTTGGTCGGACAGCTTCAGGTCCCGCCCATACTCCTGCTTTGCCTGCTCCACCATAGGGGTGATGATCTCCTTGGTGATGCTCTTTTTCAGGGGTTCCAGATGCTCTTCTTTGGCAGGAGCCGGGGCATCGGTCAGGTCTTGCAGGGCGGTGTCCAGCGCCGGGGTGCTCTCGTAAATTTTTTCCCCGAACACATCCACCGCCTTGCCGATGACGTAGCCCTCGTCCAAATCCACCTCGCCCTTGTCGTTCAGGGAGAGGTCTGCGCCGGTCTCCGGGGTGATCTGGATGGGCTTTGCCTTTGCCTCGCTGATGGGCTGGAAGTTTTGCAGAATGTCCAGCACCTCCTGCGGGGCACTGAACACGTTGGAAATGTTCTGGAACAGGAAGTTGCTCTGGAAGCCCATCCGCACCACTTCTTTGGACTTGATCTTCCGGGGGATGCTGAGGACTTTTTCTGCATCCAGCGGGATCATCTCCCCTTCCTCGTCCTCGCCGATGACAGGGAAGAAGTTGAGCAGATTCTGGATGTGCGCCTTGCGCTCCTCGGTGTCGCCCTTGCCGCTGGCGGTGTCCTGTGAAAGGTCGTTGGCGAACTGCTCGTAGATCAGCAGAGTGCGGGCAGGGTCAAAATCGAACACATAGGCGTTCTCTTTGCGGCGGAAGGTGCCGTTTTCGTGGAAAAGGCAGGGGTTCTGGGCACGGAACGCTGCCTGCATATACAGCGCCGGGCTTTTCAGGTTGGAGAGCATCAGCACCGCCGACCACTCCGGGATAGTCACACCGGTGGTCAGCTGCCCCACCGACAGGGTGATGGTCTTTTCGTGGTGGGCGATGGCGGCTTTTACCCGGTCAAAACTCTTCTGGTTCTCGTCCGTGTCGTCCAGCTTGCCGTCACCGGCGGCAAGGATCACCTCATAGTCCCGGAATACCGGGTGCGCCTGCAGCTTTTTCGCCAGCGCTCTGGCACTGTCCACCCGGTTCAGCAGCCAGAAGGTGTGCTTCAGTTCGGCACGCAGTTCCGGGGTGGAAAACGGAAATTTGTTCTGGGTGGTCATGGCATCCAGAAAGCGGTCCACCTCGGCTTCATGCTCAAAGCTGCCGCTGGGCCTTACCTTAAAGAACTCGTTCAGGTCAAAGGCAAATTCCTGCGTTTCGCCGTCGATCTCCACGCCCTGCTGAATTTCGTCCCGGATAATCTCGGACATCTGGTAGGTGTAGAGGTTGAGCATGGGGAGGTTTGCGTAGGGGTTCTGCTGCCCCGGTTCACCCTGCCAGTTCCGCTTGGCGGCCTGCTCGTCGGCGTAGGTCCAGTTGAAGATGGCATCCCCGGCAAACTTGTCGTTCGCCAGCGCCTTGAAGGGCGTGCCGGACAGGTGTAGCGTGAACTTGCGGCGGATGCGGTCAAAGGCAAGGTCGGTCTTGTAGGTGTCCACGCCCTCGTGGGCTTCGTCGATGACCAGCACATCCCAGTTCAGCTCGGTCAGGTGGCGCAGCTTGTCGTACTCGCCGCCGAAATATTTCGAGCCTTTCATGTCCTGCAGGCTGACGAACTCAATGCGCTTATACAGTTTCTCGCCCTGTGCGGCGGCATCCAGATAGCCCTGCTCGTCCAGCACATGGGGCTGCCCGGCAAGGGCATCCACATGGCTGACGAACAGATAGCCGGACTCCCTGCCCAGAAAGCGCACATAGTCGCTGTACCAGCTATTGGCGATGGCTGGGCGGTTGGTGACGATAAGCACCGTCTGTGCATCGACCTGCTTGCAGAAATCGTAGACGGAAAGGGTCTTGCCAAAGCGGGGCTTGGCGTTCCAGAGGTATTCCCCGCCGGGGTGGCTCTGGTAATAGGTCTTGGTGTCATGGACAGCCCTTGCCTGTTCTTCCCGCAGGGTGTAGGCGATGGCGGCATCCAGCTGCACCCGGCCCCGGTTCATGCGGAAATCCTGAAAATACCGCCGGGACTGCTGCCCATCCAGATGGAACCACTCGTTTTTGCGGTCGTTCTCCACGTTCAGCTTGCGGAGGTAGGCGTGGAAATCGTGGTCGGTGAACACCTCGCCGCTGCCGTCATCGTAGACGGCATTGCCCCGCCACTCCTCGTGGAACAGCACATCGGCGGTGTGGGTCTGCTGTTTCAGGCGTTTGTCCACCGACTGCTCGGTGTAGCCGATCTTCGTCCAGCCGTTGTGCCGGGCAATTTCCGGGGTGGTATAGGCGTAGATCATGGGCACCACCTGCCGGGCAGTGCGCAGGGTTATGCCAGCCATTATGCCATCTCCTTTATAATGCTTTGTATGAATGCCACTTCATCAGAAGTTAGTTTATACTTTGAAAACAGTTCTTCATCTGTCCACGCTCTTGAAAAATCCTGAACAGGAACAAAACCAAACATACCTTTGCTGATATGCTGTGTCATCGCCAAAATCGAAATCAAAAAACGCACAAATCGTGTTTTTAGGTATCTCATATAGTTATCTGCTTCAGCTTCTGTGTCAAATGCTCCTGCAACGAGATACGTTTCTGAACAAACTACTTTCGGCGGCTGCTTTTCCATTGTCGAGAGAATGCGGTATTGTCCGTTCTTGTCGGGCTGTCCTGCGTGTTCTGCCGTCAAATATGAAATAATGATTTTATAGCGGTCTATATTTTCTATACCCGTAGAAATCAAACTTCTTTTATATGGGCCTACCCCACCATTAAATCTCAGTTGAATATCTCCTGCTTTGAGCGGTTTCACATTTGTAGCAAGACCAAACGGCTTTCGGCTGGAAACTATCGTATCAAGCGTCTGCTCTCCTTTCAGACGCACCTTCTTAACTATCTCGGCAGCGATTGGATAACGAATAAACGTCGAAAACTCATTCAAATCACGGTATTCGGATGTCTTAACCCCATCTCGGTAATTTATGTAGTAGCATTTTTCCTCATGTGACTTAGCCCACACAAAATAGCATACACCACCAGCAACATCCACATTCGGAAAAACATCCAGCGAGTTAGGATAGTCAACGAGTACCGCCATTCGTTTGTCGTTTAACATCTGCTCTCGAAATTTATCTAACCCTTTACCACCAGAATACCATTTTGCTGGAATGATAAAAGACATTGCCGTTGGATTCAATGTCTTTGTTTCCTCAATGAATTTGTTATATACCGGCGTTGCGCTTGCGCCTGAACCTCCATCAACTTCCTGATACGGCGGGTTTCCGATGACATAATCAAACTTCATGCTGGTACTCCCTTCCTGAATGGTTTCAAAGTTCTGGGCGGTTCCATGGCTGCCCTTGCGCCAGTTTTTCACTTTACAGGATACCGTGGGCGGCTGCGGCTCTGCCGCTCCGAACATGAAAAAGAGATCAAGCTGTTCTGCCTCCGGCTGGGGCTTGCCGCCGGGCACGGACAAGTGCAAGCCGTCCATTTGCCACAGGTTCCAGCTGATGATGTTGGCGATAGGCTGTAACTCTTCTTTTGTGGGTTTGCGCTGCCAGCGGGCTTGCAGATGCTCTGCATAGGTCAGCAGCAGGTTGACCCGTGCCAGCAAAAGATTATCTCCCTGATACTCGTAGCCGTAGGTGGACTGCACCGCATGGGTGGCATATTTGCGCCACTCGTCCTCTGTGGCGGCGTTCTCGCTTACCACACGCAGCTTGCGGTCCAGAATACCAATGCGCCGGGCTACCGGGATCATCTCGCCGGTGGCGGCATCGTACCGGGACGCCAGAAAGGGGGCTTCGCCGCAGGTCACCTCCAAGCGGCGGCTCTGCACATACTGCACCCATGCCGGGGTCTTGCCCCTGCAAGCCGGGAACTGCACCGGCGTTTCCACCGTCTGCCAGCCTTGGGGCAGCTCCACCGTGAACTGCCCGGCGGTCTCTCCTGCCCCCAGCCCACCGAACCAGTCGGCGTCCAGTGCGTTGTTCATCTTGTTGCAGACCCATGCGGGGCTGAACACTTCGCCTTTTTTGCGGGTGCGCTGCTGCTGGGTGTCGGTCTGCTTCATCATCCGGGGCAGCACCACCTCGTAGTGGGTCAGCCCGAGCTGCTGGGTGGTGATCTGAGATCTATCCGTCACCGGCTCGTACATCACCGTTTGCAGCTCTTCCGGCGGGTCGGTCGCCCAGATGATGTTCTTACCGGTGGATTTATCTTTTAGTAGCGTATCCAGCACCGCCTGCACTTCCGGTGCGTGAAAGTCGATCAGTTGTTCCAACGGGGATTCCCTCGCTTTGCCTTAGCGTTGCGGCGGAAGTGTCAGTATTCTTATCACTTTCGCACTATTATGATAATAATATTATCACTTTTAAGTAAAACTGACAACGGGATTATCGGTTTTTGTCAAAAGCGACAATATTATTTATACTGGTAGCAAAGAAAGGCAGGGAATTAGGATGATTGGCGAACGGCTCGCGGAGTTACGCAAATTAAACGGTGAAACGCAAGAAGATTTAGCAAAAGCATTTCATGTTTCAGTGCCTACCGTCCGCACATGGGAACGCGACAAAGCATCTCCCAGCCATGAAGTTTTGATTGCGCTCTGCAAGCGTTATGGCACCTCCGCCGACTACCTGCTGGGCCTGACCGACATCGACCCCTCAGACGAAGCCCGCAAACAGCGCCAGCGCCTGACCGAAGAAGAACAGAACGAGATGCACCGCTACGAAGAATATTTGCTCTGGAAACGCAAAAAATAAGCCGCCCAGCGAGACCGTAAGGTTGCTGGGCGGCTGTTGATTTATACAGAACATTGAATCTATTCCTATACAGAATCGCCAAATGCCTCGTTCTTTTTGGTAGTATAATAAAATCAAATTTTAGAGTTCGCTCTCACAAAGTACAATTTATAACACACCGAATGTGCTACTATATAGCAGGAAGGAAAAGTCATGGATGTATCTGTAAACAGCACTATCATTCAAGTTTCCTCTCGTAAAAAGGGAAACCCATTGCTTTGTTGGCAATCTCCTATTGATGGAAAAGACGATTTACTCGATTTGCTTATAAGCCGTATTCAAGACCCAACTCTATTTCAATTCACGAAGCAGCGATTTGGCGATGGTACTGCTGCTTCACCAGAAACAGATAATAAAGTTCGTATCCCTCAAAAATTTGATAAAAAGGTTTTAGAGCTTTTTGCTTTTGATGTTTCGCCTTATAAGGGCTCTTCTGTGGTCACCGATGTTGTGATAGAAGATGGAATCGAACTCTACCGTTACGCTTTTTTCACCGTTTTATATGGTGAAGGCGGTGACCGTGCAGATGTTCGTCGCGAAGAGGGTGACGATGTTGAAGTTGGACCAAATGATGCCATTTGTAGACGCTTTCATGTTTTTATTGCGTATGCCCGAAGCCCTCGCAATACAACTGCCGTCATGTTAACTGAAGCACGGGGTCGTAATGGCGTTGCTGATCCCATGCGTTGGCAAGTAAAGAAACTTCTTAACGCTATTGATGGACAATATTTCTCAGTCAAAGCACAGGAATACATCAATGATGATGCTCTAAAAGCCTTCATTAATTCTAATCAGTGGGGTGAAATTCGACTATTCAAAAACGAAAAAGCATCTGAAAGAGGTGACTTGCCTGAATATTCTGAACAAGTCTTGACACTCATGCTAACTCCACAAAAAGAAGGAAAGAACGGTCAACTCAAACAGTCCATTCAGGATCGGATATTTTATGGAAAGCCTATCGAAAATATAAAAATCATAGACGATTTCGAGCCGACTAAAATCAAATTCACTGTAAAAGGTCACAAAACAGCTCGTACATTCACAATTGATAAGCCTTTGTCTGGTGGTGTTCGCAAAGTTCTCGATAGTAACATTATTATGCCTGATGGTTTGTCGAACGATGTAGATATTCTAAATGAATTTAAAAAGATTTTTGAAGAAGAACATCTACCTCAATAATCGTGGCATAACATCAAATTAAAGGAGGAGGTGACTACTATATGATAAAATCTGAAATAAAAGAATTTTTACTTACTCTGTTTAATAATGTTTGGATTTGGATAGCACTGCTTATTATTCTTCTTGTGATATATGCGCTATCCACTGGGAAACGTGATGCAATTCCTAAGTTATTTGATATACGAGAAATAATCCGCGGTTATTATAAGGTGTTTCCTATACAAATAGATTTTCTTTATTTATTAGCGGTAGTTTCTCTTCTAGCAAGAATAACCATGTTACTAAATTTAAATGTTGATAAGACTTTTTCTCAAATAGGTGTTATCCTATCTCTGCTCGTTTCAGCTATTATTGGACTTATTCCTATGGTTCTAGACAAAAGTGATTATATTCAAAACTCTGCTGTCAAAAACTTGTCGCACAAGCAAAAGCTACTTTACACTGAGGATATTGTTCAAACCGGAATGTTTGATATTTTAATCAGTATTATTGATTTGATTCTTATTTTCTTATCAATAGGAACCACTCCAAATGACACTAACAGTTTTTTGTATCCACTCCTGATTTTTTCAATTTACTGGTTATTTTATTTATTTTCCTTTAATATACTCATTATTATGCATAAGTTGTATGTAGTTTACTTTAAATAGCGCGATAAATTGCCCTTAATGATATACCGTCTGCTTTTCAGCGCTTATCATTAAGGGCAATTGTTTTTATAACATTTTGGAGATATACTCTCGCAATCCATCCTCCGTCCGAATATTATACTTCTCATCCACCTTTTTGACGTACGCCTTCATCGCATCCAGCGAAATCTCCGCATGAGAAGTTTCGTCCAGCAGAAAGCCCTTCCGGGCATCCAGCCAAGGGGCTTCTTTGTGGGTGATGCTTTCCAGAACCTTTCCGCTGTACATACCAAAGGTATCCAGCACCCGGTCTACCACCTCTTTGGCCTCCGAGGTAAGCGGCAGAGCGCTCTCCTTCAGCGGCACAAAGGGGGCATCAAACAGCGGTTTGTCGTAAATCGCTGCATAGTTGCCCTGAATATAATACAGCAACAATAAAGCCGCTGACAGTCTGCCGCTCGCAGAATCCATCAGTGGGTTTCATGCGTCTTCAAATCCCCTAGACGCAAAAAATCGGCACCCGCTTTTCAGCGAGTGCCGATTTTGTTACCCTATCATTGCTTTGATTTTTGGCGCAGATTTGGCGTAAATCCGCTTTTGCGCGCTCCAAAAATCAAGGATTCATGCGGTTTTTAGGCAGTTATTAGTACATGCCGCCCATACCGCCCATGTCACCGCCAGCGGCGGGGGCAGCCGGAGGTTCCGGCAGGTCAGCCACGAGGCTCTCGGTGGTCAGGACCATCTCAGCGACGGAAGCTGCGTTCTCCAGAGCGGAACGGGTGACCTTGGTCGGGTCCACAATGCCGGCAGCGATCATGTCGTCCACGAAGACCTCGTTCTGGGCATCGAAGCCGTAGTTGGGCTTGTTGGCAGAGATGATCTTGTCGATGATGACGCTGCCTTCCAGACCGGCGTTCTTGGCGATCTGGCGCAGAGGTGCCTCCAGAGCCTTCAGGACGATCTTGGCACCGGTGCGCTCGTCGCCTTCCAGCGTGTCGCACAGGGCGCGCACAGCGGGGATGGCGTTGATGGGAGCGGTGCCGCCGCCAGCGACAACGCCTTCCTGAACGGCTGCCTTGGTAGCGTTCAGAGCATCCTCGATGCGGAGCTTCTTGTCCTTCATCTCAACTTCGGTGGCAGCGCCGACCTTGATAACGGCCACACCGCCAGCCAGCTTTGCCAGACGCTCCTGCAGCTTCTCGCGGTCGAAATCGCTGGTGGCTGCCTCGATCTGGTTGCGGATCTGGGCGATGCGGGCTGCGATAGCGTCCTTGTCGCCAGCGCCGCCGACGATGGTGGTGTTCTCCTTGGTGACCTTGACCTGACGGGCATGACCCAGCATCTGAACGGTGGCGTCCTTCAGCTCATAGCCCAGATCGGAGGACACGACGGTGCCGCCGGTCAGGGTAGCGATATCCTGCAGCATCTCCTTGCGGCGGTCGCCGAAGCCGGGAGCCTTGACGGCGCAGACATTCAGGGTGCCGCGCAGACGGTTGACGATCAGGGTGGACAGAGCCTCGCCCTCGATGTCCTCCGCCACGATCAGCAGCTTCATACCGTTCTGCATGACCTGCTCCAGCAGGGGGACCAGATCCTGAATGACGCTGATCTTCTTATCGGTGATCAGGATGGCGGCGTTGTCCAGATCGGCCACCATCTTGTCGGTATCGGTGACCATATACGGGGTCAGGTAGCCGCGGTCAAACTGCATACCTTCGACGATCTCATTGTAGGTCTCAGCGGTGGTCTTGTTCTCCTCGATGGTGATGACGCCGTCGGAAGTGACCTTCTCCATAGCCTCTGCGATCAGGCGGCCGATCTCCGGGTCACCGGCAGAAATGGTGCCGACGCGGGCGATGTCGTTGGAGTCCTTGACCTTCTGGCTGTGGGCCTTGATGGCCTCGACCGCCTTGGTGACTGCCTTGCTCATGCCGCGGCGGATGTCCATCGGGTTTGCACCGGCGGTGACATTCTTCATGCCCTCGGTGACCATGGCCTGTGCCAGAACGGTTGCGGTGGTGGTGCCGTCGCCTGCTGCATCGTTGGTCTTGGTGGCGACCTCACGCACCAGCTGTGCGCCCATGTTCTCGAACTCGTCCTTCAGCTCGATCTCCTTCGCGATGGTGACACCATCGTTGGTGATGACCGGGGCGCCGAACTTCTTGCCCAGCACCACGTTGCGGCCCTTGGGGCCAAGGGTGATCTTCACGGTATTTGCCAGCGTGTCAATACCGGCGCACAGCGCCTTGCGGGCTTCCTCGCCCTGCTTGATCTGTTTAGCCATAATCAAATCGCTCCTTTAAAGCTCAATTTCAAAAATAGAGGGGAAGATCTCAGTCTTCCACAACGGCCAAAATGTCGCCCTGACGGACGATGGTGCACTCCTCGCCATCCACCTTGACTTCGGTGCCGGAATACTTGCTGGTGAGGACCTTATCGCCGACCTTCACGGTCATCTTGACTTCCTTGCCGTCCACAACGCCGCCGGGGCCGACAGCGATGACCTCACACACCTGAGGCTTTTCCTTGGCACTGCCGGTCAGGATCAGGCCGCCCTTGGTGGTCTCCTCAACCTCAACAGTCTTGATAACAACACGGTCTGCAAGAGGAATGATCTTCATAGTTCTTGCCCTCCTATAATAAATATAATGATAAACTTTTTTGGCCCGGAAGCTCTCGTTTCCTTTGTTTCCGGTGTTTAGCACTCCATTTCTCTGAGTGCTAAGTGTATTGTACTCATCTCGACTGCAAAAATCAAGAGGTTTGCGGCATTTTTTTGTTAAGATTTTATGACAGAAAAGCGGCTCTTCTTGCGAAGAGCCGCTTTTCATCATACGACCGCGTGTTTTTTCAAAAATCTTTCGTAAGCCGGTTTCGGCAGGAGGATGCGGCCCGCCAGCGGCTGAAGGGCCGCCGTGACGGTATCGCAGGGGGCGCACTCGCCGTCAGCAGTCGCGACGATGGGGCCGCGGCCATCCACCGGGCGGAGGGCTACACATCTGGCGCGGCGGTAAATGAAGTACGGCTTTGCCTCCTCGGTCAGCTGGCCATGGGCAAAATGGCGGCCATTCTTGTACATGCCCAGCAGCTTTGCAATGGTCAGCCGCCCGACTTTGCGGACAATGAAAACGTCCAGCCAGCCGTCATCCGGGACTGCTTCCGGCCCGGCGAGGAAACCGCCGCCGTAGGCTTTGCCGTTGCAGATGGCGCACATCAGGCAGTCCACCGTCAGCTCCTCGCCGTCGATGGTGAAGGTCAGCTTCCGGCCGATGTGTCCGCAGAGCTGCTCCACGATGGAGAGCAGATAGGCCACCTCACCGCCGCACAGCGGGATACGCCGGAACTTCGGGATGCCGTAGGCCACCTGTGCGTCCAGCCCCGCCGCGCAGATGGTAGCGGACAGGCCCAGATTCGTTTCCAGCAGGTCGATGGTCACTTCCCCGCCCGCAAGCTGGGCGTCAAGGTCGGCAAACTCCTCTTTCGTGCCGTAGGTGCGCAGGAAATCATTGCCGCTGCCATAGGGCAGACAGCCCACCGCCGCGTGGGGGAAGCCCTGCACGCCGGTCATGGCCTCCATAAAAGTGCCGTCGCCGCCCGCCGTGTAGATGCGGAGCGGCTCGCCGCTCTGGGCCGTCTCCTGTGCCGCCGCATGGGCCAGCTCCCGCGCGTGGCCCGCATATTCGGTCACACAGACCGTGTATTCTCCCTCTGCCAGCCCCGCGCGCCGGGCCGCCGCCTTGATCTGCGGGATGAGGGAAGCGGTGCAGTCCTGCTTGCCCGCCGCCGGGTTCAACAAAAACAATGTGCGCATTGGCGTCCTCCTGCGATTTCTATTATCTCTATAATAACAGAAAAAACACAGGATGCAAGGGGACATTCGGGAGCCTCTGGCGAAACCGACAACTTTGCATTTACTGCCAAGGCCTCTCCTACTAGGAGAGGTGGCATTGCGAAGCAATGACGGAGAGGTTGTACAGAGGAGCACCTTGTCTTTAGAAATTACCGCTGACCGCACCAGTGGAAATTGTTTCGCTCTCTTCCAGCACAACGGAACCATCTCCAGTGCAGTCCGCCGTCCAGTGCTGGCCGGTGTGAGCCGCCCCGGCGGCGATCTGGTCTGCGAGGGCCTGTTCCACGGCCCGGTCCACCTGCCGCCGCAGTTCACGGGCTCCGTAGGGCGACCGTGCCCGCGCCGCCAGCGCCGGGCCGACGCGGGGCGTGTGGGTGAGCTGGTAGCCGTTGTGGGCGGCCCGCTCCTCCAATTGGCCCAGCAGCTTTTCGGCAATGGCGCACAGGCTCTCATCGGCCAGCGGGCGGAAGACGATCAGCTCATCCAGCCGCCCCACCAGCTCCGGCCGAAACCACTTTTTTGCCTCTTCGATGGCCTGTGCCGACTGCTTTTCGAACAGCACCTCGCTGCCCGCCGCAAAGCCCAGCGGAGCGCTCTGCCCGGCCAAGAACCGCGCACCGAGGTTCGATGTCAGCAGGACGATGGTGTTTCGGAAATCGGCTTTGCGGCCCATGGCATCGGTGAGCTGGCCGTCCTCCAGAATCTGCAGCAGGATGTTCTGGATATCCGGGTGGGCCTTTTCGATCTCGTCGAAAAGAACGACGCTGTAAGGGCGGCGGCGGACGGCTTCGGTCAGCTGCCCGCCCTCGTCGTGGCCGAGGTAGCCCGGCGGCGCACCGAGGAGGCGGGCCGTGGTGTGCTGCTCCTGATACTCCGACATATCGAACTTGAGCAGAGCCTTCTCGCTGCCGAACCAACTGCGGGCCAGCGCCTTGGCCAGCGCGGTCTTGCCCACACCGGTGGGCCCCAGAAAGAGCAGCGCCCCGATGGGCCGGCCCGGCTCCCCCAGCCCGGTGCGGCTGCGGCGGATGGCACCGGCGACTGCCGCCACCGCCTTTTGCTGGCCGACGATCTCGGCGTTGAGGCGGGTTTCCAGTTTGTCCAGCCGATCGCGCTCCTTCTCCCCCACCCGCTCGGCGGGCACGCCGCTGGCCTGTGCGACCACATGGGCGATCTCTTCCCGCGTCAGCGTGGGGTTCGTGATGCCCTCCCGCTCGGCCCGGATGCGGGCGGCGGCACAGGCTTCGTCCACAAGGTCGATGGCCTTATCGGGCAGACACCGCCCCGGCAGATACCGCACCGACAGCTCCACCGCCTCCCGCAGCGTCTCGGCGGGCAGACGCACATTGTGATACCGCTCGTACCGGGGTGCCAGCCCCTCCAGAATGGCGGCGGCCTGTTCCGGGGTAGGCTCTTCGATCTGCACCCGGCCAAACCGGCGCTCCAGCGCGGCATCCTTCCGGATATGGCTGCGAAACTCCTGATTCGTCGTGGCACCGATCATTTGCAGCTCGCCCCGCGCCAGCACTGGCTTTAAGATGCTGGCCGCGTCGATGGCGCCTTCCGCCGCCCCGGCTCCGACGATGGTGTGGAATTCGTCCACGAACAGGATGGCGGAACCATCCCGCACCAGCTCTTCGAGCAGGTTCTTGAACCGTTCCTCAAAGTCGCCCCGGTACTTCGTGCCCGCCACAAGGCTGGCCATATCCAGCGCCAGCAGCCGTCGGCCTTGGAGCATCCGGGGCACCTCGTGGGCGGCAATGCGCTGCGCCAGCCCTTCGGCCAGCGCGGTCTTGCCCACGCCCGGCTCCCCCACAAGGCAGGGGTTGTTCTTCTGGCGGCGGCACAAAATTTCCACCATCCGATCCAGCTCCTTTTCTCGGCAGAAGACCGGGTCCAGCTCACCATCGGCGGCGCGGCGGGTCAGGTCACGGCAGTATTTGTCGCTGGCGCGGCTGCCGCGGGGCATGGCCGAAGCGCGGGGCTGGCTGGGCAGGATGAACTGACCCGAAAGCTGGCGGCACTCCCGCACGGCCTCGGTGAGCTGGACCCCCATAGACGCCAGCAGCACCCCGGCAGCGCAGTCGGTATCCTCCAGCATGGCGCAGAGCAGGTGTTCCGGTTCTGCGCGGGACTGGTGGGCGTTCTGCGCCCCAATGAGAGCATAGTCCATGGCGCGGCGCAGGTCCGGAGCCATCGCATGACGGTCGAGATGCTGCGCCGGGCCGCTGCGTTCCTCGGCCAGCTGCCGCCGCACGGCCAGCTCGGTGATGTTCTTTCCGGCCAAGAACCGCCCGGCAGCCCCGTGGTCGATTTGGAGCATTGCCAGCAAAAGATGCCCGGTATCGGCTTTTTTGCAGCCGAAGCCGCCCGCCAGCTCCACCGCCTCGTCCAGCAACAGCCCCGCCTCCCGCGAAAAGCCCTTGTATCTGCCCATGCCGAATGCTTCCCAAATGCTCATTTGTCTGCTCCTTGCTGTTTGATCCTATACAGCAGAAGTATAGACTGACCGGAGAGAAAAAAATCAACAAAAAAGCCGAACCACACAAAACGTGCAATTCGGCAGGGGTGCGATCTTTGGGGTTACAGCTCAGCCAGCGCCTTTTTCAGGTTCTTGGCGATCTGGTCGGGGCAGCTGGTGGGGCGGGGGCCGCAGGTGGTGCCCTCCATCCGCTCGATGGCGTCCTCGGCCTTCATGCCCTTCAGCAGACGGCTGATGCCCTTCAGGTTGCCATTGCAGCCGCCGACGACCTCGACGGATTCAATGGTGTGATCCTCGTTCAGGACGATCTTGGTCAGCTTTGAGCAGGTGCCCACATTGGGAAACTCAAACGATTTGCTCATTTCGGTACATCCTCTCTTTTTCTTGAGTTTTTTCATTATACTATTTTTTCCGTTTGTGTGCAAGTTCCTCGATCCGGGCGATCTGGTCGTCCGGCGTGATGCAGGTGCCGACGGGATAGACCTTTTTGTGGTTGGCCCCGTGGAAATCGGTGCCGCCGGTGCGGATGAGGCCGTACTGCTCACACAGGGCGATGCACTCGGCGCGGTCTTCGGGGCTGTTGCTGGGGTGATCGATCTCGATGCCGTCCACCATTCCCTCTTTCACCAGCTCCCGCAGCAGCGGCATACTCTTGTACACGGTGGGGTGGGCAAACACGACGACAGCCCCCGCCGCCTTGGCCGTGGCCAGCACTTCCTGCACCGGAATATATTCCGGCGAGTGGAGCACGACGCCCCGCGGGTTCCAGCCGAACAGGTAGTGGTAGGTCTCGCCGTAGATGCTGTCGGCCAGCCCCAGTTCCCGCAGCGCCTGCATGATGCCGCTTTTGTAAAGCACGCCGCTGTCCTTGGCGTATTCCAGCGCCTGTTCGGTGCGGAACTGGGGGTAGATGGCCTCGATCTCCCGTGCGCTCTGCAAGCAGCACTCGTTCCGGCGCTGGCGCATGAGATCGCAGTGGCGGCGCAGGGTCGGGCTCTCCGGGTCGGGCCAGAAGGCCAGCAGATGCACCCGGTGCTGGCGCTCGTAGTCGTAGCCGGTCAGCTCGGTGGCCGGGATGAGCTTTACGCCGTCCTGTGTGGGGTGGTCGTAACCGTATTGGACGCTGAGCAGCGTGTCGTGGTCGGAGATGGCCATAGTATCCAGCCCCACCCGCGCTGCGAGGATAGGCAGACGCTGGATGGGGACGGAGCCATCGGAACAGGTCGAGTGGTTGTGCAGATCGCCGGGCATTTTCTTTCCTCCAAGAAAGCCCAAAAAGCATTCGTCTCAAAAGGGCGAATGCTTTTTGGCTTATTTTTAGTGTTTGTAGAAATTGATGAGGCAGCCGTCGGCCAGAATCTGACGTTCATCGGCCGTCAGCGGTGCCATATAGAGGGCAAAGGGCTTGACTTCCTCCCCCAGCACATAGGCCGGGATGTTCTGCAAATCGCCCTTGAGCACCTCACGGATGTTCGGGATGAGGATGTAATCCCCCAACCCGAAGGGCGTTGCCCCGGCCAGCTGGAAGGGCAGCATCCCCCAGTTGATGAGGTTGGAGCGGTAGCGCTTGGTGGCGTACTCCACCGCGATATTCGCCCCAGCTCCCAGCACGCGCTGGCAGGACGCCGCCTGTTCGCGGGCGGAGCCGTCGCCGGGCTTGACCGCGAAGATGGTAGACGAAAGCTGGATATCGTTCCACGTCAGCTTTTCACAGCCGGGCACAGCGTGAACTTTTTCCAGCAGGGCGGCGTCCCCATTCCCTGCGCGGCGGGCGGCTTCCTCGGCCTGAACAGCCTTGGCGCGGCCCACGTAGGCCGGATCCTTGCGGCTGAGGGTGAACTCGGCCAGACCCAAGGGGTTGGAACGGTAAGAGGACGTCTCGCCGGAGGGAATGAGCTCATCGGTGGTGGTCACAGGGTCGGTGATGTAGGACGCCACCTTCAGCAGCAGATTGTCCCCCAGCGGAGCGATCTCCGGCCAATCCTTGATGTTGGGGCCGAACTTGAGCAGAGCGTCGTAGTCGCCGTGGCCAAAGCCCTGATACACGCGGGTGTCGTAGCTGGAAGCATCGTAGTGGTACTCCGGCACGGTGGGGTCATAGTCGATGGCGGTGGCCGGGGTCAGGATGCCGCCGTTGGCCGTGGTGGCCGCAATGCTGCGGGCATCCATCAAAGCCACGCCGGAAAGCTGGCCGCTGCCGGGCTTGGAACCCTCCCGGCTGGGGAAGTTGCGGGTGGTGTGGCGGATGGACAGCGCCCCGTTGGCGGGTACATCGCCCGCGCCGAAGCAGGGGCCGCAGAAGGCGGTGCGGATGGTGGCACCACTGGCCATCAGGTCGGTGAGGACACCGGTGCGGGCCAGTTCCATCATGATAGGCTGGCTGCCGGGGTAAACGCTGAGGGCGTAGTCGCCGCAGCCGCCGGTATGGCCCTTGAGGATGGCGGCAGCCTCATAGATGCTGTCGAACAGACCGCCCGCGCAGCCCGCAATGACGCCCTGATCCACCCGGAGCTTTCCGTTTTCGATCTTGCTGCACAGATCCAGCTTGACGTCCTTCCGGCCCACGAGCTTCTGGACGTTCTCCTCACAGTCGTGGAGAATGTCGCAGAGGTTGGCGTTCAGCTCCTCGATGGTGAAGGCATTCGAGGGGTGCATCGGCAGCGCGATCATCGGGCGGATCTTCGAAAGATCCACGCTCACCACGCCGTCATAATAGGCAAGGTCTGCGGGTCTCAAGGGCTTGTAGTCCCCTGCCCGGCCATGGACCGTGAGGAAGGTCTTGGTCTTCTCGTCTGTCTCCCAGATAGAGGACAGGCAGGTGGTCTCGGTGGTCATGGCGTCGATGGCGTTGCGGGTATCCTGCCGCAGGGAGGCGATGCCGGGGCCGACGAACTCCATCACCTTGTTCTTGACGTAGCCGCTCTTGAACAGCTCGCCCACCAAGGCGATGGCCACATCGTGGGGGCCGCAGCCGGCGGGCAGAGAGCCGGTCAGGTAGATGGCCACCACACCGGGGCGGGCCACATCATAGGTGCGTCCCAGAAGCTGCTTTGCCAGCTCGCCGCCGCCCTCGCCGATGGCCATGGTGCCCAGCGCGCCGTAGCGGGTGTGGGAGTCGGAGCCGAGGATCATCTTGCCGCAGCCCGCGAACCGCTCCCGCATATACTGGTGGATGACGGCGAGGTGGGGCGGCACGAAGATGCCGCCGTATTTCTTCGCGGCGGACAGGCCGAAGCGGTGGTCATCCTCGTTGATGGTGCCGCCCACCGCGCACAAACTGTTGTGGCAGTTGGTGAGCACATACGGGATGGGAAACTTTTCCAGACCCGACGCGCGGGCCGTCTGGATGATGCCGACGAACGTGATGTCATGGCTGGCCATGGCGTCGAACTTGATCTTCAGGTTCTCGTCGTCGCCGCTGGTATTGTGTGCCGTCAGGATGCCATAGGCCATGGTGCCCTTGTAGGCCTCTGCCGCAGCGGCGGCGTCAACCCCCTGTGCGGCCAGCGCCGCCGGGGCGTCTGCATCTGCTTGGACCCACTGGCCGCGCAGATAGTATGCGCCGCCCGTGCTGCATTTGATCGATTCTAACATATTCCTTCGCCTCTCTCTATCAGATGGGGGGCATTTTCCCGGCTTTCCCTGCGGATGCCCCGGAGCCGGAGACCCTTACACCGCGGCCCCGCGCTCCCTATAGGTTTTAGTATAGCACGAGCAAAAGGAAAGGAAAAGCACTTTTCCAGATTGAATTGCGAAAGCGAACGGCAAAAAAGTCACCTCTTCGCTTTCAAAAATCAACAAAATTCATCTTTCCGCCGCCATCTGCAACGCACTGGTCTACTCTGCCGCCGAAATGCTGGACCCCACGGCGCAGGGCTGGAAGTAAAAAATTCCAGCAACTTTTAAGTGATTTTTCCAAAATTTCCGCTTTTCACGCACGAAACACCCCTTTTCACGCAGTTATACTTGCACCCCCCTCCCACCGGATGGTATAATTTTCTTACAAGCACGAGCCTATGTTTTACCGGATTTAAAACTTTGTAAGGGGGGTACTACTTATGATCTCTTATCGCAAACTCGCCATGCGTGTTCTGGGCCACAGCCCGGTTTCTGCGCCCAAAACGGCCCGCCGCCGCTCCACCGCAAAGCGCGCCGCCGCCCTCGCCCTCACCGCCGCCCTTGTGGTTGGGATGACGCTCCCCGCCTTTGCCCAAGACTGGTTCATTGAAAATGGTGATATCAAGATTTCGGCTGGTACAAACGGCAACAATGTCACACAAGGAGAGACGACAAAAGAGAATGATACGGACACGGTTATTAAAGGCAACGGCTCTTCTACCGCGTCTTCGAATTCAGTAACGATCGATGCAGGGGAAGGCAAGACGGTGAATGTCACGCTGGATAACGTCAATATCGACACCAGCGAAACATGGAAAGCCGCTGTAAGCGTTATCGGCAAAGGCAATACGAACATTGAGCTGAACGGCAATAATACATTAACGAGCGGAGATGGCTATGCCGGTCTGGAGCATAATAAAAAAACAGATTCCGAGGGTAAGGAAACCAGCGGTACATTAACCATTACAGACGACAAAGGTGACGCTGGCAAATTGACTGCCACGGGTGGTAATCAGAGTGCCGGTATCGGCGGCGGTAGTGGAAATGACGGACAAGCAGCCATTACTGGCGGCGAAATCATTGCCAAAGGCGGCAATTACGGTGCCGGTATTGGTGGCGGTGATGTCGGCAATGGTACTGTCACAATTACTGGCGGCAGTATCACTGCCACGGGTGGTAGACTGGCTGCCGGTATTGGCGGCGGTGCCGGTAAATACCAAGCCGTTGGCGGTAACGGCGATGTGAAAATTTCTGGCGGCACGATCATCGCTACGGGCGGCTATGAGGGTGCCGGTATTGGCGGCGGTTACTCCGGCAATGGTACTGTCGAAATTACCGGCGGCGATATCACTGCCAACGGTGGTGACTCCGGTGCTGGCATCGGCGGCGGTGACTCCGGCAATGGCACTGTCAACATCAGCGGCGGCACCATCACCAAAGCCTCTGGTGGCTATTACGGTGCCGGTATTGGCGGCGGTGCCTCCGGCAATGGTACTGTCACAATTACGGGTGGCGATATCACTGCCAACGGTGGTGACCGCAGTGCAGGCATCGGCGGCGGTAAAGGATACTACGGCCAAGTGACCATTACGGGTGGTGAGATCACTGCCAACGGTGGTAACTACGGTGCTGGCATTGGCGGCGGTGCCTCTGGCGAGGGCACTGTCACCATCAGCGGCGGCACCATCACCAAAGCCTCTGGTGGCGATCTGGCCGCTGGCATCGGCGGCGGTGCCTACGGCAATGGCACTGTCAACATCAGCGGCGGCACCATCACCAAAGCCTCTGGTGGTGACGAGGGTGCCGGTATTGGCGGCGGTAGCTCCGGCAATGGTACTGTCACAATTACCGACGGCGATATCACTGCCACGGGTGGTCTTTGGGGTGCCGGTATTGGCGGCGGTGTTCGCCGCCTTGGCAACGTAAGTATTGAAGGCAATGTCACCATCAAAAATGCACAGGGCGGCGCTGGTGCTGCGGGCATCGGTGGCGGTGCAAGAGCGGAACCCGACACCGAGGATACCAGAAACAAAATTTCCATCAAGAGCACCGAAGCCGGTTCGCCCACTATCACTGCCACCGGCGGTGGAGCTTATAAGGATGACTATGTTTCTCTTCCCGTCGGTGCTGCGGCCATCGGCAGCGGCAGCGTTTATGAGACGATTGGCGAAGTAAATGCCAAATCCGATATCACCATCGAAGGCAAAGTGACTATCAACGCAACTGGCGGCGGCAATGTGGCCATTGGCGACAATATCGACGGCGAAAAGGTATTTAACGGTCTGGCTGGCGGCACAAACATCAAGCGCACCGACTCCAATGGCAAAGACGTCACGCAGGACGGTGACGTTGTGGCCGAACCCGAACCCGAACCCAAACCCGAACCTGAAGAACCCGAAAAGCCCGCCCAGCCTACCGTAACGCCCACCGGCGCAGAAACGGCAGAAGCACCTTCCACCGGCTCGGTGGAAGTGGAGCGCCCGGTCACGGTGGAGGGGCTGTATGTCACCAACGTTCTGGGCAAGCAGATCACCCACACCTGCACCCAGAACGGCACGACCCTGACCATCCGCGCCAACGGCATCGTGACCTCGGCCCACCTGACGCTGGGCATGGTTCGCACCCTGAAGGCGCAGGGCGTAGAGACCCTTGTGTTCACCACCCTGCTCTCCCGCTCCACCGCAGTCTCGGTGGACGCCCTGCTGGCGGCCGACCCCGACGCCCCGGATGAAACGGCCGTCGTCTGGACCCACACCGGCGTCCGCACGGCCTTGACCATTGGCGGCGCAGACCACAGCGCCCTGCTCAAGTAACCGGACTGATCCCACAACTTATCACGCAATAAGCAAAAAGAGTGCTCCGCCATCTGCCAAAGACAGCGGAGCACTCTTTTCTCTCTTTTACGATCGTTCAAGCTCTCAGCGTTCCCCACAGCCAAAACCGGCTTACCAAGGGTTCTCCCTCTGGGAGAGCTGGTGCGCAGCGCCGGAGAGCGCTTAATCGAACAGCATCTCGTGGATGGCGCTGACAGCCTTATCGGCGTCGTCGCGGTCGATGATGCAGGAGATCTTGATCTCACTGGTGGAGATCATCTTGATGTTGATGTTGTTGTTGGACATAGCCTCAAACATCTTGGAAGCAACGCCGCTGTGGCTCTGCATACCGGCACCCACGATGGAGACCTTGGCGCAGGTGGTGTCCACGCTGACATCGCTGAAGTGTGCACTTTCCTTCAGCACACGCATGGCCAGCTCGGCTTCGCCTTCGGCACAGGTAAAGCTGATGTCCTTCTTGCCGTCGCGGCCGGTGGACTGCAGAATGATGTCCACGTTGATGTTCTTCTGGGCCAGCAGACCGAAGATCTTGAAGCTCGTGCCCGGCTCATCGGGAACATTCAGAATCGTAATAACAGCAACGTCGGTGTCCTTTGCGACGCCCTTGATCAGCATACCTTCCATTTTTGCAACCTCCTTGACGACCGTACCCGGAACAGGGTTCAGGCTGGAAAGCACTTCCAGCTCCACGTTATACTTTTTAGCCAGCTCCACGCTGCGGTTGTTCAGCACCTGTGCGCCGAGGGATGCCAGTTCCAGCATCTCGTCGAAGGTGATCTCCTGCAGCTTGCGGGTGTTGCGCACCTTGCGCGGGTCGGCGGTGTAAACGCCCTCCACATCGGTGAAGATCTGGCAGCGGTCCGCGTGCAGAGCCGCCGCAATGGCGACCGCACTGGTATCGGAGCCGCCGCGGCCCAGCGTGGTGATGTCGTCCAGCTTGTTCAGGCCTTGGAAGCCCGCCACGACGACCACGCGGTTGCGCTCCAGCTCAGAGGAGATGCGCTCCGTCTCCAGCCGGGTGATGCGGGCCTTGGTGTAGGCACGGTCGGTGCGGAAGCCTGCCTGCCAGCCGGTCAGGCTGATGGCATGGCAGCCGATCTCGTTCAGGGCCATGGCCAGCAGCGAGATGCTGATCTGCTCGCCGGTGGCCAGCAGCATATCCATCTCACGGGCCGACGGGTCATGGCTGATCTCCGCCGCCTTTGCGATCAGGTCGTCGGTGGTGTCGCCCTGTGCGGACACCACGACCACCACGTCATTGCCTGCGTTGTGGGTATTGGCCACGATGCGGGCCACGTTGAAAATACGGTCACGGTCCTTCACGGAAGAACCGCCGAACTTCTGTACGATCAACGCCATAGTTTGTCACTCTCCTCTTTTTCTGCCCTGCCGCTTTTGCGCAGGGAGTACGCCTTATATCATTCCACGGTTGCGCCGGTATTGTCTGCATCCAAGCGCAGCAGCGTAAATGCTTCACATCCGTCCAGCCCTTCCAGCTGTTCGAGGCCCGCTTCAAGGCCCTTGTAAAATCCCTCTGCGTCGGCCCGCTCGGCCACCGCCATGACGGTGGAACCGGCACCGGACACATACACGGCCTTGGCCCCGCACTGCTTTGCCAGCGCGAAGGCTTCCTTCGAGCCGGGCATCAGGGGCATCCGGTAGGGCTGGTGCAGCTTATCTTCCGTCGCAATGGCCAGCAGCTCGTGGCGGCCCTCGCAGAAGGCGGCGGGCACCAGCGCGGCACGCGACAGATTGTAAACGGCATCCTTGTGGGACACTTCCTTCGGCAGCGCCGCACGGGCCGCCTCGGTCAGCAGCTTATAATCCGGCACGATGGCCGCAAAGCAGAGGCTCTGGTCCACATCCCGCTTGACGGAATAGACCACGCCGTCCTCATAGACGCTGCTGGTCAGACCGCCCAGCAGAGCCGGAGCCACATTGTCCGGGTGGCCCTCGATGCTGGTGGCCAGCGTGAGCAGCTCCTGCGTGTTCAGGATATCGCCCAGCATCCGGTTCGCGCCCAGCAGACCGGCGATGATGCACGCCGAGGAGGAGCCAAGACCCCGGGCCATGGGGATGGGGTTGGTCTGGACGATCTTCAGCGGCGGGATCTTCTTGCCGACTTTATCGAACAGCCCCTTGGCCGAGCGGTAGACCAGATTGGACTCGTTGCGGGGGATGCGGGTGCCGTCCGCCGCCGAGATATCCAGCTTGTCGCTCTCCTCAAAGGTGACCGTGTTGTACAACGTGACGGCCAGACCCAGCGCGTCGAAGCCGGAGCCGACGTTGGCGCTGGTGGCCGGAACAGAGACCTTGATCTTCATAGCTGTCCCTTCCCTTTTATGCTTCCTCCGGCAGACGCTTGAGCACCAGCTTCACGCTGCCGCCCACGGCCTCCACCTTCCGGGCTGCCTCGGCCAAGGCCTTTTCGTCGGCCTGTTCCACGAAGTAGGCGCACCCGTCGAACCGTTCCTCCACGACTTTGCCGGTACCGTAGATAGCCTCCACGACGGCCGGAGCAATGCCCGCTACACGCACATAATATGCGGCGGGCGCAGGGTCGGTGAGCAGCCCTTCCACAGGCTCTGCGGGCTGCCAGAACAGGCTGTCGTGGACCTTGGAGCCGTTTTTGAGGGCATCCACCACATCGGCCACCACGGCGCTGGCGGTGGGCAGCTTGCCCGCGCCCTTGCCGTAGAAGACCACATCGCCCAGCATATCGCCCTTGACGAGGACGGCGTTGAAGACGTCATCCACACCGGCCAGCTGGTTCGACTTGGGCACAAGGCAGGGTTCCACGCCCGCAGCCACGCTGCCATCGTCTCCCCGCTTCATCCACGCGATGAGCTTGATGACGCAGCCCAGCTTCTCGGCGGAGGCCACATCGTCCACCGTGATATCCCGGATGCCGCGGGTGGGGATGTTCTGGGGGTAGATCTGATGGCCGCAGACCAGCGAGGACAGGATGGCGATCTTGCGGCAGGCGTCGCGGCCGTCCACATCGTCGCCGGGGTCCTTGGTCTCGGCGTAGCCCAGTTCCTGCGCGATCTTCAGAGCCTCATCAAAGCCCAGATTCTCGCGCACCATCTTGGTCAGCATAAAGTTGGTGGTGCCGTTGACGATGCCCTCCACCTCGGTGATGACGTTGGCCGCGAGGCACTGGTGCATGGGGGTGATGATGGGGGTGCCGCCGCCGACGGACGCCTCAAACAGGAACGCGCAGTTGTGCGCCTTGGCCAGCCCCAGCAGCTCGGCGCCGTAGGTCGCCACCATCTCCTTGTTGGAGGTGCAGACGCTGCGGCCGCTTTCGAGGCACGCCTTTACATACGGGTAAGCGAAGCGGGTACCGCCGATGGTCTCGACGACGACCTTGATTTCCGGATCTTCCAGAATGATGTCGAAGTTCTTGACGAAAAGATGGGCGGCGGGATGGTTGGAGAAGTCCTTGGGGTCGAGGATGTACTTCACCTCAACGGGTTCCCCCGCCCGGCGGGACACGCCCGCTGCGTTGCGGCAGAGCACCTCGTACACGCCGCTGCCCACCGTGCCAAAGCCTAAGATCGCGATTTTTGCCATGGTAAACCCCTCGTTCCTATCACTAAATTCAAACTTACAGATTATACCCGCAGTGCACGCCGACGACCATCCGTTGCCGGGAGAGCTTTTCCGTGAGTTCCTCCGGGGTCATCTGCATGGTGTCGGTACGGATGGTGACGGCCACCAGCGCCGCACCGTTTTCCGGCGTGGACTGGTTGATGGTCACGATGCTGGCTCCTGCGGCGCTGATGCCGGCCAGCAGACTTTGCAGCGCACCGGTCTCGTCCCGCAATGTAGCCATCACGGTGATGACCTCGCGGCCGTTCTCGGAATCAAAGATGCAGTCCTTATACTTATAGAAGGCGCTGCGCGACAAGTCCACGCTGCGGGTCGCAGCCGAAATGCTGCGGGCTTCTCCGCTGGCCAGAAGCTCCTTGGCCTTGACGACCTTGAGGAAAACCTCCGGCAGGACCTGTGCGTCCACCAGATAAAAGCGGCGTTCCAACTTGTTCACCTCACAAACACAAGTGTTCTTGCAGAAAATATAATAACATCCGGCCCCCTGCATTGCAAGAGGCCGGATGTACTTTTGGCAGATTGTCCAGTTTTGATGCGTGAAGTGACGGGTCACCTTGCCGGAATGGCACCCGCAGACCGAAAAAGTATGATTTTTTCGGTCAGTCGGTGTCGAGGTTGGTGGTGTCCGGCTCCACCGTCTGTGCGACGATGCCCGAAGAGTGGGAGTAGTTGCAGGTATCGGGCAGGTCGTCGGCGCGGTAATAGCCCGTTGCGCGGCTGGGGCAGTTGGGGCCGGCCAGCAGACCGCTCTGGGTGCAGTAAGCACGCTCCACCACGCCGTCGGCGGCCGGGAATGCCTTATAGGGCAGGTTCGCCTGAACCTGCTCCATATAGGCCTTCCACGCCATAACGCAGGTGCGGGTCTTGGCCTGATCCTTGGAGAGGGTGTTGGTCATGTCATAGGGCGCATCGTAGCCCCACCACACGGCGGTGACGTAATAGGGCGTGCCGCCCACGAACCACAGGTCCTTTTCGTCGCTGGCAGTACCAGTCTTACCGAAGGATTCCATGCCGTTGGAGTTGGGGTAGCGGCCGCTGGCGGTACCGACGTTGGAGTACAGGACATTCTTGAGCAGCCGGTTCATGACGTAGGCCGTCTGCGGGGTCAAGGCCTGATAGCTGGTGGCGTTGTTTTCCAGATAGATGTTGCCGTCCCGGTCCAGCACACGGGTGTACAGGTGCGGGGTGGTGTACCCGCCGTCATAGAAGATCTGGAAGGCAGCGGCCAGTGCCGTAGGCGTAACGCCGTGGGTCTGGCTGCCCATGACCATCTGGGCGAGGCCGACATCGCTGGTGGGGTCCAGCGTATTCAATTGCAGGGTATTATAGACGAAGTTGAAGATGTTGCTTGCGCCCACAAGGTCGCCCACGCGGATGGCAATGGTGTTCAGCGAGCGGGCCAGACCGTTCCACAGCGGGATATCGGAGTTGTCGCCGTAGTTGCCGCCGTAGTTGCGGGGCCAGCTGCGCCATGCGTTCGGGTAGGCTTTCAGCTGGGTGTCGGACATGCCCATCAGGCCGTTCTTGCGGCAGTAATCCTCATCGCGGATGACCATATCCTGCTTGAGGTAGAGGGGCGAGTTGTTGAGCATGGTGGACCAGTTGACCAGACCGTACTCGATGCCCAGCGCATAAGCGCCGATGGGCTTGATGGTCGAACCGGTCTGCCGGGTCACACTGTAAGCGCGGTTCAGGGCGAGGCTCTTGGTCTTCTGGCCCAGACCGCCCACCATGGCCAGCACGTTGCCGTCATAGTCCAGCGTGACCATGGCCGCCTGTGTGCGGACGTTGCGGTAATAGTAGATGGTGCCGTCGTCGCCGGTGCGGGTCTTGGGGGTGCCGTCCTCGTTCATGACCTGCACATCGTCGTCCGAGATGGAGGTCACCTCTTCCTCATGCCAGCCCGCCGGGAAATAGGCGTCGTCGGTGTTGAGCATCAGGTTCTCCATGGCCGTCTGCATCTTGGGGTTGACGGTGGCCTCGATGGTATAGCCGCCGGTGTAGAGCATGTTCTGCGCTGTGGCTTCGTCCACGCCCTCCTTGGCCATGATGTCGCGGACGACCTCATTGAAGAGAGCATCGGTGAAGTAGCTGGTCACGGAGGAGGTGTTCTTCTTGCTGGTATCCTCCGCCAGCACCAGCGGCTGCGCGGCGGCGTTGCGGTAATCCTCTTCCGTGATGACCCCCTGCTGCCACATATTATACAGGATAAAGTTGCGGCGGTGGATCAGGTTTTCGGGGTTGGTGTAGGGGTTGTAGTTGGTGGGGTTCTTGGTGATGGACGCGATCGAGGCACACTCCCAGAGGGTGAGCTGGCTGACGTCCTTATTGAAGTACTCGTTGGCCGCCGTCTGAACGCCTTGGATGGTGCCGGTAAAGCTGATGGTGTTCAGGTAGGCTTCGAGGACCGTCTCTTTGGAGTAGGTGCGGCTCAGGCAGAGGGCACGGTAGATCTCCCGCAGCTTGCGCAGAGCACCCTCGATGCCGCTGGCGCTCTTATCTGAGGTCAGGTTTTTGATGAGCTGCTGCTCCAGCGTGGATGCGCCCTGCTTGGAGCTGTAGATGGGCAGGATATACTCATTGATCATTGCGCCGATGGTGCGCTTGAAGTTGACGCCCGGCTCATTGTAAAAGTCTTTATCCTCGGTGCAGATGAACGCATACTGTAGGTTGGCGGGGATCTGTTCCAGATCCGCCCAGACGCGGTGGCTGTTGGAGGAGCGCAGGGTCTCGTATTCCACCTGTGCGCCGGTGTCGGGGTCGGTGGCCACCACGGTGCTGGACTGGCTCAGCTCGATGTTGTCAAGGTCCAGCAGGTCACCGTCGTTGGCGGTGGCCTGTACCACGTAGTACACGGCGCCCACCGCCACCAGACTGCCCGCCATGATGCCCAAGCAGAGCAGGGTGGCAAGGGTGCGGCCGATGAATTTCAACACCGGGTGCTTGCTCTTTTCCCGCGGCTCCTTCGGCTCCTTGGCGGGCCGCGGGCTGGATGCCGGGGCTCTGCGGCTGTTGTTCAGATTGACTTGACGTCCCACTGCGGGCTGCGGGTCACGCTTGGCCCCGCCTTGGTGGATCTTTCTCGGTTCGATAAGGATCGCCTCCTGACCGGCCCGTAGGCCGATGATTCGCTGTGGTTATACGTGGACCGCCCCGCCGGTTTTTCCGGCAAAAGGGCAGAATTCTCCCCAGATAGGGATAGTATAGCACATTTGGCCCCGGAAAGTACAGCATTCCGGGGTGAAAATTCTTGCCGGCCGTCTGCATTTCTCCGTTTTTGCACATACTACCGTTTGAAAACTTCCCTGCAAAGGAGTGATTTTGCCATGCGCAAGCTTGCGCTCTGTCTGTTTTATGCGCTTTGCACTTTTACCATCGCCTTCAGTCTGTTCTGGATGGCCCTGCCCCGACTCAATGCCCTCTCCCCCGCCCCGCAGGACGAGGCAGACTCGGTGCCGCTGAGCCTCGCCGCACAGGCTCTGCCGGAGCGGACGGCCCTCTATTACCTCTGCGACGAGGGCGGGATGCTGACCGTTTACGCCTGTGGGGCCGATGGCCAGCCCGCCGATCGGCTGGAGGAGACCGGCATCTACGTCAACCTCCTGCCCGAAAACGATGCCCTGCGGATCAAACAGGGGCTTTCCGTCTACAGCGAAACCGAACTGCGCACGGTCTTGGAGGATCTGGGCGAATGAAAAAAGCCTGACCGACCTGCCAGAATCTCCCACTCCGGGGGAGCTGGCAAAGCCGTCAGGCTTTGAGTGAGGCTGCTTACGCTTCCATGGCTTCCAGCGGGGCAAGGTATTCCTTGCAGCACTGTTCGTAATGGAGCGAATAATCCTTGGTGGGGTTGTGGTGCATCAGGCTCTTGAGGGTGTGGGAGTCGTAATCGTCGCCCTCGCTCATGCCGACCAGACGGGCCGCGATGTTGGAGCAGTGGTCCGAGATGCGCTCCGCATTGTTCAGCACATCGAGGAAGACAACGCCGGTATCGATGGAACAGATGCCATCCTTCAGGCGCTTGATGTGCTGATCGCGGAGCTTTTCCACCATGATGTCGATGACCTCTTCCAGCGGCTCCACCTGACGGGCCAAGGCGAGGTCGTCGTTCTCGAAGGCGTCGTTGGTCAGGTCAAGGATGCGCTCCATGGCGCTGGTGAGGAGCTTGAGCTGCTCCTTGGCGTGCTCGCTGAAGGAGGCTTCCTTCTCGTACAGCTCCTCGGATTTCTCCATGATGTTCACGGCGTAGTCGCCGATGCGCTCGTACTCGGTGACGAAGTTCAGCAGCTCGGTCACGGCATGGCTCTCGTCATCGCCCAGCTCCTGATCGGTCATCTTGATGAGGTAGTTGGAGACCTCGACCTCCATCCGGTCGATGAGGTTCTCACGGACGTTGATGGCGCTCACCACATCCTCGTCCATCTTGATCAGCAGCGGCGCAGCCAGATTCACGTTGCGGGCCGCACGGCGGGACATCTTGACGACGGCGTTCTTTGCTTGCTGCAAAGCCACCGCCGGGCTCTTGAACAGGCGTTCATCCAGCACAGGCATACTCAGCTCCTGTGCTTCCTCAGCGCTGTCCGGCACAGTCAGGACAGCCAAGCGGGACAGCACCCGGCTGAACGGCAGGAAGAGAATCATCGCCGCCACGCTGGACAGGGTGTGGATGTTTGCGATGGAGCTCTTGTTCATCACATCGTTCCAGACCGGGATGCCGATGGTGTAGCGCACCGCATAGATGGCCGCCAGCAGCACTACGCTGCCGATGATATTGAAATAAAGGTGGATCAGGGCGGTGCGCTTACCGTCCTTGGAGGAGCCGCCGATGGTCAGCAGCGGAGTGAACGCCGTGCCGATATGGGCACCCAGAATGATGGGGATGGCGGACCCGAAGGTGACAAGGCCGGTGCTGGACAACGCCTGTAGGATGCCGACCGAGGCCGAGGACGACTGGATGATGACCGTGGCCACCACGCCGACCAGAATGCCGAGGATGGGGTTGGTCATGCTGACAAACAGCTCTTGGAACGCGGCGCTCTCCCGCAGGGGCGAAACGCCGGAGTCCATCAGGCTCATGCCCGTGAACAGGATGCCGAAGCCCAGCATGATCTGGCCGATGTTCTTCTTTTTTGCGTTGCGCAGGAACACATAAAAAATGCAGCCAATAAACGCGACCACGGGCGCAAAGGTCTTGGGCTGGATCAATGTCAGCCACAGGCTGTCGCCGGAGATATCCGCCATGCGGATGAGCTGGCCGGTGACAGTAGTACCAATGTTCGCACCCATGATCACGCCTACCGACTGCGTGAGGGTCATGATGCCGGAGTTGACAAGGCCGACGCAAATGACGACCGTACCCGCCGACGACTGGATGACGCCGGTGATGAGGGTGCCGAAAATAACACCCTTGATGGTGGAAGAGGTCAGTTTTTGCAGAACGCCCTGCATCTTGCCGCCCGCCAGCTTCTCCAAACCGGCGCCCATGATCGACATGCCGTACAGGAACAGCGCAATACCGCCCAACAGAGAGGTGATGTGTGTGATATCCATCTCGATACTCCTAAAATTGATCTTCCTTTTGCTTTTGAAACCAACAAAGGACGGCTGTCAGGCTTTCTCTGCCCGAACGCCGTCCTTTTTATTATAGCATTGCGCGGCCCGTTTCAACAAGCCTTATTTTACATGTTTTTTGCGTTTTTGATACATTTTTGTCTTTTCCGGCCCAGCCTTATCCGGTTTTTTTCGCAGATTTTACATTGATTTTACAAAACATTCAGTTTGCCACAGCAGACACCGTTTCCCGCCGCCGGGCCGTCTTGGCCCCAGCCTGTTCGCTCCGCGCCTTATCGTAGCAATAGCGGATGATGGCCTGCCGCCGGACGATGCCGATGAACATACCCCGGTCATCCACGACGGGCACGAAGTTCTGGTTCATGGCCGCTTCGATCAGCTGGTCCATGCTGGTGGAGACAGTCACAGCCTTGTAATCCCGCTTGTGGGCAAAGCTGGAAATGGGCACGTCCTCGGCGGCTTCCAGATCAAGGCCGTGGGTCTTTTTCAGGCCCCAGAGGATGTCCCCTTCGGTCAGGGTGCCCACATACTCGCCCTTGCGGTTGAGCACCGGAATGGATGCGTAGCGGTTGTTCTCCCATTTTTCCAACGTCTGCCGCAGGGTGAAATCGTCGTAAACATACATCAGATCCTGCTTGGGGGAAAGGAAAAACAAAATGTTCATCATCAGCTCTCCTATCGAAAACAATTGTCTGCCGTTCTGGGCGCAGCTCCCCTTTTTTCCTGCTTTGATTTTAGCACTTTTTCACAGCGAGATAAAGGGAAAAATCATACTTTTTAGATTTTATTCACAGTCATCTTTCATCCTTTTTTAAAAGATGTGTAAAATCGATGCACATTCCCGCGTTTTGTGCTATACTAACAGAAAGGGGGCTGCCCCACCGGCCCTTCGGCGCAGCGGTCGTACTCCAACAGGATACCCGCTTCCGGGGGCGAAATCCTGCGCAATCCGGCGCTGCTTGGGGCAGTCGCTTGAATTTTCCGCTGTACAGCGGGCCTCTAAAGAGGTATAATAGGTAGTGTAAGATTCCTTCCTCGGTTCGCCGGGGCAAACCAACAACATAGTAAAAAGGAGCAGAGCGACTATGATCACTTCCCGTTTTCCGCTGGGAGATGTCAGCTTCTCCGCCGAGTATTTCTCGACACTGGTGGGCGAAGCAACCAAACAATGCTACGGTGTGGCTGCGATGACGCCCCGCGATCTGACCGACAAGGTCCGCAGCATGGTGCACGGTGCCGATTTTTCTGCAAAAGGCGTCCGCGTCACGCAGGAAGAGGGCCGTCTCGTGATCGAGCTGCACATTGCCGTCAGCTATGGGCTGAACATCTCGACCGCCGCGCGCAGCATCTCGCACCGCGTCAAGGATGAAGTCGAACAGGCCACCGGCCTGAAGGTTGCCCGCGTGATCGTCTCCGTTGATGACGTGATCGCCTGATCGGACAAGATAATAAGGAGTAAATTCAAATGATTTCTGGTAAGATCCTGCGCGACGCGATCATCTCCGGCGCGAACAACATCAACAATCAGCGCTCCCGCGTGGACGAGCTGAACGTCTTCCCCGTCCCCGATGGCGACACCGGTACCAACATGGGCATGACCATCGGCGCCTCCGTCCGTGAGCTGGAAGCTCTGGACGACAACTGCACCGTCGGCGAGGCTGCCAAGACTGCTGCCTCTGCCATGCTGCGCGGCGCGCGCGGCAACTCCGGCGTCATCACCAGTCTGCTGTTCCGCGGCTTCTCCAAGGCGTTGGAAGGCAAGAAGGAAGCCGGTGCCGACGACCTCGTGGAGGCCCTGAAGAAGGGCGTTGAGGGCGCTTACAAGGCCGTCATGAAGCCCACCGAGGGCACCATTCTCACCGTCGCCCGCGTGGCTTCCGAGGAAGCTGCCGCCTGCGGCGAGGCCGAAGTGCCCGCCCTGTGGGAGGTCGTTCTGACCGCCGGCCAGAAGGCGCTGGACGATACCCCCAACCTGCTGCCCGTCCTGAAGAAGGCCGGTGTCGTGGACGCCGGTGGTCAGGGCATCATGATCATCTTCGAGGGCATGAGCAAGGTCTTCCACGGCGAGGGCATCGTCGCGGGCGGCGAGGCTGTCCCCAACAAGGCCAAGCTCTCCACCGAGAATGCGGGCAAGGGCGTCTTCACCGATGACCTGATGAAGGTCGAGGACATCAAGAACGGCTACTGCACCCAGTTCCTCATCAACAAGAATGAGGGTGCCAGCGCCGCAAAGATGCGTGCCTTCGCCGAATCCAACGGCGACAGCGTGGTCTGCATCGAGGATGATGACGTCATCAACCTGCATGTCCATACCGCCGACCCCGGCAAGATCCTGAGCGAGGCCATCAAGTACGGCTACCTGACCAACTTCAAGATCGAGAACATGCACGAGCAGTTCCTCGCCCGCCAGAAGCAGGGCAAGAGCCTTGAGAAACAGGCCTCCGCCGAGAAGAAGCCCGACCCGACCGCCGAGTTCATCTATGCTGCCGTCGATCCTGACCGCGAGTACGGCTTCGTCGCCGTGGCCGCCGGTGAGGGCCTGAAGGCTGTCTTCACCGATCTGGCAGCCGACGCTGTGGTCTCCGGCGGCCAGACCATGAACCCCGCCACCGAGGACATCCTCGCTGCGGTCCAAAGCGTCCCGGCTAAGACCGTCTTCGTTCTGCCCAACAACAAGAACATCATCATGGCTGCGGAACAGGCACAGAAGCTGGCCGACCGTCAGGTGGTCGTCCTGCCCACCCGCACGGTGCCCATGGGCATCACCGCCCTGCTGAACTTCGACCCCTCCGCCAACGTCGAGACCAACACCATCAACATGATGGCGGCTGCTGACAAGGTCTCCACCGGCCTGATCACCTACGCCGCCCGCGACAGCGAGTTTGACGGCAAGCGGATCAAGAAGGGCGAGATCATGGCGCTGGAGAACGGCAAGATCGTCGCCACCTCCAACGACCTGATCAAGGCCACCTACCGTCTGGCCCGCAGCATGTGCAAGAAGGACTCCAGCTTTGTGACCATCATCTCCGGCTGCGATGTCTCCGACGAGGACGCCGAGAAGGTGACCGAGATCGTCAAGGCAAAGTGCCCGAACCACGTCGAGGTCAGCCACATCCGCGGCGGCCAGCCCGTGTATTATTATATGATCAGCGTGGAGTAAACACTCCCCTGACCTGCAATCAAGAATGACCAAGGCCCCCTGCATCGGATCGTTGATGCAGGGGGCCTTGTTGTTTTGCGTCTTAAATTTTACTTTGCATAAATCGCATCATTCTTCGCCAGAAGATAAACACAATACTGATTCATGCTGATCCCTTCTCTTTGGGAATGCTCTGCAAGAGAACGATGCAGACTGCGGGGAAGGCGGAGCTTGAACTGCCCGGAATAATCCGAAAGGCTGTCCGGCTCCGGGATTTTGATACCATCCTCCAAAGCCGCTTCCAACCAAGCTTTTTGGGCATCCTTTGCGTTTGCAATCGCAGATTCCATGGTCTCGCCGCAGGTGATACAGCCCGGCAGGTCTGGATAAGAGACCACAAATCCTCCCTCCTCCGGGTCTTCCACAACTTCCATCCGGTAAGGCATTTTCAGATATTCATTCAGCGTCTTCATCGTTCTTCGCCTCACTCTCTACAATTTGCCGCACCATTTCTACATAAACCTTTTTGATTGGTTCATGCTTGGGAATCGTAATGGGCATACACCCCGCTTTTCGGAACGTATAATGGCTGCTCCCGCTTCGGGGTGCAGTCATTTCGTAGCCATAGCTTTCCAGCACCTTGCGAAGTTCTTCAAATCGAAGATCCTTCGATAACGCGCAGATTCTTGCAAGCAACTTATCCCATTTTGACATCTCGATTTCCTGCTTTCATTATATATGGTGTCACATATGGTGTCAAGCGTTTTTAGAAGAAACTCACCTGACTGCTCTCCGGCAGGTCGCCGAGGGCGCCGACTTGGCGCAGACGGTCAAGGATGGCGTTGCTGACGCCGGAGGCTTGCTGAAGCTCCTCGATGGAGAGGTACTCCTGCCCGTTGAGGGTGGCCTTTTCCAGCGCATCGGCAGCGGCACCGCCAAGGCCCTTCAGGGACGAGAAGGGCAGCCGCACCTTGCCGTCCTCCACGATATAACTGGAGCCTCGGCTCTTGCCCAGCTCGATGGGCAGGAATTCGTAGCCACGCACCAGCATCTCGTTGACCAGCTGGAGCGAGACCAGAACGTCTTCGTCCTTGGCGTTCTTTTCCTCTTTCAGGCGGCGCTTGACCTCGTTCATGTGGGCGCGGGCAACGGCAGCGCCGCCTACGGCGGCCTCATAGTCGATGTCGTCACCGCGGACGGTGAAGTACACCGCATAAAACGCTTGGGGACGATAAATTTTGAACCACATCAACCGAATGGCCGACATCAGGTAGGCGACGGCGTGGGCCTTGGGGAACATATACTTGATCTTTCGGCAGGATTCAATATACCAGTCCGGGACCTCGTGCTCCCGCATGGCTTCCTCCCAGCCGGGCTTGAAGCCGCCCTTTGCCACCTTACCTTTACGGACGGCCTCCATGATATCGAAGGCCATCTTTGGTTCCAGCCCCTTGCGGAGCAGGTAAAGCATGATGCTGTCACGGCAGCCGATGACCTCCGCGATGGTGCAGGTTCCGTCCCGGATGAGTTCATCGGCGTTGTTGGTCCAGACGTCGGTGCCGTGAGACAGGCCGGAGATCTGGATCAGCTCGGAGAAATTCTTGGGCCGCGCCTCCACCAGCATTCCGCGCACGAAGTTCGTGCCCATTTCCGGGATGCCGAAGGTGCCGGTCTGGCTGTCGATCTGCTCCGGCGTCACGCCCAGCGCTTCCGGGCTGGTCAGCAGACTGTACACCTTGGGGTCGTTCATGGGGATGGAGTCGATGGGGATGCCGGTGTACTCCTCGAAATACTTGTAGAAGGTGGGCATATCGTGGCCCAGCTCATCCAGCTTGAGCAGGGTGTCGTGGAGATATTTGAATTCGAAGTGGGTGGTCAGCAGACCACCCGCCACATCGTCCGCCGGATGCTGGATGGGGCAGAAATCGTAGATCTCGTAGGTGTCGGGCACGACGACCATGCCGCCGGGATGCTGGCCGGTGGTACGCTTAACGCCGGTGCAGCCCAGCGTCAAGCGGTTCTCCTCAGCGTGGTTGACGGTCCTTCCCCGCTCTTCCAGATATTTTTTGACGTAGCCATAGGCCGTTTTGTCCTGAATACCGGACACCGTGCCCGCCTTGAAGACGTTCGCTTTGCCGAAAAGTTCCTCGGTGTAGCGATGGACGTTGGACTGATACTCGCCGGAGAAGTTCAGGTCGATATCGGGTTCCTTATCGCCGTAGAAGCCGAGGAAGGTCTCGAAGGGGATGTCGTGGCCGTCCACCAACATCCGGGTGCCGCAGTGGGGGCAGTTTTTATCGGGCAGGTCGAAGCCGTCGTCCACGCTGCCGTCGGTGATGAACTCGCTGTATTTGCACTTGGGGCAGCGGTAGTGGGGCGGCAGACTGTTGACTTCCGAGATGCCGGAGAAGTGGGCCACAGCCGATGAGCCGACTGAGCCACGGCTGCCCACCTGATAGCCGCCCGCGTTGGAGTAGGCCACCAGCTTGACCGCGATGACATACAGGACCGCGTAGCCGTGGCCGCAGATGGAGTCCAGCTCTTTTTGCAAGCGTTTCTCCACGATCTCCGGCAGCGGGTCGCCATAGTCGCGCTTGGCGTGTTCCCACGTGGCATCGCGCAATTGCTGCTCTGCGCCCTCAATGCTGGGCGGGTAGGTGCCCCGCGGGATAGCGCGGACGTTGTTGTCGATGGACGCCGCGATCTTGCGCGGGTTCGTCACAACGATCTCATAGGCTTTTTCTTTGGGGAGGTAGCTGAACTGGTTCAGCATATCCTCGGTGGTGCGGTAGAACAGCGGCGGCTGGTTGTCGGCATCCTTGAAACCGTTGCCCGCCTGAAGAACCGCGCGGTAGAGGGCGTCCTCCGGCTCGGTGAAATGGACGTCGCCCGTGGCGATGACCGGCTTGTGGAGGTCTTCGCCCAGTTGAATGACCGTGCGGTTGAAGTCCTTGATGACCTCTTCGCTGTCCACCTTGCCCTCACGCACCATATAGGCGTTGTTGCCAAGCGGCTGGATTTCCAGCACGTCGTAATAGGCAGCGATCTTCTTCAATTCCTCGTAGGAACGTCCTTCCACGATGGCGCGGTAGAGTTCACCCGCCTCACAGGCGGAGGTCAAAATCAGGCCGTCGCGATACTTGTTGAGCAAGCTGCGGGGCACGCGGGGCTTTTTGAAGAAGTAGTTGACGTGGGCCTCGCTGACGATCTTGTACAGGTTTTTCAGGCCCATCTGATTCTTGACAAGGATGATGAGGTGGTAATATTTCTTTTTCAGCACCTCGCGGTTGCCGCCAAGGCCGGTGTTGATGCCGCTGACCGCAGTGACCTGCTTTTCCTCCAGATCCTTCAGCATGACGCAGAAAATGCGTCCCAGCGCACCGGCATCCTCACAGGCGCGGTGAGCCTCGTAGGCGGGCAGCTCCAAGTGCTTGTTGATGGTGCCCTGCTTGTAGTTGTGGAGGCCGGGGTACATCGCCTGCGCCATGGTCAGGGTGTCGATATACGTTGGCTCGAACTCGATGCCGCTCCGCTTGGCCGCAATACGGAGGAAGCGGATATCGAAGGAGTGGGCGTTGTGGGCCACGAGGATCCGCCCGGCCGCAAAGTTGAGGAAGGCTTGCAGCGCTTCGGCCTCACCGGGGGCGTCGGCGACCATCTCGTTGGTGATGCCGGTCAGCTCGGTGATCTTGGGGGTGATGGGCTTGCCGGGTTTGACGAAAGTGTCAAATTCCTCCACGACTTCGCCGTTTTTCACGATGACGCCGCCGATCTCGGTCAGATACTCCACATTGGGGTCAAGGCCGGTGGTCTCGGTGTCAAAGACGCAGAACTCGCCGCTCAGCGGGGCATCCTGCACACCGTAGACACAGGGGATCATATCGTCCACGAAGTAGGCTTCGCAGCCGTAGATGAGCTTGAAATCCGGGTCGCTCTTGCGGATGTCATCCGCCGCCAGCATGGCTTCGGGGTAGCCTTGGCAGACACCGTGGTCGGTGATGGCAATGGCCGGGTGGCCCATCCGGTGCGCCAGCCGGACGATCCCGCCGGGGTCGCAGAAGGCGTCCATGCTGGACAGCTTGGTATGCAGATGCAGCTCCACCCGCTTGACCGGGGCATGGTCTTCCCGCTTCTTGCGCTCGACGAAGAGGACATCGTAGGGGTAGACGATGTAGTCATGCTCGTATTTGTCGTAGGAGCAGTCGCCCCGGACGATGACGGTGGTGCCCTTGGAGATGGACTCCCACTTGGAGCAGTCCTCCCCTTCCTGCGCCCGGATCTTCAGGTTGATGGAGCCGGTGTAATCGGTGATGGAAACGGTATAGATCTTGCGGTAGTTGCCCTTGACCTCGGTGAAGAAGACATCGCCCCAGATCATGCACTTGCCGCCCTCGCCGCCGAGGTCCTTCAGCGGTGTCAGGTTCTTGGGGGTGAACATCTTGCCGTGGAAGATGGTCACGGGCTTGTCGGTCAGATCGAGGCCCTCCACCTTAATGGACGGGGCCGTGTTCTTCTTCTCGAACTTGACCACCGGCGGCGCGATCTTCCGCTCCAATTTCTCTTCCATCTGGCGCTGTTCGGCCTCGCCCACCGCGCTTTGCAGGGTCACCTTGGGTTTGACGCCGGTGTGGGCCGCGACCCGCTCGGCCAGCAGCCGCTCGAACTCCATCTCCTGCAAAAACTTGGTGCCGTGGCAGACGCCGATGGTGATGTTCTGGCCGGTGATCTGGATGGTGCAGCGATCCAGAAAGCCGTTGATGGGCACGCCGTCCCGCTTCATCTCCTCCATCAGCTCCCGCAGGGCGGCTTCGTCCAGCGTCGCGTAGCCGAACAGGTTCTGGATGCGCAGCTCAAAGCCCTCATAATCGGGCTGGAGCGAAGCCAGCAGCCGCGCACACAGCCCCTTGTCCAGCGGGGCGGCACTGCGCAGGGTAAAGATGACCTGCCGCTCCTGCCGCAGCATCTGGGCGTGCTCGACAACGACGCGCCCAAAACAGGACGCAAAGTCCGGGTCCGCCATGAACTGCGGCCATAGCTGGGATACGAGTGGTGTCACAGTGGTACTCCTTTTTTACTCGAAAAACGGCTGTGCCCCGTCTCGGTGTGAAACGGGCAGCAGCCGTCTGCAATTCAGCCGAGGTCCTCCGTCTTGAAGACGTGGGAACCCTCGTAATAGAACCTCTTCGTCAGATCTTGTAGATCTCATCCATGAACTGATCGAGGATATTGTCGCCGGTCAGCTTCTTGATGGGCTCGCCGTGGATGAACAGGACGGCCTCTCCTTTGCCGCCGGCAATGCCGATGTCAGCTTCGCGGGCCTCACCGGGGCCGTTGACAACGCAGCCCATGACGGCGACCTTGATGGATTTTTTGTAGCCCTGCAGCCGCTTTTCCACCTCGTTGGCGATCTCGGTGCAGGGGTACTGGGTGCGGCCGCAGGTCGGGCAGGTGATGACCTCCGGGCCAGCGACCGGGAAGCCCACAGCGCGCAGGATGTTGTAGCCCGCTTCCACTTCCTTCTCCGGCTCAGCCGCCAGCGAAACACGGATGGTGTCGCCGATGCCTTCCAGCAGCATCCCGCCGATGCCCATGCCGGACTTGAGCAGACCCATCTGATAGGTGCCCGCCTCGGTGACGCCCACATGCAGCGGGTAGTCGGTGACAGCGCTGAGCTGGCGGTAGGCCTCCATCATGCGGGGCACGTTGGAGTTTTTGATGGAGATGACGATGTTGTTGAAATCGAACTTCTCCAGCAGATGGACATGGTACAGCGCGCTCTCCACCATGGCTTCGGGGACGGGGGCACCGTACTTGGCGAGGATGTGCTTTTCCAGACTGCCGCCGTTGACGCCGATGCGGATGGGGATATTCTTCTGCTGGCACGCCTGAACCACGGCCTTCACGCGGTCATCGTCGCCGATGTTGCCGGGGTTGATGCGGATCTTATCCACGCCCACATCAGCGCACGCCAGCGCGGCCTTGTAATCGAAGTGGATATCCGCCACGATGGGGATGTTCACCGCGTTCTTGACGGCCTCGATGCACTTGGCGTCCGCTGCGCTGGGGCAGGTCACACGCAGGATCTGGCAGCCCGCCGCCTCGCACCGCTTGGCCTGTGCCACATTGCCCTCGATGTCCTCCACCGGGACATTCAGCATGGTCTGCACCGCGATGGGGTTGTTGCCGCCGATGGTCACGTTGCCGATTTTTACTTCTCGTTTCAGCTGCCGCATGGTCATTTTTCCTTTCTTTAGATCGCACCGGTCACGAGCCGGACGATATCATTGTACGTTGCAAAGATCATCAGGGCGAAGAGGAGGGCGAACGCCGCCAGCGTCAGACCGCTCTGGATCTTTTCGGGCACGGCATGGCCCGTGACGCCCTCGATGAGCAGGAACACCACCTTGCCGCCATCCAGCGCCGGGAAGGGCAGCAGATTGAAGATGCCAACGTTGACCGTGATGAGCGCGAGCAGTTCCAGCAGGTCCTGCCAGCCGTAGCTGGCCGCCTGACCGATGGCCGTCACGATGCCCACCGGGCCGGACAGGTCGTTGATGCTCTCCCGCCCGCGCAGCAGGTCCATCAGCGAGGTGAAGATGATGCGCCCATAATAGAGCACGCTGTTCCACGCCTCTTTTATCACGTTGACCGGCGTTTTTTTGATGCCGTAGACCGTAAAACCGAGGCTCATGTGGGTCTCGCCGTCCTCGTCCTGCCATGTGTCGAACTGCACGCGGGGCAGCTCCACCTTTTTGCCGTCCCGCAGGACGGTGAAGCTGGCGGAGTAATCCTCGGTGCGCATCAGCTCATAGAGCATATCGTTGGCCACAAAGCAGCGGCGGCCGTTGACGGCCAGTACCTTGTCCCCCGCTTCCAGACCCGTCTGGCCGCAGAGCGCACCGTCCTCGACGGCGTAGATGACCCGGCTGGTGATGGGCTCGTTCTGCGCCGCCAGCAGGATCGCCATGACCACAAAACCCAGCAGGAAGTTCATACAGGCACCCGCTGCCATGATGAGCGCCCGCTGCCAGACCGGAGCCTCGTTGAGGGGCTTGCCGGTGGGCTGGGAAAGTTCCTCCCCCTTTAAGGCTCCCCCGTCAGGGGAGCTGTCCGCGCCAGAGCGCTGGCTGAGAGGCCGCTCTTCCAGATCCGGGCGCTCCTCTCTTTCGGCCTGTTGGCTTTCCGGGCTCTCCTCCCCTTCCAACGCGACGAAACCGCCCACCGGCAGTGCCCGGAGGCTGTACTGGGTGCCGTGGTGCATCTTTTTGAGCAGCACCGGCCCCATGCCGATGGAAAACTCGTTGACCTGCACTCCACAGAGTTTGGCCACCGCAAAGTGGCCGAATTCATGGATGGCGATCACCGCACTGAACACAAACACCGCAGCCAAAAGGGTAATGATAAAAGACATAGCTTCTCCAAAAATTTATATAGTACGCCAGATATGCTTACAGGTGGCTGCGCACGAAAGCGCGGGCCATCTTGTCGCACTCATACACGTCGGCCAGCGTGTAGCTGCCGCCGAAGCTGTCGCTGTCCACGACGGCTTCCACCAAGCGGCCGATGTCGAGGAAACCGATCTTGTCTTCGAGGAAGAGCTTGACGGCCTCTTCGTTGGCGCCATTGGCGGCGCAGGGGCCAAGGCCGCCCTTCTTGATGGCCTTTTTGCAGGCCGCAAGGCAGCGGAAGGTCTCTTCGTCTGCCACATCGAAGGTCAGCATCTTGAGGGTGGTGAAATCCAGCTCCGGCACCACGCCCGGCACACGGGCCGGGTAGGTCAGCGCGTACTGGATGGGGATGCGCATATCGGGCACGCCCAGCTGCGCAATGATGGAGTTGTCGCTGTACTGGACGGCCGAGTGGACGATGCTCTGGCGCTGGACGACGATCTGGATCTTCTCCGGGGGCAGACCGAACAGCCAGACGGCTTCGATCAGTTCCAGACCCTTGTTCATCAGGGTGGCGGAGTCGATGGTGATCTTCGCACCCATGTTCCAGTTGGGGTGCTTCAGGGCGTCGGCTTTGGTCTTGCCCCGCAGCTCCTCGGTCTTCATCCCGAAGAAGGGGCCGCCGGATGCGGTGAGCAGGATCTTGGTCAGGCTCTTGGCGCTCTCCTTATCCTGCAAGCACTGGAAGATGGCGGAGTGCTCGCTGTCCACGGGCAGCAGCTTGACGCCGTGCTTTGCCACCGCCTGTGTGACCAGATGGCCGCCGGTGACAAGGCTCTCCTTGTTGGCAAGGGCGAGGTCGTGGCCGCTCTCGATGGCGGTCAGGCTGGCCCCCAGACCGGCGATGCCCACCACACTGTTCAGCACTACGTCCGGGCCATCCATGGCCGCCAGTTCCTTCAGGCCCTCCGGGCCGGTCAGCAGCTTGGGCGCATTGGCGCGGCCCGCCAGCGCGGCATCCAGCTTGGCGGCGGCATCGGGGTTCGTCATGCAGACATATTTCGGGTGAAATTCCTCGATCTGCTCCAGAATCTTATCCACATGACTGTGGGCCGACAGACCGAAGACCTCATAGCCCTGTGCACGGATGACATCCAGACTCTGCGTGCCGATGGAACCGGTGGAGCCCAGAAGCGTGATTTTTTTAGACATCGTGTTTCCTCCTAAAATGAGCGAATCAGCGATAGAAGACGGCAATGATGACCATGGTGACGAAGGGCGCGATGAACATCACGCTGTCAAAACGGTCCAGAATGCCGCCGTGGCCGGGGAAAATGGTGCCGTAATCCTTGATGCCGCACTGGCGCTTGACGACGCTGGCGAACAGGTCTCCGTAAATGCCAAGCACCGCCGCCACACAGGCCAGCAGCGCAATGACAACGTACATCGAGACGCCGATGTTGGAGCGGGTGAACGCCTCCATCCGGTCGGCTGCGATGGAGTAGACCAGCGTGACGACCACGCCGCAGACCATCGTGCCCAGCACGCCGCCGATGGCACCTTCCACCGTCTTTTTGGGGCTGACCACGGGGCAGAGCTTATGCTTGCCGAAGGCGCGGCCCGCGAAGTAGGCGCAGGTATCGCCGCCCCATGCGAAGCAGAGGCTCAGCAGGATGAAAAAGATCGCATCATAGCCGTATTCTTCCACAGGCAGCAATTCCTTCAGCCGGACGAATGAATAGAAGCAGAAGATCACGATGCCCGAAAACATCACGAGGCCGCTGGTTTTCGCAAAGCTGACGGTGCCGTTGCGCACCACGAGGTAGATGGCATAGAACAGCACGAGCAAAAAGGAAGCCGGCATGACCAGCGCCCGGCAGACCGAGTAGCTGGACAGCATGATGAGCAAAGTGTATGGCACCGTGACTGCGTACAGCAGCCAATCCTTTTTGTCAAAGCCGAGGGCCGTGTAGATCTCATGGATCGCGATGAGGGTGATGGCCGCAACCACGAGGTTGAAGACCATCGTGTCGAAGGTAAACAGCACGCCGATGAGAACGAGGATGCCCACGACTGCGGTTATGATTCGTGTTTTCATACAGTGTTTCTCCTTGGTTTTGTTTGCCGGGGCGGTTTAGATGCCGCCGAACCGGCGGGAGCGCTTATTGAACTCCATGATGGCCGCATCGAGGTCGTCACGGGTGAAATCAGGCCACAGAACGTCCATTTCCACCAGTTCCGAATACGCCGCCTGCCAGAGCATGAAGTTGGACAGGCGCTTCTCTCCGCTGGGGCGCAGGATGAAGTCCGGGTCCTTCTGGCCGGTGGTGTACATGGCGTCGGACATCATCTCTTCGGTGATGTCTTCGGGCTTCAGCTCCCCTGCCGCCGCTTTGGCAGCCAGCTGCTGCGCGGCGCGGACGATCTCCGGGCGGCCGCCGTAGTTGACCGCGATGTTCAGGGTCATGCCGGTCTTGCCCGCGGAGTCCTCTTCCAACTCGTTCATCAGTATCTGGAGCTTGGGGTCCAGCGCCGTGCGGTCGCCGATGAACTTCATGCGGATGTTGCGGTCCTTATAGTTGAAGCCTTTCAGCAGATACTCGCCGAACAGCTTCATGATGGCGTTGACCTCTTCGAGGGGGCGCTTCCAGTTTTCGGTCGAGAAGGCGTAGAAATACACCGACGACACGCCCAGCTCATCGCAGTAGTTTGCGATATCCTGAAAAACGGCTGCGCCCTTTTTGTGGCCCGCCGTGCGGGGCAGACCGCGCTGTTTGGCCCAGCGGCCGTTGCCGTCCATGATGATGCCGATGGAAAGGCCCTCGGCGAATTCTTTGGGATGTTCCATTGTTGTTCTCCTATCTGCGGCAAAGGATCTTTTCCCCTGCCGGTCGGCAAAAAGTGCCGCGCACTACGTCCAGCACACGGCACTTTGAAGGGTTTCACTCGCCGCGGCGATCAGACGGACATGATCTCCTTCTGCTTTTCCTCAACGGCTGCATCGATGATCTTGATATACTTATCGGTCAGCTTCTGGACATCCTCTTCCATGGTCTTCTGGGTATCCTCGGTCAGCTCACCGGTCTTCTTCATGGCCTTGGCCTTATCCATGGCCTCGCGGCGGATGTTGCGGGTTGCCACCTTGGCGTCCTCACCCAGCTTGGAGACTTCCTTTGCCAGCTGCTTGCGGCGCTCCTCGGTGGGAGCCGGGAAGTTCAGGCGGATGGTCGAGCCATCATCAATGGGGGTGATGCCGACATCGCTGGCCATGATGGCCTTGCTGATGGCGCGCAGCAGGGTGCGGTCCCACGGGGTGATGGTCAGGGTGCGGGCCTCGCTGACGGCCACGGATGCGACCTGCTGGATCGGGGTGGGAGCACCGTAGTAATCCACGCTCACCTTGTCCAGAACGGCGGGATTCGCACGGCCTGCGCGAACGGCTGCCAGCTCACGGTTCAGATGCTCGACCGTGCTCTTCATCTTTTCTTCAAATGCCTTCGTGTTGCTGCTCATTGTCCTTGTCTCCTGTTTGTACTTATTCTGCACAGGCTGCGGGTGCCGCCTGTTTCATTCTATTGTAATGGGCTGCGGGCTATGCTCAGCCCTCGTAGACCAGCGTGCCGACGTTCTCGCCCTGCACAGCCTTCGCGATGTTGTCCGGTTCAGCCAGATCGAAGACCAGAATCGGGAGCTTGTTGTCCCGGCAGAGGGTGGCAGCGGTGCCGTCCATGACGGCCAGTTGATCTTCCAGAACCTTGGTGAAGGTCAGGGTATCGTACTTTTTGGCGTCGGGGTACTTGTGGGGATCCTTATCGTAGACGCCGTCCACCATCGTCGCCTTAAACATCACGTCCGCCGAGACTTCCACGGCGCGCAGTGCGGTGGCCGTATCGGTGGAGAAGAAGGGGTTGCCCGTGCCGCCGCCGAAGACCGCGATCTTGCCCTCTTCCATGGCGCGCAGTGCGTCCTTGCGGGTAAAGGCCGGGGCCACCTGCGGCATCGTGATGGAGGTGAACACCTCGGTGGGCACACCCAGCTGCTCCAGCTTGTCGGAGACAGCCAGCGCGTTCATCACGGTCGCCAGCATCCCGATCTTGTCGGCAAGGGTACGCTCCATCTTGCCGCTGGAGCGGCCGCGCCAGAAGTTACCGCCGCCCACAACGATGCCGATCTGCACGCCGAGGTCGTGTGCCTTCTTGACGCCGCCGCAGATGGCGTCCATGGTCGGCTCATCAAAGCCGGTGCCCTTCTCGCCGCCAAGGGCCTCGCCGCTGATCTTGAGCAGGATACGCTGATATTTCAATGCCATAATTCAATACACCACCTATGATATTTGTGCTGCCTTGACCGGCAGCCTTGTTTCTTCTGTCTATTTTACAATAAAATGCCGGTATTGTAAACAGAAAAAGCAATTTGTCCCGCCAAACAGCGCAAAAGTAAAATTTTCTCTGGACATTTCGCGTAAAACCTGCTATACTATCTCTTGCATTCGCGGGCATCGTACATCGGCTAGTATATCAGCCTTCCAAGCTGAGGAGGTGGGTTCGATTCCCATTGCCCGCTCCATGCAAACATAAAATCCCACACTGTGTTCTGATTGGCACCGTGTGGGATTTTTGTTTTATGCTTAACAGCAACTCGCTCAGAACCGATCCGTTGTTTCTTGCATGCGCTTGGTATATGTGATTTTATACGGCATCCGTTTGTACCATTGGCATATCTCATTCCCACGAAAAATGCAATCATTCCACCGTGTACAAAATCACCCCCGGCGCAGAAGGTTCCGCGCCGGGGGTGGGGTTCATCTTATGGTTCTAGTTCCGCTCATTTGAGCATGCAGTACACATAACCGGCGGCCGTGCCGATATTGGCGAGGCCCAGCAGAGCGCCGATGGGCGAAGAGAAGTAGACAAGGGCCGAATCCCGGATCAGGGTGCCGTTGAGGGTGGTGCCCTCTTCCGGGTACTGCTCCGGATAGGCCTTCTGGATCTGGCCGGCGATGGCACCGATGCTGGAAATGTTCAGGTAACCCAGCACAGTCGTGCCAAGGCCGCACACCGTTGCCATCAGGCCGGTGATCGAGCCGCTGCTGATGGCGCTCCCGACGGCTTTCACGATGCTCACTGCTGCCAGCGCACCCATGCCGATATTGAATGCCGTCCGGACCCAGCTGCCTTTGTTTTTGCCTTCGGCATCGCCGCCTGTGGTATACGTCATTTCCTCCATGGTGAGGAGTGCATAATTTTCAGGATAGGTCAAAGTCATCATTGTTCTACCTCCAGAATGATACGGTACGAAGGTCGTCTTTTCTTTCATTATAGAGGCAGTGGAAACTTCTGTCAAGAGACGAAACTTTTCCGCTCAGACGCAAAAGCACCGCACAGCGATGGTTTTCACATCGTGTGCGGTGCATTTCACCAGAAGTTCACTTCTTCTGGTCTTCTTGTTCTTTTCGCAGCTTCTTGATCCGCTTTTTCTCGCTTTCCACATGGGGCCACGGCCACGAGAAACCCTCGTTCTCGCGGCACCACCTGACCAGCGGGGAGAAAGAAAACGCCAGCCCGAACAGGTACAGCAGAACGTACAGCACCGCGTCCAGCGTGAACAGTGCATCCAGCGCGGCAATGACTGCCATGATGCAGCCCGCTTTCAGGAAGAACAGGCCGTTCTGGCGGCAGTATTCGGCAAAGTTCTCCGCCTTGACCGCCTGTCGGCCTTGGTCGCCCCAGACACGGGGGTTCTTCATGACCGAATAGCCGTAGAAGACCATCATCAGGCCGCAGGTCAATTGAAATCCGAAAAACATAGCGCACCTCGTCCGTGTTTAGTCGTCGTACTCCTCGAACAGGGGCTTCATCATGGGCAGGAAGTCCAGCGTTGCAAAGTAGTCGCGCGGGGTCTCGGCGCGGCGGATGAGACGGTGAGAGCCGTCCTCGCAGAGCAGGACCTCGGCGCTGCGCAGCTTGCCGTTGTAGTTATAGCCCATGGCCGAGCCGTGAGCGCCGGTGTCGTGGATGTAGATCAGGTCACCGATGTCGATCTTGGGAAGCATCCGGTCGATGGCGAACTTATCGTTATTCTCGCACAGGCCGCCGACCACGTCATACTTGTGGTCGCAGGGGGCGTTTTCCTTGCCCAGCACGGTGATGTGATGGTAAGCGCCGTACATGGCCGGGCGCATCAGGTTGGCTGCACAGGCGTCCAGACCGATGTACTCCTTATAGATGTGCTTTTCGTGGATGGCCGTTGCCACCAGTGCGCCGTAGGGGCCGGTGGTGAAGCGGCCCATCTCGGTGAAGATGGACACATCGCCCATCCCGGCGGGGACGAGGATCTCTTCAAACTTCTTGCGGACGCCCTCGCCGATGGCCATGATGTCGTTTTCGGTCTGCTCCGGGCGGTACGGGATGCCGACGCCGCCGGACAGGTTGATGTAGGAGATGTGGGCACCGGTCGCCTTCTGGACCCGGACGGCCAGTTGGAACAGGATGCCCGCCAGCTCCGGATAATAGGCATCGGAGATGGTGTTGGAGGCAAGGAAGGCGTGGATGCCAAAGTTCTTGGCACCCTTTGCCATCAGCTTCTTATAGCTGTCGATCATCTGCTCCTCGGTCATGCCATACTTGGCGTCGCCGGGCTTGTCCATGACCTGAAAGCCTTCTTCGCTCGCACCCAGTTGGAACGTTCCGCCCGGATTGTAGCGGCAGAAGATGTTCTCCGGCACACCGGCCACACGGTCGAGGAAGTCCACCATGGTGGCGTCGTCGAGGTTGATGTAAGCGCCCAGCTCATAGGCTTTCTTCATGTCCTCCACGGGGGTCTGGTTGGAGGAGAACATGATGTCGCTGCCGGTAAAGCCGCAGACTTCGCTGAGCATCAGCTCGGTCAGAGAGGAGCAGTCCACACCGCAGCCCTCTTCCTTCAGGATTTGGAGGATGATGGGGTTGGGCAGCGCCTTGACGGCAAAATACTCCCGGAAGCCCTTGTTCCAGCTGAAGGCCTTATTGATGCGGCGGACGTTCTCGCGGATGCCCTTTTCATCGTAGACATGGAACGGGGTAGGAACATCCTGAATGATCTCCTGCGCCTGTTCTTCGGTCAGAAACGGTTTCTTTTCCATAATATACTTCCCTCTTATTTTATAGCGTCACCGCCGTGCGGTGCGGATTCAGGTCTTGAGGTTGCTGCGGGTGGGGGTGAAGGTGGGGATCATCTTCGCCAGCTGCTTCACCACGCCCTCGTCGTTGTGTTCTGCCGCAGCGGTCAGCGCCTGCAATTGGCTGTAGAAGTCGGCAAGGTCGATCTGGCGCGGCGGAGCCACAAAGATCTTGTTGTGCTCGGTGCGGCGCATCTTGTCCTGCTCCTCGTCCATCATCAGCTCTTCGTAGAGCTTTTCGCCGGGGCGGAGGCCCACGATCTTGATCTCCATGTTCACGCCCGGCTCATAGCCGTAAAAGCGGATCAGCTGTTTGGCAAGATCCATGATCTTGACCGGCTCGCCCATATCGAGGACGTAGATGCTGCCGCTCTCGGCCAGCGCACCGGCCTGCAGCACGAGCTGAGCCGCTTCTGGGATGGTCATGAAGTAGCGCTCGATGTTGGGGTCGGTCAGGGTGACGGGGCCGCCCTTTTTGATCTGTGCCTCAAACAGCGGGATGACGCTGCCGTGGCTGCCCAGCACGTTGCCGAAGCGGACAGCCACACACTTCATGTCGGTGTTGCCCGCGAAGGTCTGGATCAGCATTTCGCAGATGCGCTTGGTGCAGCCCATGACGCTGGTGGGGTTGACGGCCTTATCGGTGGAGAGCTGGACGAACCGCTCCACCCCGTGCTCGCTGGCACTGGTGAGCAGGTTCTTGGTGCCAAGGACGTTGTTCTTGACCGCCTCCGCCGGGCTGACCTCCATCAGCGGCACATGCTTGTGGGCCGCTGCGTGGAAGACCACGGTGGGGTGATAGGTCTCGAACACTTCATCGAGGCGCTTTTTGTCCCGGATGGAGCCGATGAGCACCGTGACCGGGATATCCCGGCCGTACTTCTGCTGCAGCTCCATCAGCAGCTCGTAGGCACAGTTCTCGTAGATATCGAAGATGAGCAGTTTGCCGGGCTGGAACCGCATGACCTGACGGCAGAGCTCGCTGCCGATGGACCCGCCGCCGCCTGTGACGAGGACGGTCTTACCGGTCAGGTAGCCGGAGATCTTCCCGATGTCCAGCGTGACCTCCTCACGGGAGAGGAAGTCGGCGGTGTTCAGTTCGCGGAATGCCTCCTGCTGCGGTGCGCCGGCCCCGACCAGCTGCGGGTCGCTCAAGATCTGGACCGCGCAGTGGGTGGAGACGCAGAGGTCGATGACATGATTCAGCTTGCTGCCCCCCAGCGTCGGGATGGCGATGATGATGCTGTGGATGTTGTACTTTTCGCAGATCTGCGGGATCTGCTCCAGCGTACCCCGCACCGGCACGCCGTGGATGGTCTGACCGAACTTGGCGGGATTATCGTCCACGGCAACGACGGGGTGGCCGTAGCTTTCGTTGGACTTGCAGACGTTGATGGCCCACGCACCGGCCTCGCCCGCGCCGACGATCAGCACCGGGCGGTTGGGGTCCTTGGCAGGGACGCCGCGCATCCGCTCGCCGATGGGATGGTTCAGGAAGAGCCGCCACGCCAGACGGCTCCCGCCCACCAGCAAAAAGATGAGCACCGCTGCCATCGCGTTGGCGGAGTCGAACAGCACGCCGTGGATGAGGCCGTGGTTCACGAAATAGACGATTCCGGTGGGCACGGCGATCATGCCGCCGAGGCGGATGAGATCCCGCTCGCCCGCGTACTTCCACAAGGTCGAGTACAGCCCGCCCACCAGAAAGCTGATGAGGTAAAGGGCCACGATCCACGGCAGATTATCGTAGAGCAGCGCCCGGTTATGGGGCCACCACGCCGCTTCCACCGCACCATCGGCACGGAGCAGCAGTGCAAAATAAAAGCTGAACAGAATGAGCGCCGCATCCAGCACCACCAGAACCGCCCGGCGCAACCAGACCTGCGGCGTGATTTTTTTGATATCCTTCACAAAAAGTCCTCTTTACCTTCGGCGTCTTGTCCGGCGCCGGTTTATTCGCCACAGCGGCAGAAAAGAGCCTGTTCCGCCATGGTATCCATTGTATTATACTCGTTTCCCGCCGCTGTGTCCAGAAGATTTCATCTTTCGGGCGGATTTCCCCGCTTTTTCCGCACCGAGGATGGCCCGCACTTCCTCCCCAAGGCCCAGAGGCCACGCCGCCGCAGCCCCGACGAGCCCCATCCCGCCGCCGCCCGCAGCCAGCGCGGCGAGACGGAGCGGCAGCTCCCCGACAGACCACGCTGCCAGCATTTCCCGGAAAACCATCCCCGCCCCCGCCGAGACGGCTGCCGCCAGCACCGGAGCCCCCAGCCAGCGCCACACCGCCGGGCGCACCCCGCTGACGCGCAGCAGCCGCCCGGTGTTCGCCAGACAGGTATAAACGCTGGACAGCAGAATGACGAAGAGAAAGCCCCGCATCCCGAAGCGGGGCAGCAGCAGCATGACCCCCGCAATGCGGAGTACAGCGTCCCACAGGCTGTAGCGGAAGACGGCCTTCTGCTCTCCCATCCCCTTCATTGCGCCGTCCACCATGCTTTCAAGGTACATCAGCGGCATGGCCGGGCCGAGGACTGTCAGATAAAAGCCCGCCTCGGCCCCGTTTTCTCCGTACAGAAGGTCTGCCAGCGGGCCGCCCCACACCCAGAACACCGACCCCGCCAGCGCAGAGAAGTAACCCGTCAGCCGCAGCATCCGGTCCAGCAAAGCCGAAAGCCGCTTTTTCTCGCCCCGGATGTGGGCTTGGGTGATCTCCGGCATCAGCAGAACGGATAAGCTCCCCAGCAGCCCGAAGGGAAAGGTCAGCAGCGGCAGGGCCATACCTTTCAAATTGCCGTATTGGGCCACGGCGGCGCTACGCCCCCCGGCGGCCAGCAGATATACCGTCAGGCACGCGGGCACCAGCATGTTTTCGGCGGTATGGAGCGCGCTGGCAAGGCAGCGCCCGCCCTCCACCGGCCACAGGATCTCCCACAGCCGCTTCGCCGGGTCCGCCGGGCGTCGGGCAGGGCCCGCACCGAATGCGGACACCGCCTCCTGCCGGTAAAACAGGGCCATCATCCCGCAGGAGACAGCTTCACTCAGGGCCGTTGCCGCGAGGACGGCGGTGCATTTGCCGCCCACGTCCAGCGCCGCGCCCCGGCTCAGGGCGAACCAGATGACCCCGATCCGGACCGTCTGCTCGGCCAGCTGGCTCACCACGTTGGGCGACACCCGCCGCCGCGCAATAAAAAAGCCGCGCAGCACCGCCGAGACCGCCATCCACGGCATCCCGAAGGCCGATACCCGCAGCGCCCCAGTGGCCCGGACATCCCCCAGCCACCATTTTGCGGCCAAGCCCGCCAGCCCGAACTGAGCGGCCAGCGCTGCACTGCCCAGCAGCAGCGCCGCCCCCAGCAAACGCACCAGCATCCCCCGCGCTTCGGCCCGGCTGCGGCTCAGCTCCTCGGCCATCAGGCGGGTAGCCGCCACCGAAACGCCGGACGTCGCCAGCGTGACAAAGAGCGAATACACCGCCAGCACCAACTGGTACAGGCCCATCCCCTCGCCGCCCAAGGCGTTGGCCAGCCAGATGCGCAAACCCATCCCCGCCAACCGGAGCACGATGTCCGCCCCCGTGAGCAAGGCTGCGTTTTTCAGGTAGCTCTGCCGCATTGCCGCACCTCCCCCATCTTCGCTTCTACTATATGAAGGCGGCTTTGCAAAATATGAGTTGGGCCGTGGGTTGTTTCTTTCCTAGTTTTATGATATGATAGGAGCCGGTCAAGACTTTTTGTCCAAACATCAACGAAGGAGGAAAGGCCGCTGCCCCTGTCCGGCCCGGCCTTATGAGAGTATGAGCGAAGAATGTACCCATGACTGCTCCAACTGCGGCGCAGCATGTTCTTCCCGCGATGCTGCCCCGCAGCATGACGCCCCCAACCCCAACAGCAGTGTCAAGAAAGTGATCGGCGTCGTGTCCGGCAAGGGCGGCGTCGGCAAGAGCATGACCAGCGCCCTGCTGGCCTGTGCTATGGCCCGCCGCGGCTACCACTGCGGCGTTCTGGACGCCGACATCACCGGCCCGTCCATCCCGAAGCTGTTCGGCATCCATGGCCGGGCCATGGCCGACGAGAAGGGCTGCTGGCCCATCCAGAGCCGGATGGGCATCGACGTGATGAGCATCAACCTGCTGGTGGAGAACGAAGAGGACCCCGTCGTCTGGCGCGGCCCTGTCATCGCCGGTGCGGTGAAGCAGTTCTGGACCGATGTGGTCTGGAAGGACGTCGATTTCCTGTTCGTGGACATGCCTCCGGGAACCGGCGATGTGCCCCTGACCGTCTTCCAGAGTCTGCCCGTGGACGGCATCGTGGTCGTGGCAAGCCCGCAGGAACTGGTCAGCATGATCGTGGCCAAGGCCGTGAATATGGCCGAGATGATGAAGGTTCCCATGCTCGGCGTCGTCGAGAACATGAGCTATATCGTCTGCCCTGACTGCGGCAAGCACATCAACGTCTTCGGCGACAGCCATGTGGACGAGGTCGCCGCCAAGCACCACCTGCCCGTGCTGGCCAAGTGCCCCATCGACCCCCAGTTGGCCTCCCTGTCCGACGCCGGTCTGATCGAGACCTATCCCGGTCAGTATCTGGAAGGTGCCGCCGACGCCTGTGAGAAGCTGCTGAAGAAGTAAAGCAATCGATCCTTCCCCTGTCCGTGTTCCTCTTGAGCACGCAGGGGATTTTTATTTGCTTTTCGCTCATTTCATGATGCAATGATGCGCTCCTGTTGGGCTCCTATGCCCGCGGTGAAGCATTATCGCAAGTCAAGAAATTAGCACAACATTCAAACAGCATATTTGCGATATGCAATTCAACGTTGTTGCTGTTGCATTAAAAAGTCGAATTGCTATAGAAAGCAAGATGTTACGCAGTTTTTCGGGAGAGCAAAATGTTTTTGTGAAGTAGGTTCATCTTTTCTTCTGTTTTTTTGAAAGATTTTCCGGTTCCGCTCTCTTGTAAATCCGTACAGAAAGCTTTATAATGGTAAAGCGTTCTGTGATATTGGGACAGAACGGGTGAAAGTATAAATGGGAAAAGGAGTATTCGATTATGTTGACGAATGAATACCTGAAACGTGTTTATGATGGTCTGGCTCAGCGCAATGCAAACGAGCCCGAATTCCTGCAGGCTGTCCGCGAGGTTCTGGAGAGCATCCAGCCCGTCGTGGAGAAGCACCCCGAATACGAGAAGGCTGCCCTGATCGAGCGTCTGGTGGAGCCGGAGCGCATCATCACCTTCCGTGTGCCTTGGGTCGATGATGCGGGCAAGGTTCAGGTCAACCGCGGCTACCGTATCCAGTTCAACAGCGCCATCGGCCCCTACAAGGGCGGTCTGCGCTTCCACCCCTCTGTCAATCAGGGCATCCTGAAGTTCCTCGGCTTTGAGCAGACCTTCAAGAACAGCCTGACCACCCTGCCCATGGGCGGCGGCAAGGGCGGTTCCGACTTCAACCCCAAGGGCAAGAGCGATATGGAAGTCATGCGCTTCTGCCAGAGCTTCATGACCGAGCTGTACCGCCACATCGGTCAGTTCGTGGACTGCCCCGCCGGTGATATCGGTGTCGGCGGCCGCGAGGTCGGTTACCTGTTCGGCCAGTACAAGCGCCTGACCAACAGCTTCCAAGGCGGTATGCTCACCGGCAAGGGCCTGACCTTCGGCGGTTCTCTGGCTCGTACCGAGGCTACCGGCTACGGCCTGTGCTACTTCACCGCTGAGGCTCTGAAGTGCATGCGCAACGACAGCTTCGCCGGCAAGACCGTGGTCATCTCCGGTTCCGGCAACGTCGCCATCTACGCTTGCGAGAAGGCAACCCAGCTGGGCGGCAAGGTCGTCACCATGTCCGACTCCAATGGCTATGTCTACGATCCCAACGGCATCGATTTGGCTTACGTCAAGGATCTGAAGGAAGTCCGCCGCGGCCGCATCAAGGAGTATGCCGAGACCCACGAGAGTGCGACCTATGTTGCCGATTGCAGCAAGGTCTGGACTGTTCCCTGCGACATTGCCCTGCCCTGCGCGACCCAGAACGAGATCAACAAGGAGTCCGCTGAGGCTCTGGTCAAGAATGGCTGCACCGTCGTCTGCGAGGGCGCTAACATGCCCAGCACCCCGGAGGCCATCGAGGTCTACCTGTCCAACGGCGTCCTGTACGGACCCGCAAAGGCAGCCAACGCCGGTGGTGTCGCAACCTCCGGTCTGGAGATGAGCCAGAACTCCGAGCGTCTGAGCTGGACCTTCGAAGAGGTCGATGCAAAGCTGAAGGGCATCATGGAGGGCATCTTCCACGCTTCCTATGACGCTTCCGTTGCCGCCGGTTCCGAGGGCAACCTGATGGTCGGTGCAAACTGCGCCGGCTTCTTGAAGGTCGCTACCGCTATGATGGCACAGGGCATCACCTACTAATTGTTCCATCGAATTTTCAAGAGCCGTGTTCGTAAGAGCGCGGCTCTTTTTGTATCTATCCGCTGTCCTGCCTTTCCCGGAGATGCGGCCTGTATAAAGCCCCGCCACCCCGTCCATACTGACCACATCAAACGAAGAGAGGGCTTTGAAATGGACGAAGCGATGTTTTGTTTTCAATGTGAACAAGCGGCCAACTGCACGGCCTGTACGGGGAAAGCCGGGGTCTGCGGCAAAAGCGCCGAGACCGCAGCGGCGCAGGACCGGCTGACCGGCGCACTCATCTCCTACGCCGGGCAGCTTGTCGGCGAAGGGCGGGCCCCGGCCCCGGAACAGGCCCTGCTGCTGATGGAAGGGCTGTTCACCACCATCACCAACGTAAACTTTGACCCGCAGACCGTGGACCAACTGACCGAGACCGTTCACGCCGCGTGCCCCGGCATCGGGTTCGACTACGATATGCAGAAGCTCTGGCACGAACCGGACGAAGACATCCGCAGCCTGAAGTCCTTCGTGCTGTTCAGTCTGCGCGGGATGGGGGCCTATAACTACCACGCGCGGGTGCTGGGCCGCATCGACCCGGAGCTGGACCGCTTTTTCTGTGAGGCGCTGCAAGCCATCGGGAGCGAGTGCTCCATCGACGCGCTCTGGGCGCTGGTGCAGAAGACCGGCGAGGCCAGCTACCGCTGCATGGAGCTGCTGGACGCTGCCAACACCGGTGCCTTCGGCCAGCCGGAACCGGTGGAGGTGCCGCTGGTCATCGAGAAAGGGCCCTTCATCGTCATTTCCGGCCACGATCTCTACGATATGAAATGCCTGTTGGAACAGACTGCGGGCAAAGGCATCAACGTGTACACCCACTCGGAGATGCTGCCCGCCCACGGCTACCCGGAGCTGAAGCAGCGCTATCCCCACCTGAAGGGCAACTTCGGCACCGCGTGGCAGAACCAGCAGCGGGAGTTTGAGGACATCCCCGCGCCCATCCTGTTCACCACCAACTGCATCATGCCCCTGCGGGCCAGCTACGCCGACCGGGTGTACACCACCTCGGTCGTCTCCTACCCCGGCATCCAGCACATCGGGCCAGAGCGGGATTTCTCACCGCTCATCGCCAAAGCCTTGGAGCTGGGCGGCTACAAGGAAGACACCGCCATGCCCGGCATGAACGGCGGACGCAGCGTCGTGACCGGCTTTGCGCGGAATGCCGTTCTCTCCCACGCGGGCGAGATCGTGGCTGCGGTGCGGGCCGGGCAGATCCGGCACTTCTTCCTTGTGGGCGGCTGCGACGGCACCCGCCCTTCCCGCCGGTACTACACCGAGTTTGCGAAGCTCACCCCGCCGGATACCGTCCTCCTGACACTGGCGTGCGGCAAGTTCCGGCTGAACGATCTCGACCTTGGCACGGTGGCGGGGCTGCCCCGCATCCTCGATGTGGGCCAGTGCAACGACGCCTACAGCGCCATTCAGATCGCGCTGGCGCTGGCCGATGCCTTCCAGTGCAGCGTGAACGACCTGCCCCTTTCCCTCGTGCTCTGCTGGTTCGAGCAGAAAGCCGTCTGCATCCTCATTGCGCTGCTGGCACTGGGCATTCAAAACATCCGGCTCGGCCCCACCCTGCCCGCCTTCCTCTCGCCGGGCGTGGTGAAGGTGCTGCAGGAGAAGTATGGCCTCAAGGCTGTGACCACCCCGGAGGAAGACCTGAACGCGATCCTTGGTTCGAAGTGAAATGCTTTCACCTCTCCATCAAACCGCACAAGAAGGGCGGGATTTTGGCTTTTACGTTTGGCGCAACTGTCGCTTGAAAATTTTTCAGCCGTCAGTATAATAAGAGGTAACGGAACAAAGGCGTTCCAGATGGGTAGAGTCTGCCCATCTGGGGCGTCTTTTTTGTTTTTCCGTGTTTTGAGGATGCGCTGCGGAAGGTGCCGCAGCCGAAGGATTTTCATTTTAGAGAACAAGGATGGGAAAGGCAATGGAAAAATTTACGGAAAACGCCACGCCTCTCGGCCTGTATGATCCCCAGTTCGAGCACGACGCCTGCGGCATCGGCGCGGTGGTGGATATCAAGGGCCGCAAAAGCCACCAGACCGTCAGCGATGCGCTCTCCATCGTGGAGCGTCTGGAGCACCGCGCCGGCAAGGACGCTGAGGGCAAGACCGGCGACGGCGTGGGCATCATGTTACAGATCAGCCACAAGTTCTTCTCCAAGGTCGCCGACGAGATGAACATCTCCTTGGGCAATGAGCGCGAATACGGCGTGGGCATGTTCTTCTTCCCCCAGAACGAGCATCTGCGGGCACAGGCTATGAAGCTGTTCGAGCTGGTCACCCGCAAGGAAGGGCTGGAGTTCCTCGCATGGCGCGAGGTGCCCGTCAACCCCGATGCCGTGGGCCAGAAAGCCCGCGACTGTATGCCCTCCATCTGGCAGTGCTTCATCAAAAAGCCCGCCAAGGTGAGCAAGGGCATCGACTTTGACCGCAAGCTCTATATCATCCGCCGGGTGTTCGAACAAGCCAGCAACGGCACCTATGTGCCCAGCCTGTCCAGCCGCACCATCGTGTACAAGGGGATGTTCCTCGTCCACGACCTGCGCCTGTTCTACCTCGACTTGCAGGACGAGGACTACGAATCCGCCATCGGCATGGTGCACAGCCGTTTTTCGACCAACACCAACCCCAGTTGGATGCGCGCCCACCCCAACCGTTTCATCCTGCACAACGGCGAGATCAACACCATCAAGGGCAACACGGACGCCATGCTGGCCCGCGAGGAGTCCATCTCCAGCCCCATCATGCAGGACGACATGAACAAGATCCTGCCCATCATCAACACCTCCGGCTCCGACTCTGCCATGCTGGATAACGCCTTGGAGTTCATGGTGATGAACGGCATGGACCTGCCGCTGGCCGTCATGATCACCATCCCGGAGCCTTGGGAGAACAACAAGCACATCAGCCAGAAAAAGCGGGATTTCTACCAGTATTACGCCACCATGCTGGAGCCTTGGGACGGCCCGGCGGCCATCCTCTTCTCCGACGGCGACGTGGTGGGCGCGGTGCTGGACCGCAACGGTCTGCGCCCCAGCCGCTACTACATCACCAAGGACGGCCGGATGATCCTCTCCTCCGAGGTAGGCGTACTGCCCTGTGACCCCGCGGAGATCGAGGTCAAGGATCGGCTCCGCCCCGGCAAGATGCTGCTGGTGGATACCGTCAAGGGCGAAGTGGTGGACGACGAAAACCTGAAGGAATACTACGCCAGCCGCGAACCCTACGGCGAGTGGATCGACCGGAACCTCGTCCAGCTGAAAGACCTGAAGATCCCGAACATCAAGGTTCCGAACTACACCGGCGATGAGCTGACCCGGCTGCAGAAGGTGTTCGGCTACAAATACGAAGAGGTCAAGGAGCTCATCCTGCCCATGGCCCGCCTTGGTGCGGAGCCTTCCGGCGCTATGGGCACCGACACCCCGCTGGCGGTCCTGAGCGGCCAGCACCCGCCGCTGTTCAACTACTTCAAGCAGCGGTTCGCGCAGGTGACGAACCCCCCCATCGACGCCATCCGCGAGAAAGTCGTCACCTCTACCAGCGTCTATGTGGGTGCCCACGGCAACCTGCTGGAGGACAAGCCCGAAAACTGCAAGGTGCTCAAGGTCCACAACCCGATCCTGACCTCCACCGATCTGCTCAAGATCAAGCACATGAATGTGCCGGGCTTCAAGGTCGCGACCGTTTCCATCAACTACTATAAGAACACCAGCCTCGAAAAGGCCATCGACCGCGTCTTCCTCGAAGTGGACCGCGCCTACAAGGACGGGGCCAACATCATCATCCTGTCCGACCGCGACATCGACGAGTACCACGTCGCCATCCCCAGCCTGCTGGCGGTGTCCGCAGTGTCTCAGTACCTCATCCGCACCAAGAAGAGCACCGCGCTGGCCCTCATTCTGGAAAGCGCCGAACCCCACGAGGTGCACCACTTCGCCACCCTGCTGGGCTATGGTGCCTGTGCCGTCAACCCCTATCTGGCCCATGAGACCATCGGCCAGCTCATCGATCAGGGTCTGCTGGATAAGGACTACTACGCCGCCGTGGACGACTACAACAAGGCCATCCTCAACGGCATCGTGAAGATCGCCTCTAAGATGGGCATCTCCACGATCCAGAGCTACCAGAGCAGCCAGATCTTCGAGGCTGTCGGCATCTCGAAGGAAGTCATCGACAAATACTTCACCGGCACGGTCAGCCGGGTGGGCGGCATCGACCTTGAGGACATTCAGGCCGACGTCGAGGCGCAGCACAACGCGGCCTTCGACCCGCTGGGGCTGGATATCAACATGGAGCTTTCCGACGGCGGTGCCCACAAGTTCCGCAGCGGCAAGGAAGAGCACCTGTTCAACCCCCAGACCATCCACCTGTTCCAGAAAGCGTGCTTCACGGGCGACTACAAGGCCTTCAAGGACTTCACCCGCACCGTGGACAACATGGGCGAGGAGGGTGTGCATCTGCGCAGTCTGCTGGACTTCAACTATGATCCCAACGGCGGCATCCCCATCGAGGAGGTCGAGCCGGTGTCGGCCATCGTCAAGCGGTTCAAGGCCGCAGCCATGAGCTACGGCGCGCTGAGCAGCGAGGCCCACGAGACCATCGCCATCGCACTGAACCGTCTGGGCGGCCGAAGCAACACCGGCGAGGGCGGCGAACCCGAAGAGCGCTACCACAGCGAGAGCAATTCCAAGATCAAGCAGGTGGCCTCTGCCCGCTTCGGCGTCACCAGCAAGTATCTCGTCTCCGCCGAGGAGATCCAGATCAAGCTGGCGCAGGGCGCAAAGCCCGGTGAGGGCGGCAACCTGCCCGGCGCCAAGGTGTATCCGTGGATCGCAAAGACCCGCCACAGCACCACCGGTGTGGGCCTGATCTCTCCCCCGCCCCACCACGACATCTACTCCATCGAGGACTTGGCCGAGCTCATCTATGACCTGAAGAACGCCAACCGCCACGCCAACATCAACGTGAAGCTGGTCAGCGAGGCCGGTGTCGGCACCATTGCCGCCGGTGTTGCCAAGGGCGGCGCACAGGTCATCCTCGTTTCCGGCTACGACGGCGGCACCGGCGCGGCCCCCCGCACCTCCATCAAGAACGCCGGTCTGCCGTGGGAGCTGGGCATCGCCGAGACCCACCAGACCCTGATCCTGAATGGTCTGCGCAGCCGCGTCCGCATCGAGAGCGACTCGAAGCTGCTCTCCGGCCGCGATGTGGCCATCAGCTGTATGCTGGGCGCGGAGGAATTCGGCTTCGGCACTTCCCTGCTGATGTGCGAAGGCTGCGTCATGATGCGGGTCTGCAACCTCGACACCTGCCCCATGGGCATCTGCACCCAGAACCCGGAGCTGCGCAAGCGCTTCAAGGGCAAGCCGGAATACATCATCAACTACCTGACCTTCGTGGCACAGGAGCTGCGGGAGTATATGGCAAAACTCGGCGTCCGCACCATCGACGAACTGGTGGGCCGCACCGACCTGCTCCATGTCAAGCCCAGCACCCCCGGCAGCCGCACGGCCAAGATGAACCTCGACTGCATCCTGCACAACCCCGCCATCCCCAACAGCAACATCCACTTTGTGCCCGCCGACACCTACGACTTCCACCTCGAAAACACCCTCGACATGAAGGTGCTGATGAAGAAGTTCAAGCTGAACAGCAAAACGCCCCAGAGCGTGACGCTGGACGTCTCCAACACCGACCGCGCCTTCGGTGCCATCTTCGGCAGCGAGATCACCCGCAAATACGGCGATTCCCTGCCCGATGACGTCTACACTGCCAACTGCAGCGGTGCGGGCGGCCAGAGCTTCGGTGCGTTCATCCCCCACGGCCTGACCCTGATGCTGACCGGCGACTGCAACGACTACATGGGCAAGGGCCTTTCCGGCGGCAAGATCATCGTCCGCCCGCCGGAGGGCATCCTCTACAAACCCGAAGAGAACATCATCACCGGCAACGTGGCCCTGTACGGTGCCACCAGCGGCAAGGCCTTTGTCTGCGGCGTGGCCGGCGAGCGCTTCTGCGTCCGCAACTCCGGCGCCACCGCCGTTGTCGAGGGCGTGGGCGACCACGGCTGCGAGTATATGACCGGCGGCACCGTCGTCGTCCTCGGCCAGACGGGCAAGAACTTTGCAGCCGGTATGACCGGCGGCATCGCCTATGTTCTGGACGAGAACTGGGATTTCTACCAGCGGGTGAACAAAGAGACCGTCAGCCTTGAACCCGTGGAGCACAAATACGACGTTGCCACCCTGAAAGAACTCATCCGCGAGCACGTGGAAGCCACCGGCTCCCCCCGCGGCAAGGAGATCTTGGAGCATTTCAGCGACTATCTGCCCAAGTTCAAGAAGGTCCTCCCCTACGACTACGACCGGATGCTGCGGGTGATCGCCTCCATGGAGGAGCGCGGCCTCGACGGCGAACAGGCACAGATCGAAGCATTCTACGCTGTGCAGAAAAAGAAGTAAGGAGGGGAACATCATGGGCAAGACCACTGGATTTATGGATTATACGCGCAAGACCAGCAGCGATGTTCCGCCGCTGGAGCGCATCGAAAACTTCAACGAATTTCACATCTGGCTCTCCCGCGAGGAGCAGCAGACACAGGCAGCCCGCTGCATGGACTGCGGCGTTCCCTTCTGTCAGGCGGGCATGATGATCGGCGGCATGGCCTCCGGCTGCCCGCTGAACAACCTGATCCCGGAGTGGAACGACCTGATCTATCAGGGCAAATGGGAGCTGGCGCTCCACCGGCTGCGTGCCACCAACCGCTTCCCGGAGTTCACGAGCCGGGTCTGCCCCGCCCTGTGTGAGGCGGCGTGCACCTGCGGCGACGTGACCGGCAGCAGCGTCACCGTCCGCGAGAACGAACACGCCATCGTGGAAACGGGCTACGCAAAGGGCTGGCTCCACGCCGCCCCGCCCCCCGCCCGAACCGGCAAGAGCGTCGCCGTCATCGGCAGCGGCCCGGCCGGCCTTTCCGTGGCCGAATATCTCAACATCCGAGGCCACGCCGTCACCGTTTTCGAGCGGGCCGACCGGGTGGGCGGCTTGCTGATGTACGGCATCCCCAACATGAAGCTGGACAAATCCGTCATCGAGCGCCGCATCAAGATCATGCAGACCGAGGGCGTGGAGTTCCGCACCAACATGGACATCGGCGGGGCCGTGGCCGCAGAGGACATCCTGAACAGCTACGATGCCGTGGTGCTCTGCTGCGGCGCGAAAAAGGCCCGCGACCTGAATGTTCCCGGCCGGGACGCCAAGGGCGTCCACTTCGCCGTGGATTACCTGACCAGCGTGACCAAGAGCTTGCTGGACAGCCAGTTCGCCGACGGCAGGGCTCTGAGCGCGGCGGGCAAGAATGTCCTCGTCATCGGCGGCGGCGACACCGGCAACGACTGCCAAGGCACCGCCCTGCGGCAGGGCTGCACCGACCTTGTGGCGCTGGAGATGATGCCCCAGCCGCCCAAGGAGCGTGCCGCCTCGAACCCGTGGCCGGAGTGGCCGAAGGTCCTCAAGGTGGACTACGGCCAGACCGAGAGCCTTGCCAAGTTCGGCAAGGACCCCCGCGTGTACCAGACCACCGTGAAAGAGTTTTTGACCGACGATGCCGGAAACCTGACCGGCGCGGTCATTTCCTACCTGAAGCCGGAGCGCGACCCGGAGACCGGCCGCACCAACATGGTGCCCACCGGCGAGGAGTTCACCTACGACTGCCAGCTGGCCCTCATCGCGGCGGGCTTCGTCGGCTGCGAAGCCTATGTGGCCGATGCTTTTGGCGTCCAGCTCACGGGCCGTGGCTGTGTGGACACCGACCACTTCCGCACCAACGTGCAGAAGGTCTTTGCCTGCGGCGATATGCGCCGGGGCCAGAGCCTTGTGGTCTGGGGTCTGCGGGAGGGCCGCGACTGTGCCGCCGAGGTAGACCGCTACCTCATGGGCTACACGAACCTCTGAGCCATTAACCTTACCATCCTCTTTTCCTATCCTAAACAGCAGAAGCGGGAGCCCGTCAAAAGGCTCCCGCTTCTGCTGTTTTTGGGATATTGAAACGATGCGAACGGCTGTTGCTGAATCTTAGTCCGTATCACGCACCGTATCATCCGGTGCGGTCTCCTCCGAAGAGGAAGCGCTTTCGCCGCTGCCGGAATCGGAGGCGGCGGGCGGTTCGGTGGTGATCTCCACGCTGGGGTCGGCGGCGATATATACGGTGATGACGCTGCCCACCTCTACGGCAGCTCCGGCTTCCGCGCTGCACGAGACGACACAGCCCGCCGCATAGGAACCATCGTTGACCACCATGAAGCAGCTCGGCATCAGGCCGCGGGCTTCCAGCTCGCTGACGGCTCCCTCCTGCGTGAAACCGATGACGTCGGGCATCTCCACCATCTGCGGGCCTTTGCTGACCACAAGGCTGATGGTGCCGCCCTTTTCGACCACATCGCCCGCCGCCGGTTCTTGGCGGATGATCTTGCCCTTCTCCACCGTGTCGCTGTACTCCAGCGTCACATAGAAGAGGTAATCGCCCACGTATTTGTGATTGTTGCGCACCTGCGTGTCATAATCCATCCCCACAAAGTCGGGTGTCAGGGTCACCGGCTCGTCCAGCTCGACGCTTTCCGGCTCCGGCACCGACGAGGAGGGCGCTTCCGACGTGTGCGGCCTCTGATTCACCAGCCCCCACACGATGAGCAGGATCAGAATCGCCAGCAGGATCAAAATTGCCGCCAGCAGATTGCGCAGACTGAGCAGATGCTGCTTGGAGTCGTCCTCCGGCAGCGTCGGAGACCGGGATTCGGGGCGGGGCAGGTTCCGGGTCAGCTCGGCGGTGTACTCCTGCGAGGTCAGCGCCTTGAAGAGCTGGGGCACGGTCTGGATGCGCTCCACCGGCTTCAGCTTCAGGCCCATCCAGAGCACGTCGGAAAAGTACTCCGGCACGGCGGGGTTCACCGTCCGGGCGCGGGGGTTGGAGTCCGACACCAGCCGCTGCGCCGCCGGGACCGGACTCTGGCCGCAGACCATCCGGTAGACCACCGCCGCAAGGCTGTATTCATCGGTGTAGCGGCCTTCAAACTCGGCGGTGGAATACTGCTCCGGGGCCGAGTAACCCTCGTACAGCTGCTCGTGCAAGCCGCTGCCCGCCGTGCGCAGCCCCACCGTCGCGTAGCCGGTCAGCCGGGCGCGGCCGTTTTCCAGCACCCGGATGTTCTCCGGGCAGATGCCCCGGTGCACAAGGCCGACTTGGTGCATGGCGGCCACGCCGTCGAACACCGGCTGCAGCATGGCGCAGACCTGCTCCGACGGCAGCAGGCCGGGATGCTGATCCAGCCAGCGGCCCAGCGGCACGCCGCCGGGGTTCTCCATCACGGCGTAGACGGTGTTGTTTTCCTCGAACACGTCCAGCACCGCCTCCAAGCCGTTGGCCGGGGTGATGCGCTGGATAGAGCGATAAAGGTCGGCAAAGTCCATCCGGGTGGTCTTGAACAGCACCTCGCTGCCCAGTTTGGGCCGCAGGGTGGCGTCCATCCCCCGCTCCGCCGCCAGCGTCAGGGGCATATACTCCTTGATGGTCACCCGGAAGCGCCCGACGTTCTCCGCGCCCCGGTACAGGATGCCCTCACCGTCGATCCGTTCGATCTCGCCGACGGTATACCGCCCGCCCAGCACCGTGCCCACCGGCAGACTGCCCGCCGGATTGCGCCCCGCGAACACCCCGCCGCAATGCGGGCAAGCCGCCGCGCGCTCGTGCAGCTCCGAAAGGCAGTAAGGGCAGATGATGGACATGGGAAAACCTCCTTTTGTGGTCGTGTTGTCTTTTATTATAGCACAGTTCCGGGCATAACAAAAGCCCCGCAGCTCGGTTGGAGCGGCAGGGCTTCGTGATTTTTCAGATTCGGTCTTCGCCGATCATTCCGGCAGGTCTTCCTCGTTCTCCAGAGAGTGCCAGACGTTCTGGACATCATCGTTGTCCTCCAGAGCGTCGAGCAGCTTGCCCATGAGCTTGAGCTGATCGGGGTCAGTCAGGCGGGTGGTGGTCATGGGGACCATGGCGAGGTCATCGCTCAGGATCTCGTAGCCCTTCTCCTCCATGGCCTTGACCACAGCAGAGTAGTTGTCCGGATCGGTGGTGATCTCCGCTGCCTCTTCACCGGCATCGAAATCCTCCGCACCGGCGTCCAGAGCGTCCATCATGGCCTCGTCGGCGTCCTTGTCTTCCAGAGAGATGTCGATGACGCCCTTCTGGCTGAACAGGAAGGAGACGCAGCCCATAGCGCCCAGATTGCCGCCGTTCTTGTCGAAGTAGTGGCGCAGGTCGGCAGCGGTACGGTTGCGGTTGTCGGTCAGGGTCTCGACCATGACGGCAACGCCGCCGGGGCCGTAGCCTTCGTAGGTGATCGCCTCGTACTCGGTCTTATCGCCGCCCTCAGCCTTCTTGATGATGCGCTGAATATTATCGTTGGGCACGCTCATGCGCTTTGCCTTGGCGATCAGGTCAGCCAGCTTGCTGTTGGAAGCCGGGTTCGGGCCGCCGGTACGGACGGCGACGCTGATCTCGCGGCCGATCTTGGTAAAGACCTTTGCCTTGGCGCCATCGGTCTTTTCCTTCTTACGCTTGATGTTGTTCCATTTGCTATGTCCAGACATGGGGAACCTCCTAAAGTTTATCGAAAATCTCCGCCTGCGGGCAGACGGGCTGTGGTCGCCCGCTTGTGGCAGCACACAAAATCTAACTCTATTATTGTAGCACAATCCCCAACGGCGTTCAAGCCTTATCCGGGGGATTCTGCACGAAATCCAGCAAAAAAGCGGGGTTTGACGCCTCTTTTACAGCAGCCGCAGGGCTTTGGGGTAGTGGTTTTTGACCCGCCCGGCGGACACTTTGCCGCCGCCGAGGGGGTAGCCGTCCACCGTAACGCAGCACCAGCCGTCCGCCGCAGTGGAGGCCGCCATCTCCCGGCCCGACAGATAGTCGGTCACCCGCGGGTCGGCAAGGGTCAGCTCCTCCCGGTTCGTGCACCGGGCCCCGAAAGCCGTGAAGAGGTGGTGTTCGGGGATGAAGCGGCCCTTCTGCACACTGCCCACGAAGACGCCCGCCCTCAGGACGTGAAGCCCCGTCTGAGGGAAGGGCACCGGCAGCAGCACACCCCCGCCGTGGACGACGGCGGGGCGGTCGGCCAGCGCCGGGAAATACTGGGCGGCAAACTCGTGCCACGCGGCGAGGCTCTGGGCGGGAGAGGCGCTCTCCCCTGCCCCGCTGTCACCGGCCCGGCGACCCCGCTTGCCCTGCACTTCCTCGCGGAGGACACGGGCATTTTCCCGGCGGGAAGCACGGGCATCTCTGGATTCCGCGCGGGCAGGCTTGCCCTTGCCCGGCTTCTGCTTTTTGCTCTGCTCCGCAGCTGCCGCCAGCCAGAGCTGCTCTTCGGGCGTGTACTCCCCCGGCGCGGGCAGGGTGCGCGGCGTGCCCGCTTTGACCAGCCGGGCAATGAAATGGCCCTCGCCGCCCTGACAGGGCCAGATGCGGCGCACCTTGCTCACATCCAGCGGCAGACCGCCGGTACGGTTGGCTTCGCCCGCGCTGCCGAAGCTATAGTCCACACGACCGAACACATCGGCCAGCGCAAACTCCGGATGCCGTGCGAGGAAGGCCGCCACCTGCCCCTCGTCCTCTTCCGGAGCGAAGGTACAGGTGGAATAGATCATCTCCCCGCCCGGCGCAAGGAGAGCGGCGGCGTTGTCGAAGATCTGTGCGCCCAGTTCGGCGCACTGCTTCACCAGCGCTTCGCAGTGCTGGGTGACGGCCACAGCTTCCTTGCGGAACATCCCCTCGCCGGAACAGGGAGCATCCACAAGGACGCGGTCAAAAAATTCCGGCAGAGCAGCGGCAATGCGGCCCGTATCCTCGTTGAGGACGACCGCATTGGCCACGCCCATCCGTTCCAGATTGCTCTTGAGCACCTCGGCGCGGGCGGCCACGAACTCGTTGCTCACCAGCAGCCCCTGCCCACCCAGCGCGGCGGCAAGCTGGCTGCTTTTGCCGCCGGGAGCCGCGCACAGGTCCAGCACCCGCATCCCCGGCCGGACCCCCAGCAGCGGCGCAGCAGAGGACGCCGACGGCTCCTGCGAGTAGAAGACGCCCGCGTGGTGGTAGGGGTGCCGCCCCGGCTTGAAGGCCGCATCTTTCACCACAAAGCCCGCCCTGCAGAAGGGCGACGGCTCCACCGGGAAGTCCGCCTGTGCGGCAAAGGCCTCCGGCGTGGTGCGCAGGGCCGAGACCGTCACGCCGCGGGCAGCGCTCTCGCTGGGGGCGGCGTACAGCGCATCGTACCGCTCGCCCAGCAGCGCACGTTCCCGGTGCTCAAAATATTCCGTAGACATGAACGTTCCTCCCATGTATAAAGCCGCGCGCGGCGGCAAGACTAAGGGGTGTGAGGGGCACGACCTCCCTCGCGAAAGGAGATATTACGATGACCGACCGTACCGAAAACCGTTCCAGCAACCGCACCAACAACTGCAAAAACCAGAGCAAGAATCAGAGCCAGAACCGCACCGAGAATCGGACCGACAACCGCACGGAGAACCGCGCCACCAACGAGCACAAGCACCCCAACCAGTACACCAAGGGTGCCGATGACGAAGACAAGTAACCTCTCTCATTAAGAAAGCCCGCTGCCTTCCCTGCACTGTTTTCCAGTGCGGAAAGCAGCGGGCTTTCGCGTGTTTTATTTCTGATTCGGGTCAAAATCTTCCCAGAGTTTGTCGAACAATTCCTCGACGCGGTCCTTCCGGCCGGTAAGGTACAGCCACCCCAACAGGCACTCGAAGCCGGTGGAGGCGCGGTACTCTTCGGGGGAAGCATGTTTCGACACGCTGGCCTTGCTGGCGTTGCGGCCCCGCTTGAAAACGGCCAGCTCCTCCTCGGTGAAGAGGGGTTCCAGCAACTGCTCCTCGCGGAACTGTGCCCGCGCAGAGACGTACTTGACCTTTTCGGTGTTCAGCTTCCCGGCCGAGAGCCGATGATGCTGCGCCAAACGGGTGCGGACCAGCAGTTCCAGCACGCTGTCGCCCACAAAAGCCAGCGCCAGCGGGTTGAGCTCGCGGGGGTCGATGGTTTCTTCCTGCATGGTATTTCTCCCTTAGAAGATATAATCGAACTGATAATCGCCGATGAGGATGGTGTCGTTCTCCTGAACGCCCTTGTCCACCAGAGCGGTCAGGATGCCGCTTTCATCCAGCTGGCGCTGGAAGAACTGCAGGCTCTCGTAGTCGTCCACATTGCTGCCCGCGAGGATATACTCCAGCCACGGCGCCTCAACGCTCCAGACGTGGGCTTCCATCCGCTTGATGGTAAAGGCGCGGTCGTTCGCCTTGGGTTCGGGCTTCTTGTACTCCGGAGCGAAAACCGGGATGGCCGGAATATCCTTCAGGCGGTTGTAGACCAGACCCGGCAGCTCCCGCACGCCCTGCATGGTGGCGGCAGAGATGGGCACGAAAGTCAGACCCTTGCCCTCGATATAATTCTGGAAGCTTTCGATCTGCTCCTCGGTGGCAAGGTCACACTTGTTGCCCACCACGATCTGCGGACGCTCAGCCAGCGCGGGGCTGAACTTGGCCAGCTCCTCGTTGATCTTCTCGAAGTCCTCGATGGGGTCGCGGCACTCGCTGCCGGAGACATCCACCACATGCAGCAGCAAGCGGCAGCGCTCCACATGGCGCAGGAAGTCATGGCCAAGGCCGATGCCCTCGCTGGCACCCTCGATCAGGCCGGGGATGTCGGCGCAGACGAAGCTGGCACCTTCGCCCACCGACACGACGCCCAGCGTGGGCACGAGGGTGGTGAAGTGGTAGTTCGCGATCTTGGGCTTGGCCGCGCTGATGGTGGAGATGAGGGTGGACTTGCCCACGTTCGGGAAACCGATCAGGCCCACGTCCGCGATCAGCTTCAGCTCCAGCGTCACCTGAATGTCCTCGCCGGGCATACCGGGCTTGGCGAACTTGGGGATCTGGCGGGTCGGCGTAGCAAAGTGTGCGTTGCCGTAGCCGCCGCGGCCGCCCTTGGCCACGGTAACGGGGGTGTGGTCGGACAGGTCTGCAATGACAAGACCGCTCTCGGCGTCCTTGATGACGGTGCCCAGCGGCACCTTGATGACGAGGTTTTCGGCGTTCTTGCCGTGGCAGAGGCTTGCGCCGCCCTTGCCGCCTTCGTCGGCGGTATACTTGCGCTTGTAGCGGAAGTCCATCAGGGTGGTCAGGTGGTCATCCACCACGAAGATGATGTCGCCGCCGCGGCCGCCGTCGCCACCGTCCGGGCCGCCCGCCGCCACGAATTTCTCGCGGTGAAAGCTCACCGCGCCATCGCCGCCCTTGCCCGCATGGAGCCAGATGGTTGCGATGTCGATAAAGTTGGTTTGTGCTGCCATAGAGCTCCTCCTATGTTTAGCGATTCAACCTCTCCGGCAATGCGAAGCATGGACGGAGATGCTTCTTCCTTTCATCAAAAAGAGCCGGGCCACGAGGGTCCGGCTCTTTGGGTTGCAGTTTTTCAGGCAGAAGTTACTGCTTCACGCTGCACTTCTTGCCGCTCTTGCCCACGCGCTCGAAACGGACAGTGCCGTCAACCAGAGCAAACAGGGTATCATCGCTGCCCTTGCCAACGTTCTCACCCGGCTGAATGTGGGTGCCACGCTGACGAACGAGGATGTTGCCGGCCAGAACGAACTGACCATCTGCACGCTTTGCGCCCAGACGCTGAGCCGCGGAATCACGGCCGTTCTTGGTGCTGCCTACGCCCTTTTTATGTGCCATTGTAATTTACCTCCTTAGCCGTTGATCGCAGTGATCTCAACCTTGGTGTAGGGCTGACGATGGCCCATGCGGCGAGCACTGTGCTTCTTTGCGCGATAGGTGATGATGTTCAGCTTCTTGCCCTTGCCATTCTTGATGACCTTGGCAGAAACGGAAGCGCCCTCAACAACAGGAGCGCCAACCTTGACAGAACCCTCCTCGCCAATAGCGAGAACCTGATCAAACTTCACTTCGGAGTCGGCCTCAACGTCCAGCTTTTCGATGTAGACGATGTCGCCCTGCTCCACGCGGTACTGCTTACCGCCGGTAACAATGATTGCGTACATTTGTTTCATTCCTTTTCGTTGTACTCGCTGGTCGTAAAGGCAGACCCCTACAGGGGCCATTTGCGGCGCCCACACCAAGCGGCTAGAATAGTATAGCAGAAAAGCGAGCTGATTTCAAGGGGTTTTTGCGTATTGCGGCAAAGTTTTTTCAAACTCCGCCGTCAATTGCTCAGATTTTTGAGCACCGCTTCCATATTCCGGGCTCCATAGACGATGCGGAGCACCCAAATCATTTTCTTTTCCTTCTCCACCATATAGTATAGAACATAATTTCCAACGACTTTCTTGCGGATTATCATCCTTGGGAGAAAATCATTCACGACCAATGCCCCACTTGCAGGAAAAGCACAGACCTTTTCCATACATTTGTTGATGTCGCCCAGCAGCGTTTTTGCTGCCTTCTCATTATCAAGCTCATTTCGGATGTAGTTTACCGTTTCTCGCACATCCCGCCGCGCACGTTCGGTCAATTGGAAATGATATTCACAGTCCATATTCCCTCCTGATCTCTTCCAGTGCCGTCGGACCATCCACCACGCGGCCCTCATCAACATCTCTCAACCCTTCCATGATGAGTTTTGCCTCTTCCATCTCCTTCATGGTGCGCTCGTAGTACTCGATGTCCATGACCACAAGGCGGCCGTATCCATTTTTCGTCACAAAGACCGGGCCATTCTCCTCGGCGCAGCGGCGCTCGATCTCCACCGTATTTTTTAGTTCACGCATCGGAATGATCTGCATACATTCACCCTCCCAGATATCTCGCGGCTCTTTTTGTGGCTTTATTATACACCCAAAAAAGCCACAGGGCAAGAGTTGCCTTCCGACTTCTCCGCCCTGCAGCTTCTGTTTTTTCTGTATCAGCGTTTTATTACTGCTGTTGTGCGCTCAGCTCTTCCTTCACCCGCTTATTATAGGCTTCGGTCCGCTCCACAAAGAGCTTCCGGGGCGAGGAGGCCAGAAGTTCTTCTTCCTCCAGCCGGAACGCGGGGTCGGCCTTTTTCGCCTTGGCGGCGAGGGTGCGGCCCTCGCTGTTGAGGGCCAGCTTGACCATGAGCGGCTGATCCTTGTATCGCTTGGTCAGGATGACCTCTGCGATGATGCCGCCGACCACGGCCACCGCCGCCACCACCTGCGACACCCGCAGCCCGATGGAGGGCACCAGAAGCAGACTGTCCGTGCGCAGGGCCTCGATCCAGAACCGGCCCGCGCCATACCAGATGAGGTAGCGCAGGGCGATGTCGCCCGCAAACTTCCGCTTTTTGATATACTTCACCAGCAGGAACAGGCCCACGAAGCACCAGATGCTCTCATATAAGAACGTAGGGTGGACCGGCAGGTTCGGGTCGATGACGGTGCCCTTGGGGGCCGTGACCACGCTGCTGAGCAGGTAGTCGCGGGTCGCATCGCTGTACATGCCCCACGGCAGAGTCGTGTTGCAGCCGAATGCCTCCTGATTGAAGAAGTTGCCCCAGCGGCCGCAGCCCTGCCCCATGAGGAAGCCCATGGCCGCAAGGTCGAACATGGGCAGCACCGGCACCTTGCGCCATTTACAGGCAAGGCCGCCGAACAAAAAGCCGCCGATGACGCCGCCGTAGATGGCAAGGCCGCCGTCCCGAATGGCCAGCACGTCCCACAGGCTGCTGTAATTGTAGGGGGACAAGGCCACATAGTAGAGCCGGGCGCAGAGGATGCCCATCACCACGCCGATGAGGATGACATCCACCATCGCGTCGGCGTCCACGCCGAACTCGACGCCATGCCGGAACGCAAACACCAGCGCAAGGCACATGCCCACGGCGATGCAGACGCCATACCAATAAATATTGATGCCGCCGATGGAAAAGGCCACGCGGTTCAGCGTGAAACTCAGGCCCAGCGCCGGAAATTGTACCAGATTCGTCATTCTTCGTCCTCCGTCTCTTCATCATCTGCTTCGGGCAGGTCCGCCGTGCCGTCCGGCTCGATGTACATCATCGCCATCCGGGCGGGCTGTAAGATGTGCTGCAGGGCTGCGTCGGCGTCGTCCGCCGTCAGGGCCGCAAGTGCCTCGATCTGCTGCACCACCGTCTGCCCGGAGAGGGCGAAGTCCGCCATCTGGCTGGCCGAATCCTCCACATTTTCGAGGTTTTCGATCAGTTGGCCGTACTTTTCGTTCTTGCAGAGGGTAAAGACCTCCCGGTCGATGCCCTCGCGCCGGACCCGCTCGATCTCGTCCAGCAGCATTTGTTTCACCGTGTCGGGCTCGTCACTCTCGCCGGTGAAGAGGATGCAGCAGCAACCGTCCACCCGCAGCACTTCCCCACCGAAACCGGGGTTGGTCAGGCCGGAGTCGTACAGGCGGCGGTAGAGCGGCGACATCCCGCCGCAGACGCAGCAAAGGATGAGGTCGTACAGCAGCTCGCTGCGCAGATCATCCGGAGCGAGGGGCGTTTCCTTGAAGCCGAGGCCAAAGCAGGGCTTTGACACCGGCATCCGGATCCGTTTTTCCGTTGCTGCCAGCGTCATGGGTTCCTCGGCCCAGAGCCGCTGCACCCGCTCTTCGGGGCGGAGTTCCATCAGGCCATGGCGTTCGCACGCGGCCAAGATCTGCTCCATGGTGGTATTGCCCGCTGCGGCCAGCACCATATTTCCCGGTGCATAGAACGCCTCGCAGCAGTCATAGAGCATCTTCGGGGTGATCTCAGCAATGCTCTCGCAGGTGCCCGCGATGTCGCTGCGGATGGGGTGGCTGTGGTACAGGCACTCACACAAGCCGGTGATCAGCCGCCAGTCGGCACTGTCGTCGTACATCTTGATCTCCTGCCCGATGATGCCCTGCTCCTTGGCGATGGTCTGCTCGGTAAAGTAGGGGTGCCCCACCATCCCCAGCAGCACATCGAGGCTTTCGTCCAGCTGCTGCGTGGCGGTGAAGAGGTAACAGGTGCGGTCAAAGCTGGTAAAGGCGTTGGCGTTGGCCCCCGTCTTCGCGAACTTTGCAAAGGCGTCGCCGTCCTGATCCTCGAACATCTTGTGTTCCAGAAAATGCGCCACACCTGCGGGCAGATGCACCTCCCGCCCATTGAGCCGGAAGTCCCGGTCAATGGAGCCGAAGCGGGTGGCATAGATGACATGAGTGCCGGAATACCCCGGCATGGGCCGCACAAGGACGGTCAGGCCGGAGGGCAGGATCTTCCACTGATCCGCGGCGGCATCGGCAAGCGCTTGGCTGCGCAGTTCAGACATCGGCGATCCCCTCCTCTCTCGTCAACAGATAACTGACCGACAGGCTCAGCTGCCGCAGAATGGCGCGAACGTCCTCTTTGGTCACGGCGCGCAGGGCGGCGCGGGCTTCGTCGGGCGTTTGCAGCCCGCTGCCCCGCAGCACCTCCATATAATACCACGTCTCGATGCCGCCAAGGCTGTCCTCAATGCCCGCCATCCCGCTGAGCAGGGACAGGCGGCAGTCTTCCAGTTCCTCGTCGGTGATGGGCCCGGTGCGCAGGTCGTCCAGCTCCTTCAGGATAGCCGCTTCCGCGCGGGCCGCGTCGGCGTGCTCCACGCCGCTGTTGACAGCCATGCTCCCCGTGAAGCTCTGGAAGCTGGACGCGCAGTAGTAGCACAGGTGATCCCGCTCCCGGACGTTGAGGAAGAGGCGGCTGGTCACGCTGCCGCCGTACAAGGCCATAGCAAGCCGGACCGCCGCCATCTGGTCAGGGCGCATCGGCTCACCGAGGGTGAACAGCATACAGAGCTTGGCCTGTACGGTGTCGAAGCACTCCACCTTCCGGGCTGGTTCCCGCCGGGGCATTGCCATGTTCCCGCACAGGGGGGCCGGGCGGCGTTCCACCGCCGAAAGCTCCCGGAGCAATGCTTCTTTGACCTGCTCCGTCTCCACTTCTTCGCAGCCAAGGATCAGCAGCTCGATCTGCGCCGTTTCCAGCATCTCCCGGTAGGCGGCGGTCAGGGCCTCCGGCGTCAGGGCGTCCACCTCTTCCAGATAGCCCTCCTGCCGGATGCCGGCGGGGCTGTCGCCGAAGAATTCCCGGTTGGCCTGACGCTGGCAGTAGATGCGCTTTTCATTCACTTCGTCTTCCAGCGCTTTGCGGAGCATCTGCTTTTCGATGCCGACCGCCTCCGGGTCGAAGACACCGCCCACAAAGGCGGGGTGAAAGGCCGTGCCCAGCGCCAGCCCAGCGTATTCGCGGGTCAGCGGTTCCCCTTCCAGCGCAAAGCGGTCCTTGATGCCGGTGGCGCTGACGCAAAGGTTGTGGTTCGCGCCAAAGGGCCGAGCGTCCACGGTCAGGTCCGCCCCATAGAGGCGGGCCAGCGTTTTGGTCATCTGAGTCATGTCGGGGCAGTCCGCATAGCCGCGCTCCATCACCAACGGCAGCAGCGCATGGGCGGTAGCCGTCTCCCGCTTGGCCGGGAAGGCGAAGTGGATGCTGATGCGGCAGCGGTTGAATTTAGGCGCCGGGTCCCACAGCAGATGGACGCCGGGCGCGATCTCGGTTCGTTTCAATGGTTTCTCCTTCGTTTTTTTGCAAATTTATTGTTTTGCGCGTTCCAGCGCGAGGAATTCTTCCAAGGAAAGGCCGCTTTCGCGGATGGCGCGGGCGTTCTCGGCCCCCACATACCGCCAGTGCCACGGTGCATAGACCATGCCGGTGGCACTCTGGCGCTCCTCCGGCCAGCGGAGGATGAAGCCATAGTCCGCGGCATACGCGGTCAGCCACTCGTAGGCGCGGGTCTCGGCAAAAGCCTCCGAGCGCTCCGTGCAGTCCGGCGAGAGGATATCGGCGCAGTAGCCGGTCCCCTGCTCGCTGGTGCTTGCCGTGGGCTGCAGCGACGCAGTGTGCGCCGCTGCCGTCTCGCCGGTAAGGCGGCTGTTCTCGGTCTGATAGGCCGTCAGCCGGGCTTCATACGCGGCGGTGCGGGTGTCGGCATCCTGCCAGCCCGTGACAAGGTTCAGCTCCACACCGGCGGCCTGTGCGGCCTCGGCCATGCTGCGGTAAGCCGCAGCGGCCTCCGTTTCCAGTTGTTCACCGGTGGCGTCGTCTGCCACGGCCAGCTCCGGGGCCGGTTCGCTTTCCAGCGGGAGGTTGGCGTTCACCACCACCAAGCGGGCGTCGTCCGTGTCGCACACATATCCGTCGGCGCTGTAAGCCCGCGCCGCAAAGGGCACCGGCCCCGCGATAAGGGCGTGGGCTTTCGGCAGCAGCCACAGGATGCCGGTGGCCATCAGCGCCACGGCCCCGCCGCATGCGGCCAGAAACAGCACCCAGTTCCGCGCCAGCCGCAGACATTTGCGGATCTTCCACTCCCGGTACGACATCCGTTTGGCCGGGGTTCTTTGTTGGTTCATGTAAGGTTCCTCACTTTATTCTATCGTATCGCAGCGTTTGCCGCGTTTTATGATTCTTCCCGTGCCTTTTGGCCGCGGATATCCTTGCCCACGAACAGGCAGGGCACAAAGGAGGAAAGGCGGCTGGAAATTTTTTCGGTGTAGAGTTTCTCCAGCAGCGCCCCGTCCGTGATGTTCGTCGTGACGATGGTGGGCAGATGCGCACCGAGGCGGTTGTTCAGCAGACTGTACAGGGTGCTGAGGAAGAAACTGGAGTTGAATTCCGTGCCCAGATCATCGAGGATGAGCAGGTCTGCCCCGGCTGCCGTTTGCAGCAGGGTCTCTTCCTCCCCGGAGGGGTCCGAGCCGAAGTGCAGCGCTTCCAGTTTGGCAAAAAAATCGGGGCTGGAAACATAGATCACGTCCATGTCCTTCGCCAGCACGATGCCCGCAATGGCAAGGGCCGCATGGGTCTTGCCAAGGCCCGCATTGCCGAACAGCATCAGACTTTCGCTGCTGCGGTCGAATTCTTCTGCGTAGGCACGCAGTTCTTCCAGAAGTTCCCCCATGTACGTCCGGACCGGCTCCCCCAGCTTCTCGTCCATTGTGTTGGGGTAGTAGCGCAGCTCCATCGTGTCGAAGCTGGAAACGGACAGGCTGGACAGCTTCTCGATCTCCTCGCGGCGGAGTTTCTGCATCAGTTTGTGGATGCACTCGCAGGTGTGCCCCTCAAATGAACCGGTATCCTGACACTTTTTGCAGGTGAAATGCGGTTCCAGCGCATCGGCCGGGCGGCCGCTGGACGCCAAGAGCGCGGCAAGCTCCCGCTTTGACTTGGTCAGCGCAGCGGCCGCAGCGGTGCGGTCCCCGCCGGAGGCTCCGGCCAGCGCACACCGCACGCCCCGCACCCGCACCTCTTCTTCGGCGTGGCGGAGGGCCGGGATGGCTGCTTCCGCCTCGGCGCGGGCATCCTCGGCGTTGGCGCGGGCGGCCTGCCGCCGCAGCGCCACGGTGCGCATTGCCTCCTGATACAGTTCACGTTTGGTACGCATAGTTTCTCCTTATTGCGATGTCTCGTCCGATTTTTTCCGCAGCGAACGGCGGCGGACGGCGTTTTTGAGGAAATCGTTCCCACTGGGCGTTTCGCGGTCCACCCGGATGTTCCGGCTGGCCCCCGCCCCGGCCACCGGCCCGCGCACATCGTGGACGGTGCGCAGACCTTTGGCGTTCCACGTTTTGAGGATGCTGTTCCAGTACCACAAATCGCGCTTGGGGCCCGCTTGCACGGCCGCCTCCTGCACCATGGCGTCGTCGTAGCCGTACACCTCGTACCAGCGGGCAATGGCTTTCCGCCCGCCGAGGGTCAGCTCGCTTTCTGCAATGCCCAGCAGCCCGCTGACATACTGTTCGCGCTGGGCACGAAGGGCCAGCAGCTGCAGATGCGTGTCCGCCTGTTCGCCGGTCTCCACGCCCTCGGCGCGCCAGACTTTCAGCTCGTGGCTGACCGCGCCCATGGTCCGCTTGCCCTTGCTGGCGACATAGGCCACGCAGAGCATGACCGTCTCCGGCGCGAACCCGTCGATGATGTACAGGTTGACCAGCTTTTCCATCTCGCTGTGGGTCAGCGGGCGGGCAAACCCCGCCTGTGCGCAGTCGATGAGGCTGGAGATCATCGGGTCGGTGCGGGATGCCGCCGCGATCTCGGCCCACGTCATTGGGGCCGGGGCGCTGGGCTCTTCGCCGGGGGCTGCATTCTCCTCATAGCGCTCCAGCAGCCCGGCACCGGCCCAGAAGGCCAGCGCGCTCTCGGCAGTCATCTTGCTGCGCAGTTTGAGGTCCGCGCAGATCTTCTCCGGGTCGGTGACGCCGGTGGCCAGCACATACAGCGCCACCCGCACATTGTATTCCTCCGCGATGCCCAGCTTCGCGAACACGAGCTGCGGCACGGCGATGGCATCGCCCTTCTGCTCTTTTAAGCGGTAGATCATTCGGCTTTGCCCTCCTCCGGCTCTGCGGGCGGGGCCCACGGCTCACAATCGAGGATGGAGGGGAGGTTTTTCCAGCGGTCCGGCTCGGCGTTGTAGGCTTCCTCCAAGCACTGAGCGGCGGCGGCGCGGCCCTCGTCGCTCAGTGGGAACTCCTCGTGGCGGCGCAGGGCAGGATCGGTCTTGTCCAGCGCCCACGGATCAGGCCAGATGTCCACTGCAAGGATGGCCTCTTCTTTTTCGGCCCCCTCCCCGCCTTCCGGGTCCGGCAGGGTGCGCTTCGTCGGCGTGAGCAGATAGCGCATCCCGGCCTCGTTGCCGCTGTAAAGATTTTTGCACTTGAAGTAGTGCAGCAATGGCACAAAGATCATGTTGCGTCCTTTCCAACAATACAGATACTATCATTATAAAGCAAGCGGCGCAAAATGCAAGTTTTTTTGCCCGCCGATAAAACCTTCCACAAAAAACAGTTGACAAATCCGCCCGCCTTTGCTACACTAATAAAGCACTTGCAGGGTTAGCTCATCCGGTAGAGCGACTGCTTCCCAAGCAGTAGGCGGCGGGTTCGAGTCCCGTATCCTGCTCCAAGTAAAAAGCCCGTCCAGTGATATGCTGGGCGGGCTTTTTGTCGTTTTTGCGTGAGCGTTCTTCCAGCCAAAGTTTCCCGGCAAGAAGATCTTTTCACTCCGTCCTCGTCTTGATCTCCACCGTTCTTCCACCAAGGCTCTCATAGATGCGGTGGGAGACGGAGAGGACGGTGCGGCCCGCAGAGGCGCGGCGGAGGGCTTCCAGCACGCGGGCCTCGGTCTCGGCGTCGAGGTTGGCGGTGATCTCGTCCAGCAGCAGCACTGCCGGGTCGGCGGCGACGGCGCGGGCGATGGACAAAAGCTGCCACTCGCCCTGCGAGAACATGCCGTCGGTGCATGGGGTGCCGTAGCCCTGTGGCAGGGTCTGGATGGCTCCGTCGATGCCCGCCAGAACGGCGGCACGCTTTGCCATCTCTTCCGTGATCTGCGGGTCGCCGAGGGTGATCTGCTCCAGCACCGTGCCCGGTACACGGGCAAAATGCTGTTCCACACAGCCGATGCAGCTGCGGCGCTCCCGGTCGGTGATGGCTGCCACTGGCACGCCGCCGATGGTCACCGTGCCCTCCTGCGGCGGGTAAAGGCCCAGCAGGAGCTTGAACACCGTGCTCTTGCCCGCGCCTGTTCGGCCGATGAGGGTGATCTGCTCGCCCTGTTTGACCGTCATGGAGAGATCGTGCAGGACTTCTTTTTCGCCGTAGCCGAAGGTCACATGGGAGAGCTCCACATCCCCCCGTGCGGCGCTGGGCTGCGCGGCGGGGGCAGTGCGCTCCGGCTGGCCGAGGAAGGCATCGATCCGCTCAACGCCCGCCATGGCCGACTGGATGGTCTGGATCTCCATGCCGAGGCTCTCGATGGGGGCGAAGATGCGGGAAATGTAGTTGATGACGGCCACCGAGGTGCCCACCGACATGCCGAAGAAGGTCAGGACCGTCGGATCGCCGGAGGCGGACAGGAGCATGACGATGCCCACCACCACGGCGTTCAGCACCAGCACCACCGGCGAATAGAGGGCGTCGTAGAAGTTGGTGCGCTCCATGGCGGCGTAGCCGGCCCCGATGCAGCGGTCATACCGGCGCTCCCTGTAGTCCTCCAGCCCCAGCGCCCGGATGGTGCGGATGTTGTGCAGCGTCTCCGGCACCTGACCGGAAACAGCGGCCACGGCCCGGCGGTTGTCCAGCTGGGCGGCCAGCATCCGCTTCTGCACACGGCGGGTGAACACCGCGAACAGCGGCAGCACCAGCAGCAGGATCACCGCAAGACCGGAGTTCTTCACGGCGATGACCGCGAGGATCGAGAGGATGCGGCACGCATCGGCCACCATGCTGATGATGCCGGAGGTGAACAGCGCTTCCACAGTGTCCACATCGCCCGAAAAGCGGGCCGCCACCTCGCCGGGGTTCTGGGCCGCCAGCGTGCTGGCGGGCAGCCGGGTCAGCTTCCGGGACATCTCCGAGCGGAGGGCGTGGGTCATTTTCTGGCCGAAGAGGACCAGCAGACTTTCCTGCGCCGAGGAGAACCCGCCCTCCAGTGCAAGGCTGCCGAAGTAGGCCAGCACGGCCCAGAACGTCAGCGGGAGGCCGGCGGTGAGCTTGTCGATGACGCGGGCCAGCAGCAGCGGCGGCAGCAGCGATGCCGCCACCGACGCCGCCACGCAGAGCAGCGTGCCCGCCGTGAGGAGCGGATGGGACGCAGCTGCCATCCGAATGGCCGTGAACACGCCATTTTTGCGGTCGGTCTTCATGCTCTCTCGCCCCCTTTCTGGCTGGTCTGGCTTTCGTAGAGCTGGAGGTAGACCGGCTCCGCAGCCATCAGCTCGGTGTGGGTGCCGACGGTGGTCTTGCCGCCGTCCATGAAGATCACCTGCTGCATCTGAGGGAAGTGGTACAGCCGGTGGGAGATCAGGAACACGACCTTATCTTTGGCGTACTCCTGCAAATTTCGGAAGACGATGTCCTCGGTATTGCGGTCCAGCGCGGAGAAGGGGTCGTCGAGAACCAGCACCGGGCGCGGATGAGCCAGCGTCCGTGCCAGCGCCAGCCGCTGCGCCTGACCGCCCGAAAGGCGGGTGCCGCCGGGGCCGATGACGGTCTCCAGCCCCTGCTCCATCCGGCGCACCTCGTCGTCCAGCGCAGCCTCAGCCAGATAGGGTTCAGCCTCCTGTTCGCTGCCGCAGAGGACGTTGTTCTGCACCGTGTCGGCGCTCAGCTCCGGGTCATGGCCCAGATAGCCGACGGTGGCGGAGATCTGCCGGGGTGTCAGTGCGGAGAACTCGGTCCCGCCGAACCGGGCCGAGCCGCCGTAGGGAGCCTCACAGAGGAAAACACGGCCCAACGTCGATTTGCCACAGGCCACCGGGCCGGTGATGCCGATGATATCGCCGGGGCGGGCCGTCAGGCTCAGGCCGGTGAAGACAGGCTCCCCGCCGTAGGCAAAGGAGAGGTTTTCCAGCGTCACATCCGCCGGTTCCGGGATGCGGAGAGGAGCCAGCTGTTCCGGCTGCTTCATCAGGGGCTTGATCCGCGTCCACGAGACTTCGGCCTTCTGCACCGCGTTGAAGAGCTTGGCTGCCTTGGAGGACTTGACCACCAGTTTGGTGAAGCAGGACAGGAAGGTGGTAAAGGCCGCGATGTCCCACACGCTCCACCCGGTGCCGAGGACGTTCTTGGCGCCGAACCAGAGGATGAAGAGCACGCCCGCCTCCGACGCCGCCAGATAGAGGGGCGGCAGGGCCGACTGCCAGACGTTGCTGCGGACGGCGGTCTTTTCGTAGGTGTTCAGGGCATCCTCGTATTTTTCCGCGCGGGCGTCCTCGCAGCCGTAGATGCGGTAAGTGACCGCGTTCTGGGCGCGATCCAGCGTGGCGGCGCTCAGGGCACCGGCCGCCTTTTTATAGGCCGCTCCGGCGCGCTGCACCGGCTTTTTCATCCACGCGGCGCAGACGTAGGATACCGGCGTGAAGAGTAGGCTGAGCAGAGCCAGCCGCCAATCGTACACCAGCAGCATGACCGCATAGCCCACCAGCGCCACGCCGGTGTCGAAGACCTCGGTGGTAAATTTCCGCATTCCCTCCACGCAGTCGTCCACGTCGGAGATGGCTTTGGTCATCAGCTCACCGGCCCCCTCTTTTTCGAGGGCGGCGCGGCTCTGGCGCACCAGATTGGCGTAGAGGATGCCCTTCATCCGGCGGTCGATGTTGTTGGCGAACCGGCGGACGTAGAACCGCTTGACGAACCGCGCCGCCTGCACCAGCAAGGTGACGAGGATGTAGGCCGGCACCAGTACCGCCATCTTTGCCGCAGTCTCGCTGCCGCCGAGGATGTCGGCAAGGCACTGGGCCAGACGGCCCTCGAACCACGGCGTCGCCAGCAGACCGATGTTATACACAAGGCCCGAAAGGGTCACGAAGGCCAGCGGCAGCCACTCCAGCCGGAAGTAGGAAAGGACCCGGTCAGGGCAGAAGTTTTTCTTAGGCTTCATCGGTGGTCTCCCCTTCTGCTGCGTTCCGGAAGTGCGGGAAGCCCGCCCGGCTCTCGGTCTTGGAGACGACGTACAGCTTTTTCAGCGCCGCCTCGATCTCCGCAATGTCCATAAATGCCTCCGGGATCTGTTGGAATGATGTAGATACAACGTTGTAGGTACAACCATTGTACCAGAAGGGATGGGTGTGTCAAGAGCGCGGTGCAGGAACACAGACTGTCCCACAGTTTTTCGCCCACCCTGTGCGTTGATGCAAAAAGCAGCATCCACTGGCCCAAAGAAACAGGACACACGTTGCTTTTATGACGAAATACATGAAATTATATTGAAAAGCCTTCATGGCGGTGGTAGAATATTTTTATGTCTCTGTCCTGCTGTGCCTACGCCTTTTCAAGTACCTTTTGTGGTATTCGGGATCGCAAAACGGGACGCACGCATTTCCGTGGGCAGGTTTTACCGCGCACACTCCTGCGGGCAGCGATGTAGGATCCATAAGCCACAGCAGCTTTGCCGCAAAACGGCGGCTGACCAAGAGTTGTGAGGAGAACGATTTGATGCACAAAAGAACATTGCGCCGCCTGATATCCGTGCTGGCAGCACTGGCGATGGGGCTTTCCCTGCTGACCGGCTGCGGCGCAAAAAACGCAGAACAGGTACAGGAGCAGGAAGATGCCCAGACCATTCAGGTGTATCTGTGGAGCACCAGCCTGTACGAGACCTATGCCCCCTATGTTCAGTCCCAACTGCCGGATGTGAACATCGAGTTCATCGTAGGCAACAACGATCTGGATTTTTATAAGTTTTTGCAGGAGAACGGCGGTCTGCCGGATATCATCACCTGCTGCCGCTTCTCGCTGCACGATGCAGCTCCTTTGAAGGACAGTTTGATGAATCTTGCCATGACCAACGAGGCGGGTGCTGTGTACAACGCCTACCTCAACAGCTTCAAAAACGAGGACGGCAGCGTGAACTGGCTGCCGGTCTGCGCCGATGCCCACGGCTTTGTGGTCAACCGCAGCCTTTTTGAGCAATACGATATCCCCCTGCCCACCGATTACGCAAGCTTTGTTTCCGCCTGTCAGGCGTTTGAAGCGTTGGGCATCCGGGGCTTTACCGCCGATTATACCTACGACTACACCTGCATGGAAACCCTGCAGGGGCTTTCCGCTGCCGAGCTTACCACGACGGAAGGGCGCAAGTGGCGCACTGCTTACAGCGACCCTGCCAGCACCACACGGGTGGGTCTGGACGACACCGTGTGGCCGGGGGCATTTGAACGGATGGCGCAGTTCATTCAGGATACCCACCTTACGGCAGACGACCTTGTGTTGAATTACGACGATGTGACCGGGATGTTCCGGAACGGAGAGGTCGCCATGTACTTTGGCACCTCTGCCGGTGTCAAGATGTTTCGGGACGAGGGCATCGACACGATCTTTCTGCCCTTCTTCAGCCAGAACGGCGAAAAGTGGATCATGACCACCCCCTATTTCCAAGTCGCCCTGAACCGTGATCTGGAGCAGGACGCCGCGCGCCGCGAAAAAGCCATGAAGGTGCTGAACGTTATGCTCTCCGAGGAGGCGCAGAACCGCATTATCTTCGACGGGCAGGATATGCTGAGCTACAGCCAGAACGTCCCCCTGCGCCTGACCGAGTATCTGAAGGATGTGCGCAGCGTTGTGGAAGAGAACCACATGTATATCCGCATCGCCTCCAACGATTTCTTTGCCGTCTCCAAGGATGTGGTCTCCAAAATGATCGCGGGCGAGTACACGGCACAGCAAGCGTATCAGGCATTCAATTCCCAACTCCTTGCCGAGGATGGGTCTGCCGATGAGGAGATCGTGCTGACCTCCGGGCAGAGCTATTCCAACGTGTTCCACGCAAACGGCGGCAGCGCTTCCTTCTCCGTTATGGCGAACACACTTCGGGGCGTTTATGGCACCGATGTACTCATCGCCACCGCCAACAGCTTTACCGGCAGTGTGCTGCAGGCGGACTATCCCCAAAAGATGGCGGCTTCCATGATCATGCCCAACAGCCTGATGTCCCGCCAGCGCACCATGACCGGTGCCGAGCTGAAAGCGGCCGTCCGCGCCTTTGTGGAAGGCTGCGAGGGCGGCTTTGTGCCCTTCAACCGCGGTTCTCTGCCGGTGGTCAGCGGCATTGCCGTGGAGGTAAAAGAGGCAAGCGGCAGCTATACCCTGACCGGCATCACCCGGAACGGGCAGCCGCTGAAGGACGACGACACCGTTACCGTGACCTGTCTGGCCACGGAAAAACAGATGGAAGCGCTGCTTGCGAGCGGAAGCGGCACGCCTTTGGCCGAAGATACATGGGTAAAAGACAGATGGCGCGATCACGTCTCCGGCGGCGGTGCAGCGCTTGCAGAACCTGAAAACTACATCACGTTGAGGTGAGCGGAATGGCAGACAAAACCCACGAAATCAAACGAAACCGGCATCTCCGGCACCGCCGTCTCCGGCAAAAATGGCTCTCTGCTGCTTGTGCCATCCTTCTGCTGGTCTTTGTGGTGGCTGGCTTCTGCGTCCGGTACCTCTCGTTTGTGTCGCAGATCATCTATCAGGAAAGCACCTCGCATCTGGAAGAAGTGCTGCACAAATCCAACAACATGCTGAACCAGATGGTGCGCAAGAACCTGACCTATCTGCATCTGTACAACCGCTTTCTGGAAAGCACTTCCGATGAAGCAGAGATTCAGGCGTATATCGAGAAAGCGCAGCAGGACACCGGATTTGCCAGCTTTTACTTTCTTTCCTACGACGGCAACTATACGACCGTGACCGGGGAAACCGGCTACCTTGGCTTGCAGACCAATCTGGACGAAATGCTTGCCGACGGCGATGATATCGTCATGAACACAGCGCTGCCCGGCAAACCCCAGCTGCTTGTGTTTGTCTGCCCCGAAACGCAGGGCAGCTACCGGGGCTTTGCCTACGATGCCATTGCCATTTCCTATTATAACGATGCTGTGCTGCGGCTGCTGGACAACTCTGCTTTTCAGGGCAATGCCAGCAACTATGTGATCTACTCGGATGGGCGGGTGGTGATCGACAATTCCGTAAACCGCAAGAAAACGATCTACAACTTCATTGCGATGCTGCGCGACCACTCTGATCTTACCGAGGAGCAGATCCTTGATTTGTCCAATGCCTTTGCGCAGGGCAGAAGCGGAAACATGAAGGTAAAGCTGGGCGATACCAGCTATTATCTGGTTTACGAGGGCACGGCGGTCCAGAGCTGGACGATGGTGGGGCTTGTCCCGGTCAGCATCGTCAATGCCAGTCTGGATAAACTGTGGTCCTATACGATACAGATCGTAGTAGGCATCGCCTTCGGCCTTGCGGTGCTGGTTATTCTGCTCATCGTGCGCAGAAACCGTGCTACTGTGCGCCGGAAGAACACCGAGATCCTGTACCGGGATGAATTATTCCGAAAGCTCTCGCTGAATGTGGACGATGTTTTTCTGATGCTGGACGCAAAAACTTCCAAGACAGATTATGTCAGCCCGAACATTGGGCGTCTGCTGGGCATTTCGTGGAAAACAGTCCGGCAGGATGTCCATGCTCTTGCGGAACTGCGCCCCCAGAACGACCCGGACCGCGACAAGAACTTTCTGGAGGGGCTTTCCCGCGGGGAACAGCGCGAGTGGGATGCGGCGTATCTGCATCAGGAGACCAGAGAGCTGCGTTGGTTCCACATCATCGCCATGGGCAGCGAGGTAGAAGGCAGAACCAAGTATATTCTTGTCATGTCTGACCGCACCGCCGACAAACAGATCAACCAAGCCCTTTCCGATGCCGTTGCTGCCGCCGAGACCGCCAACCGCGCCAAGAGCACCTTCCTTTCCAATATGTCCCACGATATCCGCACCCCCATGAACGCCATCATCGGCTTTACTACCTTGGCGCTCAGCAATATCGACGACAAGGAGCGGGTAAAGGATTATCTGGCCAAGACCCTTGCATCCAGCAACCATCTGCTCTCCCTCATCAACGATGTGCTGGATATGAGCCGCATCGAAAGCGGAAAGATCCATCTGGAAGAGGTGGAAGTCAACCTTTCGGATGTGCTGCACGACCTGAAAACCATCGTCAGCGGGCAAATTTACGCAAAGCAGCTGGAACTTTATATGGACGCCACGGATGTGGCCGACGAGGACGTCTACTGCGACAAGACCCGGCTGAACCAGATCCTGCTGAACCTGCTGTCCAACGCCATCAAGTTTACCCCGGCGGGCGGCACAGTCTCGGTGCGGGTGCGGCAGCTTGCCGGTAAAGTGCACGGCTGCGGGCAGTACGAGTTCCGCATCAAGGATAACGGCATCGGCATGAGCCCGGAGTTCGCCAAAAAGATTTTTGAGCCCTTCGAGCGGGAGCGCACCTCCACGGTCAGCCGGATACAAGGCACCGGCCTTGGCATGGCGATCACCAAGAACATCGTGGATATGATGGGCGGCACCATCGAGGTGCAGACGGCGCAGGGCAAGGGCAGCGAGTTTATCATCTGTGTGCCCATGCGCACACAGGACGAACACCGCCCGGTGGAAAAAATCACCGAGCTGGAGGGCCTGAAGGCGCTGGTGGTGGACGACGATTTCAACACCTGCGACAGCGTGACAAAGATGCTGGTCAAGGTGGGTATGCGCGCCGAGTGGACCCTTTCCGGCAAGGAAGCGGTGCTGCGCGCGCGGCAGTCCATCGAGATGAGCGATGTCTACCACGCCTATATCATCGACTGGCGCTTGCCGGATATGAACGGCATCGAGGTCACCCGCCAGATCCGCAGCCTGCACGATGATACGCCCATCATCATCCTGACGGCCTACGATTGGTCGGATATTGAAGTGGAGGCAAAAGCTGCCGGTGTGACCGCCTTCTGTTCCAAGCCCATGTTCATGTCCGACCTGCGCGAGACCCTGATGAGTGCCCTCGGCCAGAAGCTGACGGATGCGTCGCAGGAACTTCTGCCGGAAGAGGACGCCGACTTCAAGGACAGACACATCCTGCTGGTGGAGGACAACGAGCTGAACCGCGAGATCGCGCAGGAAATTCTGCGGGAGTACGGCTTCCGGGTCGATACGGCTGAAAATGGTGCCGTGGCGGTGGAAAAGGTCCGCACCGCCGCGCCGGGCAGCTATGATCTGGTGCTGATGGATGTGCAGATGCCGGTCATGGACGGCTATACCGCTACCCGGCAGATCCGCGCTCTGGAAGATCCCGCTCTGGCCGGAATCCCGATCCTTGCCATGACCGCCAATGCCTTCGATGAGGATCGCCGCAACGCCATGGAAAGCGGCATGAACGGCTTTTTGTCCAAGCCCATCGTCATCGGCGACTTGGTGCAGGAGCTGCACAAGATCCTGTGACCCAACCGCCTGTCAGGCATAAAAAATAAAGCACCCGCAGCCATTCGCATTCGGAGGTCAAGAACCTCTGGGAAGTTTGCTGCGGGTGCTTTTGTTTTTGTCGGCTGGTGTTATGATTTTAGTACATCTGCAAGGACCTGCAGCAGATGCGGGATATCCAGCGGTTTTGCAATGTGGCCGTTCATCCCGGCCTTCAAAGCATTCTGACGGTCTTCTTCAAAGGCGTTTGCCGTCATTGCAAAGATGGGAATGTCTGCTTTTTCGGCATCCGGCAGGGCACGGATCTGCCGCGTCGCCTCATAGCCGTCCATCTTGGGCATCTGGATGTCCATTAAGATCAGGTCGTACTGCCCGGGGACTGCCTGCTTTATCTTCCGGACGGCGATCTCACCATCCTCAGCAGTGTCCACCGCAAAGCCCGCTTCCTTCAAAATCTCCTGTGCAAGCTCACGGTTCAGCGCATTGTCCTCCACCAGCAAAAGCTTCTTTCCCTTGAGATCGGCGGCATTGGGCTGCGATGATTCGGGGGCAGGCTCTGCGCAGAAGGGTTCTGCCAGCACTTTGCGCAGTTCGGAAAGGAACAGCGGCTTTTCGCAGAAGGCGGTCACACCGGCAGCGCGGGCTTCCTCTTCGATATCTGCCCAGTCGTAGGCCGTCAGGATGATGATGGGGCAGTTTTTCCCGATCACCTTGCGGATCTGCCGCACGACCTCGATGCCGTTCATATCGGGGATCAGCCAGTCGATGATGTAGACGCTGAACTCGTCGCCCTGTTCCATAGCGTACCGGGTGCGGATCACCGCTTCCCTGCCGGAGATCGTCCACTCCGGCCGCATCCCGATCTTAGACAGCATGGTGCTGACGCTCAGGCAGGTGTCGGTATCATCGTCTGCCACCAGCGCACGCAGCCCTTCCAGCTGCGGGAGCGGCTTTGGCTCCACCTTTTGTCCGCTGAGTGCGAAGCAGAGGTCTACGATGAATTCGCTGCCCTTGCCCGGTTCGCTTTCAATGGCGATGGTGCCGCCCATCAGGTCCACAATGTTCTTGGTGATGGACATGCCCAGACCGGTGCCCTGAATGCCGCTGACAGTGGAGCTTTCTTCCCTGCTGAACGCCTCAAAAATGTGCTTCTGGAACTCCTCGCTCATACCGATGCCATTGTCCTTGATGCGGAACTCATAGCAGCCACGGCCCTTGGGCGCACCGTTCTTCTGGGCAATGCGGATGCTGATCATGCCGCCTGTGGGGGTGAACTTAACGGCGTTGGACAAAATGTTCAACAAGATCTGGTTCAACCGCAGCGGGTCGGTGATGATGTCCTCATTCTCCACATCCATGGTATCGATGAAAAGCGACAGCCGCTTTGCCGAAACATTGGGCTGGATGATGGAGCGCACATCGTGGATGAGATCCGGCAGATGCACTGCTTTTTCTTCAATTTTTACCTTTCCGCTCTCGATGCGGCTCATATCCAGCACATCATTGATGAGGGAAAGCAGATGCTGGCTGGAGGTAGAGATCTTTTTCAGGTAGTCCAGCACCTGTTCCTTATTGTCGATATGGGTCGCAGCCAGCGAAGTGAAGCCGATGATGGCGTTCATGGGGGTGCGGATATCGTGGCTCATATTGAACAGGAACTCCCGCTTCGCACGGTTTGCCGCCCCCTCGTGCTGGAGTGCGATCTCCAGCTTGCGGTTTTGTTCCTCCAGCTGAGCCTGATACTTCTTCTCCTGTTCTTTCTTCTGCTGCTCCATCTCCTGCACGGAGCGTCTGCGCAGCACCTGAAGGATCATTACAAGCAGGATGTAACCGACCAGCGCCATCAGGATCACCGGAAGGGATTCCCGGAAGACCGATCTTTCATCCGTATACGCATAGAGATCGAACGATCTTCCATGGCAGTACATTCCAAAATAGCAGCCGGAGCCGTTCCAACCGCGGGTATGGGTCAGCGTTTCGGCGGTCACGACTTTGCGGATTCCCTGCACCAGCGGACTGTCTGCAACATCCTGCCCGACCAGCTCCGGGCGGTTGGAGGCAATGACCTGATCGTCCTGCACGATGAACAATGTGCCGCTGGTCTCAGCCGAGTAGCCGTCCAGTATACTCTGGATGGACAGGGCCGTTCCCTCAACAAATTCTGCCGGGGTATAGCGGTAGGCAAGCAGGATCTCATCTTTTTCTTCTGCCCGGTGTGCCACAATATCCACAGCCGCCCCATCTTCCAGCAGGACCCGCTTGAGGTAGGTCTTTTGCGGGTAAGAGAAAACGTCCAGAACGGCGTCATTTTTGAGCTGTTCTCCAAACCGGGCGTAGCCGATGCCGTTCGTTGTGGATTCGCACAGGAGCGTACCGTCCGGGGCCAGAACCGAGATCCCTGTGAGCCAGCGCTTCTCCGTTTGCTCTTTCAGGCACTGCGGATCGGAGAGGTCCAGCGCCGGGTCCTGCGCCAGCTGATGCACCGACACCGCTGCGCGGCGGAGCGCTTTGGCCACAACCGTATCGTTGTACTTTTCAAAGCTGGTGGACTGCGATTTGACAAAATCAAGGGTTTGGCAGAAATGTTCCTCCGTTGCGCGCAGTGCCCGCCAACCGGAGAGAAAAACGATGCCGGCCATAAAAAGCACGCCGACGGTCAGATGGAGCCCCCATCTCCATGTATCCGGGAGGGTTCTGTTTTTATTGCATCCGCTGCTCAGTCATGCTGCCGTAATTCTTCTTTCAGGTCGGCCTGCACGTCGGTCAGGCATTGCAGCAGCAGCGGGTTGAACGCTCCGCACTCGCCGTTCAGGATCATCTGCACGGCTTTTTCGTGGGAAAAGGCTTTCTTATAGCAGCGTTCGCTGGTCAGTGCATCGTATACGTCGGCCAGTGAGACCAGTTGTGCGCTGATGGGGATCTCATCGCCCTTCAGCCCATCCGGGTAACCGTGTCCATCCCAGCGTTCGTGATGCCAGCGGGCGATCTCGTAGGCCGTTTGCAGCAGCGGCTGCTCGCCAAAATTATCCAGATCGTGCAGCATCTCGGCTCCCAGCATACTATGGGTCTTCATGACCTCAAACTCCTCCGGGGTCAGTTTGCCGGGCTTGTTGAGGATCTTTTCGTCAATGCCGATCTTCCCGATGTCATGCAGGGCAGAGGCCAGCGGGATCACATCCTGCTGTTCTGCAGAAATCGAATACTTGTTGCTGTTCTCCAATAGACGGTGGAGCAGCATCTCTGTAATGGTACGGATGTGCCGCACATGGGCACCGCTCTCTCCATTGCGGAATTCTACGATATGGCTCAGCACACCCACCAGCGTATCCGTATTATTTTCACGAGCGCGGATTTGGTCCGACACCATCTGCACCAGCCGCCGCTGCTTGGCGTACAGCTTGATGGTGTTGGTCACGCGGCGGTACACGATACGCGCATCGAAGGGGCGGTTGACGTAATCGCTGGCTCCCAGTTCATAGGAGCGCCGAATCGCGTCGTCGGAGTCGTCGCTGGAGATCATGATGACCGGGGTATCCTCGATGATGTGGTTGGCATTCATGGCTTTCAGCACTTCAAAGCCGTCCATCACGGGCATATTGATGTCCAGCAGCACCAGTGCGATGTTCCCGGCCTCCGCCTGCAATGTTTCCAAGCATTCCCGTCCGTTTTCCGCTTCTAGAATGTGGTAACTGTCCCCCAAAATCTCTGCCAGCATCATGCGGTTCATTGCGGAGTCATCCACAAGTAAGATCTGCGACTTATTCTGTAAAAGTTTTTCCAGCGCTGCAAGACTATGCCCCGGAACCTCCACCATAACGGCATTCTTGTGGCCCTTTGCCTGATACATCAGCCAATCGGCACGGCGAACCGCATTCTCCATCGGGTCGGTGATGGCCTGCATCGTTCCACCGATGCTCAGTGAGAGGCGAAAATGCGAATAACCGGGTACAGTAGCCTGCTGCACGGCGGCTCTGATCTGCTCCAGCTTGGCTTGCAGGATGTCGCTCGGAATGCCGGGCAGCACCAGCAGAAATTCATCCCCGCCGTAGCGGATGAGCAGGTCGGCGTTTCGGATGCAGGAGCGGATGGCATTTGCCGCTGTTTCCAGTGCCATATCTCCGGCGTGATGTCCATAGGTGTCGTTGCAAATTTTGAAATCGTCCACATCCATCAGCGCGATCCCTGCCGGACCGACCATACGGGATGCGATATCCTCATAGTAGCGGCGGTTGTATGTGCCAGTCAAGACATCTTGGTAAAGTTTTGCACGGTAGCTCTCTGTTGTTTCTTGAAGCTTTTCCTCGGCTTCGGCCTGCATCTTTTCCATGCTGGAGCGCTCGAACTGCCATTGCAGGCGACCGATCAGCAGAATGTTCGCAGCGATACCAAGGCCGATCACGATGAGCTTTTGAAGGTTCAAAGAGGTGTAAAGAAAAAAGCTGTGGTCGGTAGAAAAGAAAAACGCGGAGTATAGGAATGCAATGAGGCCGCTTACGATTCCTGCTGCATAGCCGCATTTCACGAGCACAGCAGAAAGAACAACAAAAAGCAGGATATTGGGATTTGGAATATGAAAATTCCAGACGATCAGGCAGGCGCTCAATTGGGCAAGTGCCGATAGCAACATAGGCCGGATTTTATTTGGCTGTTGTTCCATACACAATACCATCCAATCCTTTGATTCATCAGGATTGCTCTCTCACAAAAAAGAGCTGGGCCGCAAATGGGCGGCCCTGCTAGGTCGTGGGTGTCGGTCATCTGTGAAACCGTGCGATTCCACTATTTATTTTCGGGGGTAACGCGGAAGCGCTTGACGGTCTGTTCCAGCGCGCTGATTTTCCTATAAAAGTAGCGTTATTATTTTATCATTATGTTAAAAATGTTTCAAGCTGATTTTGACCTTCCTGCAATAATTTAAAAGAATTTGAACTGTTTGGAGACGTGTCTGTTCTGGTGCAGCACCCGCCGTTCCGTCGCTTATAAGCCCCACCGGGGCTTCCATTGCTTTGCAACCGCTAATTTTCCGAAGAAAACAAATAATCCGAACCCGTCTCCTATCGGAAACAAATTCGGATTATTTTTGTTTGGTCAAATACGACAGAGGTCATTGATTTTCTTTGTTTATCTGTGATACCATTCGTTACGAGACCTCCACCATTGCTCTCTTCGCTTATGGTGGAGACTCCGGCACTCAAAGAAATTTTCCAAAAAACACAACGAGGTGACCATTTTTGAAACGTCGAACTTTTCTTGTCTGCACCGCTGCACTTTTTTGCGGTGCGCTTCTGGCAGGAGGCTGCACTCAAAAAACTTCTCAGCCCGTCCTTCAGCAAATCGAATACTCCAATTTGGCAGATTCGGATACACAGAATCTTCTTTCCAAACTTTTGCAGGATGCCGGCGTATCCGACCTACGGATACAGACCTTCTTTGATCATGTGCAAAAGTTCAACAATGCTGTGGACCCGGCATGGCTCACCACAGGTTTTGAAAATGCCAAGCCTTTGGATCTGAAATACGATCCTTACTCCATGCAGGACGCATGGACAGAAAAATACGATACCTTCCCCGGCTGGAACTGTCGGATTACCGCTTGTGGGCTGTTCGGTGATTTTATCACTGTCACGGGCAAGGCAGACCTTGACTCAGCCGAGGACACCCTGTTTATGGACTATGAAACACTGGATTCTGACCCGGAATCCCTTTGCGGCGACGAACGGCAAAAGTTTGATGCGCTGTTCGCCCCGGTTAAAACCATCAATACGACCGATATTCCTACCCATTTGAAAACGATTCAACAGGAATGGAAGAAACGCGGTCTCTCCTTCGCGGACGATGATAAGATTCGTCTCGTCTCCGTGGTTCTGCACGATCAGTTCTCTGAAACGGACAATTCTCTTATGATCGGTCATGTCGGCGTTATGCTTCCCACATCGGATGCAGTATATTTCGTCGAAAAGGTCGCTTTTCAGGAGCCGTATCGCTTGTTGAAGTTCAAAAATCGAACCGAGTTGAGCGATTATCTGATGCTGAAATACGACAACTCGTGGGGACAGGATACTGCCCACACCTTTATTATGGAAAATTCAGACCTGATGGACGGCTGGCGCATTCTTGACGAACAGGAAAACGCAAGCTAAAATCTCATTCATTGGGAGCCGTCCAATCTGACAGACCATTCGCCCTCTGATGCCAAAAAGACGCTGCACCCTCTTACCCAGAGGCGGCAGCGTCCTTTTTATATACCGGAATGTTTGGTTCGCAGGGGAACTCCGGGCTTATGACAAGGTATGCGGTGAACACTGGCTCTTTGGGGCCGAGGATCAGCAAGAAGTCTGCGTACTAAAATATCGGAGTTGACAACAGCGCAGTCAGTCAAGTGTCCGACTGTGCTGTTGGTACTTTTCTTCTTTGAGATATATGATACAATAATATTAGTACAACATCTTGTCTCACTTTTGACTTTTAAATCGTGTATATAGGAGAGCCAAATAATATGTCGAATCAAATTCAACTCACAGAAGATCAGCATTATGTTCCACGATTTTATATAAAATTGTTTTCACTTATAAAGCAAACGAAGAAAAAAGAAAAGGGCTTTGCTTCATTTTACCGCTTTAGTGATGGACTAGAAAAGCGTGGTATTCCTATCGAAAGCATCTGTTATAAAAAATTTTTCTATGGCGAAGACTGTTCAGTAGAACATAGCCTTTCCCAAAAAGAAGGTGTTTGGGCAAGTGTCTTTCATAAATTGAGAGATTCGCAGTTTACATCCATTGACGAAAGCGATATCAAGAAATTGAAAGAATTTGCAACATATCAATATGCGCGTACAAAAGCTATGCTAAATCATCAAAAGTATGGAATGGAAAAAATGCTGACAACCGCACTCAAGAATGCTTACTGTAAAAAATACCCAAGTCAGCCTTATACAGAGGATGTTTCTCAAAGGATTGAGTCTGCTGTTCACAACAAGGTCGAAGCAGAATCTACTGCCGATTTGCTTGTAGAGAATTGTGATGAGATGGTTTCTGAACTTGATTCATTAGATATTTGTGTCGTTAAGTTTGAAACGCTACACAAGCTGATTGTTTCAGATATGCCAGTAATTATGACAAACGTTTACCAAACAATTCAGAATGGGATGAATCGAATTGGAACGGTTTTACTTTTTCCTGCGTCCGAAAATGCCTTGATTCTTTTTTATAAAAAGGAAGCGTTTCCTTCGCTCAAGCGTTTTATAACTGTAAAAAACGAGAAAGATGTAATTGCTCTTAACAAATATCAAATTTTAAGTGCAGAGGACATTATTATTTCTAAGGATGCTGAAACTTTGGCTGAGGCTATCGCTCAAGATGATATTCTTAAGGATCGAAATGATTTTGTCTCCCGTCAAAAAGTTTATGCTCAGGCAGCAGAAGACGGAATCTTTTTGGCAATGGTCGGAACGGGTATTCCCTTTATTTATCCACTGTCATTTCTAACACTAGCCAAAGAGTTAAGGCGAATGCCTGAATTTCTCCGCTGTCCCATTTCAGCTTCTTATGACGGTGCTTTTCGGAATCAGCTATTGTGCCAAATTTATGGAGAGCTATTCTCTGAGCAGAGCCATGAACATCTTCCCATGGCCGATAGTCGCAAAATAAAAGGCCATCTCAAAGATCTTCTGAAATTTCTGGATTCTTATTGGGCGGTTCCACGGGAACAACAAACAATTACGCCAGCGCAGATGCGGGTGTTAAAGTGCGCTAAGATCTATATTTAACCCGTTTCTTCTGAAAGTAAATACAATTCATTATAGCTCAGTTGACTATATTGCACAATATAGGTATAATATAATTAGAATTTTACTATTATAGATTGTTCAGGAGCAGGAGGTGCTTTTATGAATATCCGTCCATCTGCAGCGATTCGCCAGAACTACAACGAGATTGCTGATTTGTGCAGAGAAACCGCTGAGCCAATTTTTCTCACCAAGAACGGCGAGGGTGATTTAGTCGTCATGGACATCGAAACCTACAACCGCCGTGAAAAAATGCTGAAGCTCCGTGAGGAGCTGCTTTCCGTGGAAGAGGACCGGATGCGTGGAAGCGAGGGCTATTCGGTTGATGAGGTCACTTCCATGATGCGCAGTGCGATCAAGGAGGCCGCCGGACATGGAGCAGCAAAATAAATACCGCGTGGTTGTGTCAGCACGGGCCGCTCAGATGCTGGTGTCCCATGCCGCATTTCTGGCACAGGTCAGCCCTGTGGCAGCAGAACGGCTTACGGTCGAATTTGAAAAGGCTGCAAAATCTTTGGAGCAGATGCCGCAGCGTTGCCCGTGGCTCAAAGGCGAATACATTCCTAAAAATGCTTACCGATTCATCTTGTTTGAAAAACGCTATATGCTCATCTTCCAGATCGTAGATAATACGGTTTATGCAGATTATGTAGTAGATTGCAGACAGGATTACGGCTGGCTCGTCCGATAATCAACAAAGGCGGTGGCTTCCCTTATTGTGGGAGACCACCGCCTTTTGCTGCGTCTGTGTAAAAGTCAGAAATTATCGGAATGTTTGGTTCGCAGGGAAACTCCGGGCTTATGACAGGGTATGTATAATGTGCAGAGCCATATCAGCATTTTCTTTGTCCACAAACACCTCTGTGACATACCTCGGTTTTATGCCGAGAGTTCCAATTCTCGCTTGGTCAAATGTGTTATGCCGATTGACATCTTTGGATTTGCAATAGAATTTAATTCCAGCTGCCGCCAACGCATCCGTGATGCGATTGCATTGGTAAGGGTCAGAAACTGTTGCAACTAGCGATTTGAAAAAATGCTCTAACATAAAGAGACCTCCTCGTATGATAGACCAGCCGCTTGTAGGTATTATAAGCGTCTATAAATTGTTCTTCGCCGCTTTTATCTTCAAGGACAGTTAAGTACACAGAAAACGATAGCACAAATGATGGAACAAAAAAGCGGCGTTCTGATTTTGCAAAAGCGAAAATGAGAACGCTGCCGTCTATCGTGCCGTGTTCGATTTTCGATGTGTCGTTATTTTAGAGATGTCTCTTATAGGGATACGGAGTGTGCCAAAGTTCAAACCGATGAACACATCCATAAAATCAAAATCACTTCACAGCCTGTTTCAGCCGCTCCAGATCATCTGCATCCGGGTGAGAAAGGGCCTTGTCGAAATTCTCGATCATTGCGTCCAGATTGGGCAGATGAAGCGGCTGTTTTTTCATGTTCTCATATCGCTGGCGTACCGACATCGGCATCTTTCCCTGACACATGAAGCTGCCAATCACCGTATTGCTGCTGTGCAGCTCTTTTTGCACAGCTTTCAGGATCTTGTTAAAATATTCTTCGCTGCCGCCAAAACCAGCGGTACCAAACAAAAACACCTGCTTTCCCCGCAGCTGCTTCAAAAAGTCCGAAGAGCTTTCATCCGCTTTTCCCTTGTCCGTCCAGAAGCCCACATAAAGGGTGTCCGCTTCCATGGCGGCAGGGTTCGGGCTGCCAAAATAACAGCAATCTGTCTGCGGCAGGTAATTGTGCAGTGCGTCTGCCAGTAATTCCGTGTTGCCTGTTTTACTGCTGAATACGATTGCGTAACTCATAGCTTCTCCTTTGGAGCCGTTGGCTCTCTGATGTTATAATGTTTTCCAGTTGATTTTTCGATCCCGATAGAAATACTCTTTGTCGTGTTCGCTGATGGAGCGCGGTACACGGCATGGGTTTCCTACCGCCACTACGTTTCTGCCATGATGGATTCATCCGTGGGGTCGTAGACTTGTTGGCTGTGGATCGCATTTTTTATCGGCAAGGTGTTACTCTCCTTATTATAAGGAATCTTTCTCATTTTTCAATAGATTCTTTCGGTACTGTACCGGACTGACACCATACTCTTTCTTGAATACCCGGCTAAAATAGAGTGGGTTATCATACCCTACGATCTCTGCAATTTCTCCAATATTGTATTCGGTGTTCTCCAATAAGCTTTGTGCATTTACCATCCGAAGGGACAGGATGTATTGTGCAGGGCTTATTTTCATGTACTGCTTAAAATTACGGATAAACCAGTTCGTACTGATATGCAGCGATTCTGCGTAATCGTCCACACTGACCTTTGTATTATAATTCTCGTTAAAGTAGGCAACGGCGGCTTCGATTTCTTCGGGGATGCTTGTAGTTGTTTTCTCGCTTTCCTGCTGTTGCCTGCTTACTAAAAGCAGAATGATGTTGAAGAGAGAAGCAATATAGTCTTCATAGCCATATTCACATTGTTGCAGTTCCCGGATGATCTTTCGGAACAGCATTTTGTAATCCGGCAGTGTGCCGCTGTAAAAAACGTGCTTGTCCAAGGGTATTCCGTGATAGTTCAGGATGTTTTTGACATCATATCCTGTAAAGTGAATCCAGAACACCTCTGGATGATCTTCTACATAGTAGACATACTTCTGGATTTCTTTCGGCTGATAAAGCACCATGTGTCCAGAAGTCACCACTTCCTCAACACCATCGAACCAGAAGTGTGCTTTACCAGATGCCACATAGAGGATTTGATAGTCTCTGCGACCCTTTGCCCAAAAAGTAGGTAGCTTAGGGCGTTTTTTCAAGCGATAAGTGCCGCAGCTGCCTACGACCAGCGGCTTTGAGTAATCTTTGAAATCCAAACGGGAGTTGTTCAAATATCCTGAGTTAAAATACATCCCTGCGTCCTCCTCATCTTCAGAGATTTTACAGTGATTTGAGAAATGTTCTATCAAAAAATTACAAACTCTTTGATTTTGTGCATATTTTGTTCCATCTTGTCTATATCTTTTCGTTCCATTAGATTCTATAATATTTTCAGACGAAACGCAAGAGATTTGGGCAACTTGCGTGATGAGGATTCCAGTCTGAAGTGCGCAGCAGATTGGTCACGCCCACACAAAACAAGCAAGATGGGAGAAAGCACAATGACTGAGAAACGTTATCTAAAGTGGTATAATAAAGTCGGCTATGGTTCAGGCGATATTGCAGGCAACGTGGTGTATGCATTCCTGTCCTCCTTCGTCATGATCTATCTGACCAACACCGTTGGCCTGAACCCCGGTATTGTCGGCACTCTGATTGCAGTTTCCAAACTGCTGGACGGTGTGACGGACATTTTCTTTGGTTCTTTGATTGACAAAACGCATTCTAAGATGGGCAAAGCCCGTCCTTGGATGCTGTACGGCTACATTGGCTGTGCCATTACGCTGGTGGCAATTTTCGCCATCCCGACCAATCTGGGACAGTTTGCACAGTACGCATGGTTCCTGATCGCATATACTCTGCTGAACGCTGTATTCTACACTGCCAACAACATTGCTTACTCTGCACTGACTGCTCTCGTCACGAAGAACAGTGCCGAACAGGTCGAGATGGGTTCTTGGCGTTTCATGTTCGCCTTTGCCACCAGCCTGCTCATCCAGTCCATCACGCTGGGTGCTGTTACGGCATTGGGCGGTGGTGCTGCCGGTTGGCGCACTGTTGCAATCATCTACGCCATCATCGGTCTGCTTGTCAACACCCTCTCCGTTTTCTCCGTGAAGGAACTGCCGGAAGGCGAATTGGTGGATACCACCGACAAAAAGGAAATCGAGCAGGACGAAAAGTACAATCTGGTTCAGGCTGCAAAGCTGCTTGCTAGTAACAAATATTATATGATGATTTGCGTCACCTACATTTTGCAGCAGATCTACGGTGCCATGATCAGCATGGGCACCTACTATGCAACCTACATCCTTGGCAACCAGAATCTGTTCGGTGTATTCTCTTGGGCAATCAACATTCCTCTGATCATCGCACTGGTGTTCACCCCGACCTTGGTTGCAAAGTGGAATGGAATGTATAAGCTGAATGTAATGAGCTATACTCTGGCAACGATTTCTCGTGCACTGGTTGCTGTAGCTGGTTACATGGGCAGCGGCAATGTGACCTTGATGCTGCTCTTTACTGCAATCGCAGCTCTTGGTCAGGGTCCTTGGCAGGGCGATATGAACGCTGCGATTGCTGCTTGCTCTGAATATACTTGGCTGACGAAGCATAAGCGCGTGGATGGCACGATGTACTCCTGCACTTCTCTCGGTGTGAAGCTGGGCGGCGGTCTGGGTACTGCCATCACCGGCTGGCTGCTGGCAGCAAGCCATTTCGATAGTGCGCTGGCTGTCCAGCCCGAATCCTGCATCTCGATGCTGAAGATCATGTATCTGGTGATTCCGTTTGCTCTGGATGCCATCATCACCTTCATTCTCTCTCGTATGAAGGTCGAAGAAGCAAATGAAAAACTGCGTGCAGCAGTCTGATAACAAGCCATTATCATTTCTCCTTCATCTGCTGTTCCCCGGAGGAATCCAGCGATTCCTCCGGGGAGGCTGGAGAAATATTATAAAATTATAAAAGGTAAATGAGGAAATACTATGGCTGCATTTGATTTTGCAAAAGTAAAAGACCCCACCTTTTTCAAGGAAAACGTGCTGAATGCTCATGCAAGTTTCCGTACTTACGCTTCCCGCGAAGAATATCGGACAGGCTCCTCTTCTTTGGCGCTGAAGCTGGACGGTATCTGGAAATTCGCCTACGCAAAGAACTACACCAGTGCCATCCCCGGCTTTGAAAAGACGGATTACGATTGCAGCGGCTGGGATGACATTCATGTTCCGGCACACATCCAGATGGAGGGCTACGACATTCCCCAGTACGCGAATGTTCAGTATCCGTGGGATGGCCGTGAAGAAGTACAGCCGGGCGAGATCCCGCAGCGGTTCAATCCGGTGGCAAGCTATGTAAAATACTTCGAGCTGCCGGAATCCATGCAGGGCAAGCCCGTCCACATCGAGTTCGAGGGTGTGGAAAGCGGCATGGCTCTTTGGCTGAACGGGTCTTATGTGGGTTACACCGAGGACAGCTTCTCCGCACACGCATTCGATCTGACTCCCTATCTCCAGCCGGGCGTGAACAAACTTGCTGTGCAGGTGTTCAAGTGGACTTCCTCCAGCTGGTGCGAAGATCAGGACTTCTTCCGCTTCTCCGGCATCTTCCGCAGCGTGTGGCTGTACGCCATCCCCACCGTGCATCTGGAAGATGTATCCGTCAAAACGCTGTTTGCCGGGGATGATTTTACTCATTCCACGCTGGAAGTTGCATTGCAGGTGGAGGGTAAGGGCGCAGCCCGTCTGACCCTGCGCCGCAGTGAACTGGAAGTGTTCTCCGAAAAAATCGCACTGAACGGCGGCTCTGCGCTGTTCAGCCATGCGGTGGAGAACCCCCACCTGTGGAGTGCAGAGGACCCGGCTCTGTATGAACTGGAAATCGAGCTGCTGGACGATGCAGGCCATCTGGTAGAGGTGACTGGGCAGAAAGTCGGTTTCCGCAAGTTCGAGCTGAAGAACAATCGGATGCTGCTCAACGGCAAGCGCATCGTGTTCAAGGGTGCCAACCGTCATGAGTTCAGCTCCATTACGGGTCGTGCTGTGGGCGTACACACCCATGAGGAACTGCTTCGGGATATCATCACCATGAAGCAGAACAACATCAATGCCATCCGCACCAGCCATTACCAGAATCAGGATGCACTGTACGACCTGTGCGACGAGTATGGTCTGTATCTGATCGCAGAGAACAATCTGGAATCCCATGGCACATGGGACATCCATCAGGCGGGCATTCGCGGCATCGAGGGCGTTTTGCCCAATGATAAGCCGGAGTGGAAAGCTGTCTTGTTTGACCGCATGAATTCCACTTATCAGCGTGACAAAAATCATCCTGCTGTTCTGATCTGGTCTCTGGGCAACGAATCGTTTGGTGGTGAGACCCTGCTCCAGATGGCAGAGATGGTCCGCCGCTTTGATGACACCCGTCTGGTGCATTACGAAGGTGTGGTCAATGATCCCCGCTTCCTCGAAACCACCGATATCGAGAGCCATATGTACAGCACGGTCAAGGACATTAAAGAGTATCTGGCACAGGGCGATAAGCGGCCTTATATCGAGTGCGAATATTCTCATGCTATGGGCAACTCCAACGGTGCTTTGCACAAGTACACGGAACTTGCCGACCAGAAGGACTGCGGCTATCAGGGCGGCTTCATCTGGGATTACATCGACCAGTCCATCTGGAAAAAAGACCGCTACGGCAAGTGGTTCCAAGCCTACGGCGGCGACTTCGGTGAGCGTCCTACCGACTATAATTTCAGCGGAAACGGCATTGCCTACGGTGGTGATCGTGCTCCTTCTCCCAAGATGCAGGAGGTCAAGTTCTGCTATCAGAACATCGCCGTTTCCATCGACAACTCTGGCTTTGAAGTCTGGAACAAGAACCTGTTCACCTCTACGGATGCTTTCGACTGCGTTGCACTGCTGCATCGCGATGGAAAGTTGTATCAGCAGCAGGAACTGACCAATATTGATGTTGCTCCCGAAGAGCGTTCCAGCTTCCCGCTGCCGTTTATGGTTCCTGCGCTCCCCGGTGAATATGCAGTGACCATCAGCTTCCGTTTGAAGGAGGACACCAGCTGGGCAAAGAAGGGTCATGAAGTCGCCTTTGGACAGGGTGTGATCGCTGTGGTTCGTTCCATTCCCAGCAAGAAGGTCACGCCGTTTACCGTTACGCACGGTACACACAACATCGGTGTCCGGGGTGAGAATTTCGATGTTTTGTTCTCCGATCTGAACGGCGGTCTGACTTCCTACCGCTATGCCGGCAAGGAGATGATTCAGGAGATTCCCCGGCCCAACTTCTGGCGCGCTCCCACCGACAACGACTGCGGCAACAACATGGGCGGCGTTCGCGGTCAGTGGAAGCTGGCAAGCCTGTACGCTACCGCCAAGGGCATCGGCAAGGAGATCCCGTCTGTTCATGGCGGCACCATCCTCCAGAACCCCACCTGCGAGGTGGAAGCCGACAGCGTGGTCGTGACCTATCTCTATAACCTCCAGACCAGCCCCGCAGCAGAGTGCAGCCTGCAGTACCGTGTGTTCGGTGATGGCCGCATCCAGACCACCCTGCACTATGACCCGGTGGAAGGACTTGCAGCAATGCCGGAGTTCGGCGTACTGTTCAAGATCGACGCTGACTACGACACGGTGGAGTGGTACGGAAACGGCCCTGCGGAGACCTACTGGGATCGTCAGCATGGTGCAAAGCTGGGCATTTACCAGAACAAGGTCGCAGACAACATGGCACAGTACCTTGTGCCGCAGGAGTGCGGTGCAAAGACCGCTGTGCGCTGGGCAAAGGTAGTGGACCGCAAGGGTCGCGGGCTGCTGTTTACCGCAGATGCCGCAAAGCCCATGTTCTTCTCTGCGCTGCCCTACACTCCCCATGAAATGGAGAGTGCCAAGCATCCCTACGAGCTGCCCCCGGTCCATTACACGGTGATTCGTGCCATCGGCGAGCAGATGGGCGTCGGCGGCGATGACAGCTGGGGTGCCAATGTCCACCCGGAGTATATTCCTGATGTGACCAAGCCTGTGGAGTTCACCTTTACGTTCCGTGGCATCTGATGATTGCCCGCAAAAAAGCGCAACGGTTGATATGAATACTGCCGCATTGCAGTATTTCTCTCAGATTACTCGTGATCTTTCACCAGAACAATTTCATCGGCTGCTAAACATCATAAAAGAGATCGTAGCCGTGATGAGATGACCCTCGTTATTAAGACACCTTCGTGTTGAGATAAGGACATCCCTGCATGAGATTCCTATCAAAAGCGAGGGTGTCTTTTTTGGTATCACAAAATCTCAATTCCTGACACCACTATTTATAAGTAGTGCTTCGCTCTATATAAGTAGCGTTGCTATGTCAAAATCACTGTATTCCGCTTTTGTTTGGAGCATTTCTTTGAATGGTTCTCCAAACTTTCTTTAACGTATTGAAGTATACAAAAACAAAAAAATCCAACGATTTCTAACGTGAAATCGTTGGATTTATGGTCCGAGTGGCGAGAATCGAACTCACGGCCTCTTGAACCCCATTCAAGCGCGCTACCAAAACTGCGCTACACCCGGATATCGCGTCCGCCTCCCTACCGAAGCGTGGCGACAGGAGATATTATACGCGAAATAAGGGTGTTTGTCAACAGTTTTTTGAAAGTTTTGCAGCTTTTTGTAAAACGAGCGGATGTGCGTTATTTCTTTTTCGTCTTCTTGGCGGGAGCATTTACAGCGGCCTCGGCTTCCTGCGCACGCAGGAGCTTATCCTTTTCCAAAAGCGGCTTCAGGTACTGGCCGGTGAAGCTGCCCTCTACTTCAGCCACCTGCTCCGGGGTGCCCTCGGCGACGATGAGGCCGCCCGCGCTGCCGCCTTCGGGGCCGAGGTCGATGATGTGGTCGGCACACTTGATGAGGTCGAGGTTGTGCTCGATGACAATGACGGTGTTGCCCGCATCCACCAGCTTCTGCAGCACTTCGATCAGGCGGTGGACATCCGCGATGTGCAGACCGGTGGTCGGCTCGTCGAGGATGTAGACCGTCTTGCCGGTGCCGCGGCGGGCCAGCTCATTGGCCAGTTTGACGCGCTGGGCCTCGCCGCCGGAAAGGGTGGTCGCACTCTGGCCCAGCGTCACATAACCCAACCCCACGTCCAGCAGGGTCTGCAATTTGCGGGCGATCTTGGGCTGGTTGGCAAAGAAGACCACCGCCTCCTCCACGGTCATGTTCAGAACGTCGGAGATGGTCTTTTCCTTATACTTCACTTCCAGCGTCTCGCGGTTGTAGCGGGCACCCTTGCAGACTTCGCAGGGGACGTAGACGTCCGGCAGGAAGTGCATTTCAATCTGCAGGATGCCGTTGCCCTCACAGGCCTCGCAGCGGCCGCCCTTGACGTTGAAGCTGAACCGGCCGGGGCCGTAGCCGCGCATTTTAGCGTCCTGCGTTTCGGCAAAGACGGCGCGGATATCGTTGAACACCCCGGTGTAGGTGGCCGGATTGGAGCGGGGCGTGCGGCCGATGGGCTGCTGGTCGATGCCGATAACCTTATCGACAAATTCCAGCCCCTCTACCCCGTCGCATTTGCCCGCACGGGCGCGGGCACCGTTCAGCTCGCTGGCCAGCGTCTTGTACAGGATCTCGTTGATGAGGCTGGACTTGCCGGAGCCGGAAATGCCGGTGACGCAGATGAACTCACCCAGCGGGAAGCGGACGTCGATGTTGCGCAGATTGTTCTCCCGCGCCCCCCGGACGGTCAGGTAGTTGCCGCTGCCCGCGCGGCGGATCTCCGGCACGGCGATCCTCTTGCGGCCGGACAGGTAGTCGCCGGTGATGCTCCGCTTGGCCTTGCAGATGTCCTTGACGCTGCCCGCTGCCACGATCTCGCCGCCGTGAACGCCCGCGCCGGGGCCCACGTCCACGATATAGTCGGCGCTGCGCATGGTGTCCTCGTCGTGCTCGACCACGATGACCGTGTTGCCGAGATCGCGGAGGTTTTTCAGGGTCGCAATGAGCTTGTCGTTATCCCGCTGATGCAGACCGATGCTCGGCTCATCCAGCACGTACAGCACGCCGGAAAGCGCACTGCCGATCTGGGTGGTCAGGCGGATGCGCTGACTTTCGCCGCCGGAAAGGGTGCCCGCCGAGCGGGCCAGCGTCAGGTAATCCAGACCCACGCTCTGCAGGAATTGCAGCCGGTTCTTGATCTCCTTCATGATCTGGCCGCCGATCTGCCGCTGCTTTTCGGTCAGATTCGGCTCATTTTTTGCAATGAACTCCAGCTCCTCCCGGATGGACATCTCGCAGAATTCGCTGATGTTCTTATCCCCGATGGTCACGGCCAGCACCACCGGCTTCAGGCGGCGGCCATGGCAGTCCGGGCACTCGACGCCGGACATGAAGCTGCCGATCTCTTCTTTCATCCACTCGCTGTTGGTCTCGCGGAAGCGGCGCTCCAAGTTCTCGACGATGCCCTCAAAGCTGTTATAGTAGACGCCGCTGCCGAACTCGTTGGTGCGGTGCATCTCGATCTTTTCGCCGTTGGTGCCGTAAAGGATAGCGTTCACGGCCTCGGTGCTCATCTCCTTGATGGGCGTATCCAGCGTGAAACCGTACTTTTTGCCAAGACCGAGGTAGTACATCTCGGACACTGACCCTTCGGCGTAGTACCAGCCGCTGGCCTTGATGGCCCCCTGCCGGATGGACAGGTTCCGGTTGGGCAGGATGCGCTCCTCGTCCACCCGCATAAACGTACCGAGGCCGGTGCACTTTTCGCACGCGCCCAGCGGGTTGTTGAAGGAGAACAGCCGGGGCGACAGGTCGCCGATGGAGATGCCGTGCTCCGGGCAGGCGAAGTTCTGGCTGAAGGTCATGCACTCGCCGCCGATGACGTCCACTTCGGCGATGCCGCCGGTGAGGGCCAGCGCCGTTTCCAGCGAATCGGCCAGACGGCCCCGGATGCCCTTGCGCATGGCGAGGCGGTCCACGACGATCTCGACGGTGTGCTTGACGTTCTTTTCCAGCGTGATCTCCTCATCGAGGTCGTAGAGATTTCCGTCGACGCGGACGCGGGAGTAGCCGCCCCGCCGGGCCGCGTCCAGTTCCTTCTGCTGGGTGCCCTTGCGCTGGCGCACCACGGGGGCCAAGATCTGAAACTTTGTACCCTCGTCCAGCTTCAGGACGGCGTCCACCATCTCGTCCACGGTCTGCTGGCTGATGACCCGGCCGCAGACCGGGCAGTGGGGCACACCCACGCGGGCGTACAGCAGACGCAGATAATCATAAATTTCCGTCACAGTGCCCACGGTGGAGCGGGGGTTGTGGCTGGTGGTCTTCTGGTCGATGGAAATAGCCGGCGACAGACCGGTGATCTCGTCCACATCGGGCTTGTCCATCCGGCCAAGGAACATCCGGGCATAGCTGGACAGGCTCTCGACGTAGCGGCGCTGGCCGTCGGCATAAATGGTATCGAAGGCAAGGCTCGACTTGCCCGAACCGGACAGGCCGGTCATGACGATGAGTTTTTCGCGCGGGAGGGTCAGATCTACGTTTTTCAGGTTGTGCTCCCGCGCCCCTTTGATGACGATCTTATCGTTTGCCAAGGTACTTTCTCCCTCTTCTCTGTGTCTGTGCATGGTTTTGCTTGCGCTCCGTTTCGGCGTCAGAGTCCACGGTGGGGTTCTCGCCCCGGCGCAGACGGTCGATCTGGTCGCGCAGGAAGGCCGCGTGCTCAAATTCCAGCAGCTTGGCGGCCTCCTTCATCTCGCGGGTCAGGCGCTCAATGGCCGCTTCGCGCTCCATCTTGCCCATCCGGCGGGTGTTCCGCTTCGCGTTCTCGGCCTTGTCGCTGATCTCGATGGAATCCGGGATGGCTTTCACGATGGTCTTGGGCACGATGCCGTGAGCCTCGTTGTAGGCCATCTGGATGGCGCGGCGGCGCTCGGTCTCGGTGATGGCGCGATCCATGCTGTCCGTCACCTCGTCCGCATACATGATGACCAGACCTTCGGCGTTGCGGGCCGCGCGGCCGATGGTCTGGATAAGGCTCGTCTCGCTGCGCAGGAAGCCCTCCTTATCGGCATCCAGAATGGCCACCAGACTGACCTCCGGCAGGTCGAGGCCCTCCCGCAGCAGGTTGATGCCCACCACCACGTCGATGGAGCCGAGGCGGAGGTCTTTGATGATCTCCATCCGCTCGAAGGTATCGACTTCGTGGTGCATATACTTGACCTTAACCCCCTGTTCCGTCAGGAAATCCGTCAGGTCCTCGGCCATTTTCTTGGTCAGGGTCGTCACCAGCACCCGCTCGTTCTTTGCGGTGCGGGCGTTGATCTCGCCCAGCAGGTCGGTGACCTGCCCTTCCACCGGGCGCACCGAGATGAGCGGGTCCAGAAGGCCGGTGGGCCGGATGACCTGCTGGGCCACTTGGGTGCTGTTCTGGCGCTCGTACTCGCCGGGGGTGGCCGAAACGAAGATCATCTGGTTCAGCTTGGACTCCACTTCCTCAAATTTCAGGGGGCGGTTGTCGAACGCCGAGGGCAGACGGAAGCCGTACTCCACCAGCGTTTTCTTGCGGGCATAGTCGCCGCCGTACATGGCGCGCACCTGCGGCAGGGTGACGTGGCTCTCATCCACAAAGAGAAGAAAATCCTCCGGGAAATAATCCAGCAGCGTGGTCGGCATACTGCCCGGCGCGCGGCCCGACAGCACCGCCGAATAGTTTTCGATGCCCTTGCACATGCCCACCTCGGTCAGCATCTCCATGTCGTAATTCGTCCGCTGCTGGATGCGCTGGGCCTCGATGAGCTTGCCCTCGGTGGTGAACTGCTTCACCTGCTGGTCGCACTCGGCGCGGATCTTTTCCAGCGCCTTCGCCTTTTTCTCGGCGCTGACGATGTAGTGGCTGGCCGGGAAGATGGCCACATGCTTGACCACATTCTGCTTGGTCCCCGTGACGGGGTTGAACTCGATGATGCGGTCGATCTCGTCCCCGAAAAACTCCACCCGGATGGCGAGGTCACTCATATAGGCAAGGTAGATGTCCACCGTGTCGCCGTGGACCCGGAACTTGTTGCGGATAAAATTGATGTCGTTGCGCTCATATTGCAGCGTCACCAGCCGCTTGCACAGCTCATCCCGCTCCATTTCCATGCCGGGGCGGAGGCTGATGACCATGCTGCGGTAGTCGATGGGGTCGCCCAGCGAATAGATGCAGGACACCGACGCCACAATGATGACGTCCCGCCGCTCGGACAGAGCCGCCGTCGCCGAATGGCGCAGCCGGTCGATCTCGTCGTTGATGGCGCTGTCCTTTTCAATATAGGTATCGGTGCTGGGGATATAGGCTTCCGGCTGGTAGTAATCGTAGTAGGAAACAAAATACTCCACCGCATTGTCCGGGAAAAAGGACCGGAACTCGGTGCAGAGCTGGGCCGCCAGCGTTTTGTTATGGGCCAGCACCAAGGTGGGGCGGTTGCACTGGGCGATGACGTTTGCCATCGTAAAAGTCTTGCCGCTGCCGGTGACGCCCAGCAGGGTCTGGCACCGGTCGCCGCGCTCCACTCCCTCCACAAGCTGCTGGATGGCCTGCGGCTGGTCGCCCGTCGGGGCATAGTTCGACACCAGATGGAACTTCTCGTCTGCCATCGCCGCACTCTCCTTTCCGTCAGAACCACAAATAGTTGTGCTTTTTCATGCTCAGTATAGCACAACTATTTTATATTGTAAACAAAAAGATTCAATACGGCCTCAGCATCTCCCCTGTTGCAAAGTCATAGAAGGGCAGCCGATTCTCATCCCGCATGGAGAAGTACTCGCTCTCGGTCAGGATGATGTGGTCCCGCAGATGTACCCGGACCAGCCCCAGCGCCCGCACGATGTTCTCGGTGGCCTGAATGTCCTCCCGCGAGGGCAGGGCCATGCCGTTGGGATGGTTGTGGCAGAGCACCACGCTGTCCGTGCCGCCCTTCAGCGCCGCGGCCACCACGTCCTTGATGGCAAGGCTGACCCGGTCGCCGGTGCCGTCCTTGAGCCAGAGGGTCGCCTTGATGCGGCTGCGGCCGTCCAGCGCCAGCAGCAGTGCCCGCTCCTGCTCCGCCCCGGCAAATAACCGGAGAAGATAGACCGCCAGCTGCTCCGTGGTCTTGAAGCTGATCTTCCCGTTGGTGCGGCATTGGGTATAGTATCGGCTGACCGCCGGTAAAAGATGCAGCATCCGCGCTGTGGCGGGGCCGACGCCCTCCACCGTCAGCAGGTCTTCTTCGGTGGCTTCCAGCACCCCGGCAAAATCGCCAAACCGGCCCATAAGGTCATGGGCCAGTTGGTTCGTATCTTTCCGCGCGTTGGTGATGTACAGCAGATATTCCAGCGCCTCATGGGGTTCCAGACTGTCGAAGCCCTGCTGCTCTACCCTCTTCCGCATCCGCTGGCGGTGCCCTTCGTGGGTCTTCTTTTCTTCGGCCATGGGTCGGCTCCTTTCGCGCATTCTTCCTTTTAATAGTACCCGATTTTTCCCAAAACACAAGAGTCCCGCCCAAATTTTCGCGTTGACTTCGCAAATCCGGTAGTTTATTATAGAAAAAGAGGACCCGATCCTTCGTACGGCCTCTCAGGCGCTTTGCGCCAGCTCCCCTTGCAGGGGAGTCCTTGGCATAAGGATAAACTCTTATTTTTGAATCAAAGGACTCTGTTTTATGAAACAATTTACTGCCACTGCCAACGACGAGGGTGTGCGTCTGTCCCGCTTTGTACAGAGCGTGACCCGCGATTTTCCCACCAGTCTGCTCTATAAAAGCTTCCGCAATAAGCGCATCAAGGTCAACGGCAAAAAGGGTGCCCCCGAAGACCGCCTCAAGGCCGGGGACCTCATTGAGCTGTACATCAACGACGAGTTTTTTCCGCCGGAAGGGACAAAGCCCGCACCGAAAGCGCCCAAGAAGCAGCCCAGCCAGCCCAAGGTGACCGTCATCTACGAGGATGAGAACATTGCCGTCCTCTATAAGCCCACCCACCTGCTCTGCCACAGCGACCGCACCGGCGACGCCAACCTCGTGGATGCGTTCACCCAGTACCTCGCGCAGAAAGGCGAATACGACCCCCACGGTGAAAACCGCTTCAAGCCCGGCATCTGCAACCGGCTGGATCGCGGCACCGAGGGGCTGGTCATTGCGGCCAAGAGCTACGCCGCCCTGCGGGATATGAACGAGATCATCCGCACCGACCTGCTCAAAAAGGAATACTACACCATCACCGTGGGCATCCCCCAGAGCGGCCGGTTCACCGCGTGGTGGGAGCACGACGAAAAGAACAACAAGGTCAGCATCCACGCCCACCAGTCGCAGGACGAGCGCCGCAAGCAGATCATCACCGATGTGGACGTTCTGCGCACCGCCGGGCCTTTCGCGCTGTGCAAGATCGGCCTCATCACCGGGCGGACACATCAGATTCGTGCCCACCTCGCCTACCTCGGTAAGCCGGTTCTGGGCGATATCAAATACGGCAACCGCAAGATGAACGAGCGCACCGGCACCAAGACCCAAGCCCTCTGCGCCGTCCGCATCCGTTTCCTCGACATCCCGGAGGAAAACACCCTGCATTACCTCTCCGGCAAGGTCATCAAGCTGAAAGACCCTCAGATCGTCAAACAGTTCGACGCGCTGGATAAGAACAAAGAAAACGCCCATGAATAACTGTTTTGTAGAGACCAGCCGTCTGCTGCTCCGACGGCTGGAAGAGGCCGATTTCCCGGCTTACGCCGCCTATGCCGTGGACGACGAGATGTCCCGGATGATGGGCCGCGCCTTTCTGCACGCTGAATCCGATATCCGCCAGAACTTCGACTGGCTCAAGGACAAGGAACCCCGCTGTTACGGCATCGTGGAAAAGGCCAACGAGCAGCTCATCGGCAACCTGAACATCGGTGCCCTCCCGGCTCCCCTTGCTGCCCTGCCGCAATTGCAGGGCAAACGCGGGCAGACGCTTTCCTTCTGCATCCGGCGGGAATCCCAGCGCAAAGGGTATGCCGCCGAAGCCATCCGCGCCGTCATTGCCGAGCTTTTTGACGATGAGCACTTCGATTTCGTCCAGTGCGGGTGTTATTCGTTCAACACGCCCTCCCGGATGTTGCAGGAACGGCTGGGCTTTCAATTTCTGGCCAGCCTCTGCGTTCCCACTCCGCAGGGCGAAGCACAGACCATCGAACACATTTTATGGAACCCAAGGAGGACTCCCATGTCTGATCTGAACGCCTATTTCAAAAGTGTCATCGACCAAGACACCGCTTCGGTCGTGCTGTGCGATCTACAGCACACCATCATTTATATGAACCCTGCCGCCATCCGCAATTATGCGAAGCACGGCGGCGCGCAGCTCATCGGCCGCAGTCTGCTAAACTGCCACAACGCAGACTCCAACGACCGCATTCAGGAAGTCGTGGACTGGTTCGCGGCCAGCCCGGAGCACAACATCATCTACACCCATCACAACGAAAAGCAGAACAAGGACGTCTACATGGTCGCCCTGCGGGACGCCGATGGCACCCTCATCGGCTACTACGAAAAGCACGAGTTCCGCAACCCGGAGACCATGGAGCGGTACGCTTTTTAAGAGAACGGGAGGTTCCCATGCAGAAGATCGACCCGGCCCGCTGGCCCCGCGCGGAAAAGTTCGGCTTTTTCTCGGCGGTGTCCCAGCCCTTTTACAGCACCACCTTCCGGGTGGATGTAACCCGGCTCCACGCCTACACCCAGCGGCATGGCCTTTCGTTTTACTATGCGCTGGTCTATCTGGCTACGAACGCCGTCAATGCCGTGGAGAACTTCCGTTATACCATCCGGGGCGGCGAGATTTTCCTGCTGGACGAGCGCATCCCCAGTTTTACCGACCTGAAACCCGGCAGCGAGGATTTTTACATCGTCACCCTGCCGCAGGAGCAGACGATGGAGCAGTTCTGCGCCGCCGCCAAGGCCCGCAGCGAAGCGCAGACCCATTTCCTTGACCAAGACGACAAGGAGCTGGACGCCCTCATCTATTTTTCCTGCGTCCCGTGGCTGGACCTGATGGCCCTGACCAACGAGCGGGATTTTGACCGGGACGACAACATCCCCCGCATCGCGTGGGGGAAGTACGTGCCGGACGGCACCGGCCGCGAAACGCTGGGGATGTCGGTGGAAGTCAACCACCGCTTCCTCGACGGCGTGCATCTCGGTAAATTCTATCAGGCCCTTCAGGCATCCATCGACGCGCTGGAGCTGTAATAGAAGAGATTTTCGCATGTCCCCCACCCGCGAAGAAGCCCTTGCTCTGAAAGCCTATTTTGAGCAGCTGGCCGGGCGCAGCATTTATGATGTTGTGGAAAAGGACAGCTACCGTCCTTCCGCGTAAGAAAAAGCCACGCTTTCGCGTGGCTTTTGCTGTTTTTCTTATCGGTCCCACTTGTCGCAGAGGGCGTTGATCTGATCGGCGAACTTGGCAAGGTCCTTGTTGGCCCCGCCCTCGTTGTGCTCGATGACTCGCAACAGCCGCTTGCCCGCGCTGACGAGCCGCTGGAAGACGCTGGCGGCCCGGCCGGCCCCCTCGCTGGGCCGATGCTCGATGCGGGCCTTGGTGCCCTCCTGCACGCAGACGGCCCCTTCTGCCCCGATGACCCACTGGGCCCCGTTGTAGGGCGCACAGGCGGTGAAGCCTTCGTCGGTCAGGGTCTGGGCGAAGATATTCTCCACCTCGTCGTCGCCGTGGACGATGAACACCCGCTTGGGCTTGGGGGCAAAGGCGTTGATCCACGCCAGCAGACCGTTTTTGTCTGCATGGCCGGAAAGGCCGGTGAGCTGGCAGATCTCCGCCTGCACCTCGATGGGTTCCCCGAACAGCTTGACGTCCGTCGCCCCTTCGATGAGGGTGCGGCCCAGCGTGCCGACGGCCTGATAGCCCACGAAGAGGATGGTGCACTCCGGCCGCCAGAGGTTGTGCTTGAGGTGGTGGCGGATACGGCCCGCCTCGCACATGCCGCTGGCCGAGAGAATGACCTTCGGTTCCCGGTCGGCGTTGATCATCCGGGATTCGTCGCTGGTCACGCTGACCCGCAGACCGGGGAACTGGATGGGGTCGATGCCCTTTGCCAGCAAAGCGCGGGTCTCGTCGTCAAAGCAGTCCGGGTCGGTATCCTTGAAGATGCGGGTCGCCTCGATGGCAAGGGGACTGTCGATGTACACCGGGAAGTTGCCGTGGCCCTTCACAAGACCTTTTTCCTTGATCTCCCGGATGAAGTAGAGCAGCTCCTGCGTGCGGCCCACCGCGAAGCTGGGAATGACCACATTGCCGCCCCGGTCGAAGGTGCGCTGCAAAATTTTGGTCAGCTCCCCGACATAGTCCGGGCGGGGGCCGTGGATCCGGTCGCCGTAGGTGGATTCCATCACGACGTAATCTGCGTCGGCGAGGTAGGTCGGGTCCTTGATGAGGGGCTGATTCTGGTTGCCGATATCGCCGGAGAAGACGAGCTTGGTGGTGGTGCCGTTCTCGGTGACCCAGATCTCGATGCTGGACGAGCCGAGCAGATGGCCCACGTCCACAAACTCGATCTCCAAGCCCGGTGCCAGCTCGGTCTTTTTACCGTACCCCACCCCGCGGAACAACCGGACGGCCGCCTCGGCGTCCTGAATGGTGTACATGGGTTCCACCGGTTCTGCACCGGAGCGCTTGCCCTTGCGGTTTTTCCACTCGGCCTCGAACTCCTGAATGTGGGCCGAGTCCCGCAGCATGATGCCGCACAGCTCCACGGTGGGGTCGGTAGCATAGATCCTGCCCCGGAACCCGTTGCGGACCAGCAGCGGCAGAAGGCCCGTATGGTCGATGTGGGCATGGGTGACCAGCACGCCGTCGATCTCTCCGGGGGCCACAGGGATGGGCTGGTTTTCGTACATATCCTTGCCCTGCTCCATGCCGCAGTCGATGAGGTAGCGCTGCCCGGCCGCTTCCAGCAGCGTACAGCTGCCCGTCACCTCGTGGTTCGCGCCCAAAAACGTCAGTTTCATAGATTGCACCCCCTAGTCGATGCTCTCTGCCGCCCGCTGCGCAGACCGGCGGAGCGAAGCGGAAAGAGTTCATCTACATTATACCATACTTTCGCCCTTCAAGCCGCCCAAATCACGGCGGGAATATCAAGCAAAACGCCGAATTCCTGAAAAATTTTTTATACAATCTTGACAAACCACCCCCAACTGAGATAAACTTAATTCGTATGACGTAACTTCTACACAGATTCAAAATAGAGAGGTTGTTATTTATGGTTCGTAACGATTTGCGCAACGTCGCCATTATCGCTCACGTTGACCACGGCAAGACCACGCTGGTGGACGCCATGCTGCGTCAGAGCGGCGCATTCCGCGACAATCAGGTCGTGGCAGAGCGTGTCATGGACAGCGGTGATATCGAGCGTGAGCGCGGCATTACCATTCTGGCCAAAAACTGCTCCTGCACCTATAAGGGTGTCAAGATCAACATCGTCGATACTCCGGGCCACGCCGACTTCGGCGGCGAGGTCGAGCGCGTTCTGAAGATGGTCAACGGCGTTCTGCTGTTGGTGGACGCCGCTGAGGGCTGCATGCCCCAGACCCGTTTTGTTCTGCAGAAAGCTCTGCAGCAGAACCTGAGCCTCGTGGTCGCCATCAACAAGATCGACCGCCCCGATGCCCGCATCAAGGAGGTCATCGACGAGGTGCTGTACCTGCTGATGGACCTCGGCGCTACCGATGAGCAGCTCGACTGCCCCATCCTGTTCTGCTGCGGCCGTCAGGGCACCGCAAGCCTTGACCCGGATGTGCCCGGCACCGACCTGATTCCCCTGTTCGACACCCTGCTGAAGACCATCCAGCCGCCGGAGGGCGACCCCGATGCTCCCTTCCAGATGCTCGTCTCCTCTGTGGACTACAACGAGTTCGTGGGCCGCATCGGCATCGGCCGCATCCAGAACGGCATTGCCAAGGTCGGCGAGGAAGTGCAGGTCTGCGACTGGCACAACCCCGACCTGAAGATGCGCGGCCGCCTGACCAAGCTGTACGACTTCCAAGCCAACGGCCGCCAGCCCTGCGACAACATCACCGCCGGTGATATCGTCGCCTTCTCCGGCCTGCCCGATGTCACCATCGGCAACACCCTGTGCTCCCCTGCTCAGGTCGAGCCGCTGCCCTTCGTGAAGATCAACGACCCCACCGTGGAGATGACCTTCTCCGTCAACGACAGCCCGCTGGCCGGCCGTGAGGGCAAATTCGTCACCAGCCGCCAGATCCGCGACCGTCTGCAGAAGGAACTGCTGAAGGACGTCGCCCTGAAGGTGGAGGATTCCGCCACCACCGATTCCTTCCGTGTCATGGGCCGTGGCGAGATGCACCTGTCCATCCTGATCGAGACCATGCGCCGCGAAGGTTACGAGCTGCAGGTCTCTCCCCCGCACGTTCTGACCAAGGTCATCGACGGCAAGACCTACGAGCCTATGGAGCACGTCGTCATCGACGTTCCCACCCAGTATCAGGGTGCTGTCATGACCGGTCTGGGCCAGCGCAAGGCCATCCTGCAGCAGATGGAGTCTCTGGGCACCGACCGTGTCCGTCTGGAGTTCCGGATGCCCAGCCGCGGCCTGTTCGGCTACCGCAACCAGTTCCTGACCGATACCCACGGCGAGGGCATCATCAACCAGATCTTTGACGGCTACGACGTCTGGGCTGGCATGATCGCCAACCGCTCCACCGGTTCTCTGGTCAGCTTTGAGACCGGTGAGGCCGTCACCTACGGCCTGTTCAACGCGCAGCAGCGCGGCACCCTGCTGGTGGGCGCTGGCGAAAAGGTCTACGAGGGCATGGTCATCGGCTACACTGCTTCCGGCGAGGATGTGGATGTCAACGTCTGCAAGACCAAGCACCTGACCAACACCCGCGCTTCCGGCTCCGACGACGCTCTGCGTCTGGTGCCCATCAGCAAGCTGAGCTTGGAGGGCTGCTTGGAGTTCCTCGCACCCGATGAGCTGCTGGAAGTCACCCCGGAGAACCTGCGCATCCGCAAGCAGATCCTCAACCACGACCAGCGCATGAAGGCCAAGAGCAAGCTGAAGTAAGCTCTTCTCTTCCCAAAACGCATTTACGGCACTGTAAGCCCACCGGCTTGCGGTGCCGTTTTTTGTGTTTGTCTGCCTTTCTATTTGCAAACCGGCTCCATTCCCTGTATAATAAATCTCAAAGCGGCGCTGTGCCGCGTGAAAGACGCCAACAGGGAGGTTTTGTTATGAACGACATCATTCAGGCCATGGAGACCCGCCGGAGCATCCGGCAGTTCAAGCCCGACATGCCCCGCAAGGAAGATCTTCAGCAGATCATCGAGGCCGGTCTTTACGCCGCCAACGGCAGAGGCCGACAGGGCGCAATCATTCTGGCCGTGACCAACAGAGAGCTGCGCGACAGGCTCTCCGCCCTGAACCGCGAGATCGGCGGCTTCCCGGAAGGCAAAGACCCCTTCTATGGTGCCCCGGCGGTCCTCATCGTGCTGGCAGACAAGAGCTGCCCCACCGGCATCTACGACGGCAGCCTCGTCATGGGCAACCTGATGCTTGCCGCACACGCGCTGGGTCTGGGCAGTGTCTGGATCCACCGCGCCAAGGAGGAGTTCGAGCGCCCGGAGTACAAGCAGCTGCTCAAAGACCTCGGCGTCGAGGGCGAATGGGAAGGCATCGGCCACTGCGTCGTCGGTTCCATCGACGGCGAAGCCCCGCAGCCCGCACCCCGCCGGGACGGCCGGGTGTTCTGGGCTGAATAAGCAAAGCACAAAAAAGGAACGGCATACCAGACGGTGTGCCGTTCCTTTTTGTGCTTAATTTGCCGCGTAGGCGCTGCCGGGGGTCCAAGCGTTCGCGGCGGAATATTTCGCGTGGTTGCGCAGGTAAGTGACCCATGCGCCGTAGCCGTTGCCCGCCGAGAAGTGGACGCCGTCCGGCGCGGCAAGGATCTCTTTCAGGCTGCCCTCGCCGTCGGCAAAGGTCTCCCACAGGTCGAGGTAGACGCAGCCCTTATCGGCGGCCATCTGGGCCAGCTGCTCGTTGACCGAGCGGAGGACGTCCGAGGCAAGGCCGGGCTTCTCCTCCGCAGCCGCCGGGCGGACCGGCGGGATGGACTGGACGTAGATCACGCAGTCGTCGCCAAGGGTCTGGCGCAGCAGGTCAAGCATCTGGCCGTAATAGGCAAGGAAGCGGTCCGCCGCGCCGAGGGTGGTCAGGGTGTTGGTGCCCAGCAGGATATAGAGCTTTTTCGGCTGGGCTGCAGCCAGCACGTCCAGCGCGATCTCCTCACCGCGGGTGGAACTCTTGACGGCGCTGCGGTTGACGATGGCATCCGGGCCAACGCCGGTATAGCCGCAGATGAGTGCTCCGCCGAGGTTGATGCTGTAATCCGAGAAGCCAACCGTCAGGCTGTCGCCGAGGAAGGCCGCATCGGAGAAGTAGCTCAGATCGACCTGCCCGCACGCGGGCTGACGGATCACGCTGCTGTCATAGGCTTTGACGCTGTAGGCCCCGGCGGTCTGCCGGGCCGGGCCGAACTGTTCCAGCGTGACGGCAGCGGCTCCGGCATCCCCGGTGCTGTCCGCGCTGCCCTCCGTGCCGGATTCCCCGGCGGCGCTGTTCGCCGCGCCCTGCATAGGCAGCGGGGCCAAGATGTTTTCCGCCATGCCGCTGGACGCAGCTTCCTGCGCCTCCTCGCTCTCCTTCTGGCCGTTTTCAAGGATGGCCGTGATGGCCAGCGACAAGATCAGGATGGCCGCAATGACCCCCGCCAGCCGCAGCCCGAAACCGGCCCGGCTGCGCTTTGCGCGGCTGTGCGCCGAATGATACTCGTGTGAAATTCCCATCGTCGATCCCCTTGCCTTTTTCTATCATTACGGGTAGTATCCCCGAAAAATTGCACCTCATCCCGGATTGGCTCCGTTTTTGTGCCATATGCACATTATTGTATCACAATTTTTTTGCCTACGCAACCAATCAGGTCTTGCATACAACAGACGAATAGGTTACAATAGAAGAGAAGCAGGAATTGTGCCGTTTTCATCGAAGTGCTTGCACATCCTGCATTCTTTTTGTACGACTTGCGGCGTACGGCCGCGTCCCGCTCCGGGAGCAGTGCAGGGCATCCGGAGCCCAAACGGGGTGCAGCCGTCCGTTTTGCGGGATGTTTCAATCGTTTTTCGGATAAGAAGGAGGTTCTTCATGGCAAAGAATGTCATCATCGGCCAGTCGGGCGGCCCTACCGCCGTCATCAATTCCAGTCTGGCCGGCGTGTACAAGGCCGCATGCAGTCTGGGTGCCGATAAGGTCTACGGAATGCAGTACGGCATCGAGGGTCTGCTGAAGGAAGAGATGGTGGAGCTGAACGTACTGTTCGGCGACCGTATGAGCATCGAGCTGCTCAAGCGCACCCCGTCCAGCTATCTGGGCAGCTGCCGCTACAAGCTGCCCGACCCGGAAGCAGACCCCGCCCCGTTCATCAAGCTGTTCACCTTATTTGATAAGTACGATATCTGCGCGCTGTTCTACATCGGCGGCAACGACTCCATGGACACCATCGCCAAGCTCAGCCGCTACGGTGCCAAGGTCGGCAGCAGCGTCCGGTTCATCGGCGTGCCCAAGACCATCGACAACGACCTGTGCCTGACCGACCACACCCCCGGCTACGGCTCGGCGGCCAAGTACATCGCCACCATCCTGAAAGAGGTCATCCGGGACTCCTCCGTCTACAACATCCGCAGCGTGACTGTGGCCGAGATCATGGGCCGCCACGCGGGCTGGCTGGCCGGTGCGGCCTGCCTTGCGGGCGGCGACGACTGCGAAGGCCCCGACCTCATCCTTCTGCCGGAAGTTCCCTTTGACCCGGACAAGTTCCTCGCCAAGGTAGATGAGCTGCAGAAGAGCAAGTCCAACGTCATCATCGCAGCCAGCGAGGGCGTGAAGACCGCCGACGGCACCTACCTGTGCGATCTGGTCTCCACCGCTGGCCAGCTGGACGCTTTCGGCCACAAGGCCATCCTCAGCGGCACCAGCCGCTACCTGTCCGACCTCATCCACGACAAGCTGAACTGCAAGAGCCGCGCCATCGAGTTCTCGACCTTGCAGCGCTGCGCCAGCCATCTGGCCAGCCGCACCGACGTGAACGAGGCCTATGCGGTAGGCGGCGCAGCGGCGGCGGCGGCCTTTGCGGGCGAGACCGGCAAGATGATCTCGCTCAAGCGCATCTCCAATTATCCCTATCAGTGCATCACCGAGGCTGTGGATGTCCAGCAGGTCGCGAACCTTGAAAAAAAGGTTCCGCTGGATTGGATCACCCCGGACGGGATGCAGGTCACGGCGGCGTTCGAGGAATACGCCCGCCCGCTGATCTTGGACGAAGTGACGCCTGTTTACGTCAACGGCACCCCGCGCCACATCCGCCTGTAACCTCCGGTTTATTCCTCTCCCCCACAGTCTGTTTTCGTGCTCCTGCACGATAATATAAAGCCGAAACAGAAGAAAAGGAGAAATCATCATGGGTAAAAATGCAATCGTTGGCCAGTCCGGCGGCCCTACTTCCGTCATCAACGCCAGTCTGGCGGGGGTCTTTGAGAGCTGCAAGAATCGCGGCGCACAGGTCGTTTACGGCATGTGCAACGGCGTGGCCGGTCTGCTGGAGGAAAACGTCGTAGATCTCTCGAAGTATCTGACCGACGACCTCGACATTGAGCTGCTCAAGCGCACGCCGTCCAGCTTCTTGGGCAGCTGCCGCTACAAGCTGCCCGATTGGCACGACGATGAGGCCGTCTATAAGAAGCTGTTCGCCATTCTGGAGAAGCTGAACATCGGCTATTTCTTCTATATCGGCGGAAATGACTCCATGGACACCATCGGCAAGCTGGCCGATTACGGCAACTGCATCCAGAGCGACATCCGCTTCATGGGCGTGCCCAAGACCATCGACAACGACCTGATGGTCACCGACCACACCCCCGGCTACGGCTCTGCGGCCAAGTACATCGGCGTGGTGATGAAGGAGATCATCCGCGACGCCACCGTGTACGGCACCAAGTACGTCACCGTGATCGAGATCATGGGCCGCAACGCTGGCTGGCTGACCGCTGCCGCTGCGCTGGCCAAGAGCGACGACTGCGAGGGCGTGGACATGATCTGTCTGCCCGAAGTGCCCTTCAACGTGGATCACTTCGTCGAGAAGGTCCGTGTGATGCAGGAGAAGAAGCCCAGCATCGTCATCGCCGTTTCCGAAGGCGTCAAGCTGGAGGATGGCCGCTACGTCTGCGAGCTGGCCGACGATGTGCACGCGGTGGACGCCTTCGGCCACAAGGCCCTGACCGGCACCGCCCGGTATCTGGCCAATGTGGTGGCCCGCAACCTCGACACCAAGACCCGCAGCATCGAGCTGTCCACCCTGCAGCGCTGCGCCGGTCACCTGACCAGCCGCACCGACATCACCGAGGCCTATCAGGTCGGCGGTGCTGCCGCCAAGGCTGCCTTTGAGGGAGTCACCGGCCAGATGGTCGCCCTGAAGCGCATTTCCAACAACCCCTATCAGTGCACCACCGAGCTGCACCCCATCAGCGAAGTCGCCAACCTCGAAAAGAAGGTCCCCCTGAGCTGGATGAACGAGAATCACACCCAGATGACCGACGAGTTCCTGAACTACGCTCGTCCCCTCATTCAGGCTGAGCTGACTCCGCTGTACATTGCCGGTCTGCCCCACCACATTTACATGAAGAACTCCAAGTAATTTCTGTTATAGGCATAGCAAAAGCCCGTCCGAGTTTTGGCCCGGACGGGCTTTTTGTTGTTTTGGTCACACCGTTGTCTCAACGCGGGGTGCGCCGCCAGCGATCTCCTCGGCGGTCAGGGGCTTGGCCGGGGCGGCGGGCGTTTTCAGGCGCTCCTTAGCGACGGCCAGCATCAGCTTGATGCGGTTTTCCTGATTGACCTTGGTGGCACTGGGGTCGTAATCGATGGGGGTGATGTTTGCTGCCGGGTAGAGGGCGCGGATCTTGTTCACCATGCCCTTGCCGACGATGTGGTTGGGCAGACAGCCGAAGGGCTGGGCGCAGACGATGTTGCCGTAGCCGCCCTGCACCAGCTCGATCATCTCGGCGGTCAGCAGCCAGCCCTCGCCCATCTTGGCCCCCAGCGAAATGATGCCGTGGGGCTTTTCCACCAGCTCCTTGAAGGGGCCGGGGGCGTAGAATCCGGCGTCGGAGGTCGCTTTCAGCATGGCGCGCTCAACGCTGTCCAGCCAGTTCAGGAGCTGGTCGGTGCCGACCTTGACGGCCAGCTTGCCGCCGTAGAGGACATGATCCTCGCCCATGTTGAAGATGCAGTACTGCACAAAGCCCATCAGACCGGGGAAGTTGACCTCGCAATCCTGACTTTCGAGGAACTTTTGCAGGTCGTTGTTGCCCAGCGGGCTGTACTTGACGTAGATCTCACCGACGACGCCGACCTTGACTTTCGGCACGCGGGTGACGGGGATGGACGCAAAGTCCTTCGCGATGAGGGGGAAGGTGTGCTTCATCTCCTTGGAAGTGAAGCCCTTGCCCGCCAGCAGGACGCGGCCCAGACGCTCGACCCAGAGATCTACCATCTTGTCGGCGCTCCCCTTCTCGTCTTCGTAGGGGGCCACCTGATTGCGCAGGGCGCAGAGCATGTCGCCGTAGAAGACGCACGCCAGCGCACGTCGGGCCAGCGGCAGGGTCATCTGGAAGCCGCTGTCCTTCTCCAGACCGGAGAAGTTCAGGCTGGCAACGGGGATCTGCGGGTAGCCCGCCTTGACCAGCGCCTTGCGCAGCAGATGGATGTAGTTGGACGCACGGCAGCCGCCGCCGGTCTGGGTGATGAGCAGGGCCGTGTGGTCGAGGTCGTACTTGCCGCTGTTCAGCGCATCAAGAAACTGGCCGATGACCAGCAGCGCCGGGTAGCAGGTATCGTTGTGGACGTATTTCAGGCCCAGCTGCGCCACAGCGCTGCCGCAGTTGCCAAGGATCTCGCACTTGTAGCCGTCGTACTTCAGCGCGTACCCCAGCAGACGGAACTGGGTGATGGCCATATTGGGGATGAGGATGGTGTGGGTCGCCTTCATCTCCGGGGTAAATTTCGGATAGTTGTATTCCATAGGTTTATCTCCTATCCTCGTCGCGCTCGTCCAGCGCCGCAAACAGGCTGCGCAGACGGATGTTCACTGCGCCGAGGTTCGTGATCTCGTCGATCTTGAGCTGGGTGTAGAGCTTGCCGCCCTCCTGCAAAATTTCGCGGGTCTCGTCGGTGGTGATGGCATCGACGCCGCAGCCGAAGGAAACGAGCTGGACAAGATCCATGTCTTTCTGGGTGGTGCAGTATTTGGCCGCTGCGTACAGGCGGCTGTGGTAGGTCCACTGGTTCAGCACGCTGGTGGGGAACTTTTCCACCCGGTTCGAGATGCTGTCCTCGGTGACGACCGCCGCGCCGTGGAGGGTGATGAGGCGGTCGATGCCGTGGTTGACCTCCGGGTCCACATGGTAAGGGCGGCCCGCCAGCACGATGATCCGCTTGCCCTCGCGGCGGGCAGTGTCGATGATCTCGCTTCCCTTGACGCGGATCTGCGCCATGTGGGCCTCGTGCTCGGCGTAGGCGGCATCTGCGGCCGCCTGCACTTCCTTCTCAGAGATGCCGCCGAAATACTTGGGCAGCACCTCTTTTGCCATTTTATGTACGAAGTCCTTCGGGCGATGAATGCCGACGTAATCGTAAATGAACTTCTGGCCCTCCAGCTCCGGGCAGTTGCCCGCAAGGACCTCCGGGTAATAGGCGACCACCGGGCAGTTGTAGTGGTTATCGCCCAGACCCTCGTCGAAGTTATAGGTCAGGCAGGGGTAGAAGATGGCGTCCAGCTTCATCTGGCTCAGGGCCTTGATGTGGCCGTGGCTGAGCTTGGCCGGGAAGCAGGCGGTATCGCTGGGGATGGTAGCCTGACCGGCCAGATACAGCCCCCGGCTGGACACCGGGCTGGTGTGGACGGCAAAGCCGAGCTTGGTCCAGAAGGCGTGCCAGAAGGGCAGCATCTCGTACATGTTCAGGCAGAGCGGGATGCCGATGGAGCCGCGCTTGCCGGGCACCGGCTTGTAACCGGCCAGAAGCTGCTGCTTGTAGGCGTACAGGTTCAGGCTGTCGTCCTCGCTCTTGCCGGTCACGGGCTTATCGCAGCGGTTGCCGGAGATGAACTTGCGGCCATCCGCGAAGGTATTCACGGTGAGCTGGCAGTGGTTGCCGCAGCCGCCGCACTTGACGCTGACGACCTTCTGGTCGAAGTGTTCCAGCTCCTCTTGGTTCATCATCGAAGACGCAGTCCGGCCGCTCTTTTTGCTCTGGCGAAGGCCGAACAGGGCCGCGCCGTAAGCGCCCATCAGGCCCGCGATGTCGGGGCGGATGACCTCGACGCCCATTTCCTTTTCGAAGGCGCGGAGGACGGCCTCATTGTAGAAGGTGCCGCCCTGCACCACGATCTTCCGGCCCAGCTCTTCGGGGCTGGAAGCGCGGATGACCTTGTACAGCGCATTCTTGACGACGCTGATGGACAGGCCGGCGGAGATGTTCTGGATGGATGCGCCATCCTTCTGCGCCTGCTTGACCGAGCTGTTCATGAAGACGGTACAGCGGCTGCCCAGATCCACAGGGCGGTCCGCAAACAGGCCCAGCGCCGCGAACTCCTTGACGTCGTAGCCCAGCGCCTGTGCGAAGGTCTGCAAGAAGCTGCCGCAGCCGGAGGAGCACGCCTCGTTCAGGAAGATGTTGCTGATGGCCCCATCCTCGATCTTGAAGCACTTCATATCCTGTCCGCCGATGTCGATGATGAAATCGACATCCGGCATGAAGTATTTGGCGGCGGTAAAGTGGGCCACCGTCTCCACCAGACCGTAATCGCAGCGGAAGGCATTCTTGACCAGCTCCTCGCCGTAGCCGGTGGTGGTCACGCTGGCCACCTGAAGGCCGGGATGCTCCTTGTAGATCTTGACGAGCTGTTCCCGGATCAGGGGCAGCGGGTTGCCGAGGTTCGGCTGATAGTTGGTGTACAGGATCTGGCTCTTTTCGTCCACGACCACCAGCTTGACGGTGGTGGAACCGGAGTCGATGCCGATATGGACCGGGCCGCACTGCGCGCTGAAGGGCACATGCGGCACGCTGTGGGACATATGGCGGGCGTGGAACGCCTCATACTCCTCCTTGGTGGCAAAGAGCGGCGGCTCGCTGGCGTAGGTGGCGGTGGCGGAATACTCATCCAGCGCCTTGGCCACGTCAGAAAGGCTGAACGCCTTGTCCGCGTAGAGGGCAGCGCCCAGCGCCACATAGAGCAGACTGTTCTCCGGGCAGGTACCGGTAACGCCCAGCGCCTCGTCGAAGCTCTTGCGCAACACGGTGCTGAAGGTCAACGGGCCGCCCAGATAGAGGATATTGCCCTTGATGGGGCGGCCCTGTGCCAGACCGGCGATGGTCTGGTTGACTACGGCCTTATAGATGCTGGCCGCGATGTCCTCCGTGCGGGCGCCCTGATTGATGAGGGGCTGGACGTCGCTCTTGGCGAAAACGCCGCAGCGGGAAGCGATGGTGTAGGTGCGCTCGGCCTTTTCGGCGGCCTTGTTCATCTCATCGGCGCTCATCTTCAGCAGGGTGGCCATCTGGTCGATGAAGGCGCCGGTACCACCGGCGCAGCTGCCGTTCATCCGAACTTCGGTGCCGTTGGTCAGGAAGAGGATCTTTGCATCCTCACCGCCCAGCTCGATGACACAATCCGTTGCCGGAACGAACTGCTTGACCGCCACGCGGGTGGAGAACACCTCCTGCACGAAGGGCACGCCGCAGCTATCGGCCAGACCCATACCCGCCGAGCCGGAGATGCTCAGCAGGGCTTTCTGCCCATGCAGCTGCTCGTCGTCGATGCGGCGCAGCAGCTCCTGCGCCTTTTCCAGAATGTGACTATAATGGCGCTCATATGTCGAATATAAAATCGCATCGTGTTCATCCAGCACCACACATTTGATGGTGGTGCTGCCGATGTCAAGACCTACTCTCACGTTTTTCTTTCCTCCTGAAAGACGATTCCTACCAGTTTTTATGCAGCAGACTTTTCGTCTGATCTTTGCTAAAAATTAGTTCGTTAGCGAATCATTCATTCGGTTCGCATACAATTGTATTATAACCAAAACCGTCGGAACAATCAATTAGCATGCCCCATTTTACACGCAAAAAATAGTATTTTCCGCTCATAAAGTTAAACATTTTGTTAATTTCACAGAACTTGCGGCATCTTTTTCCAGCAAAATAACTAAGATTCTTTACTCTGCGTGTTTTTGCCCCGGACAAAAACTCCCCCGCAAGCGGGTGCTTGCGAGGGAGCTGCGGTTTTGGTTGGTTTTGCTGCAGGTATGAAAATGCGGTTCAATCCGACAGCGGTGTTTTGCGGGTGAGCAGATAGAGTTCCCGGCGGAGCTGGTGCTGCAATGCGGTGGGGGTCCTGTCGGCGGAGGAGCGGAACTCGACCGTCGCTTCGATGGGGACGGGCCGGGCGGGCAGCGGGAGCTTCAGCTCCGCGCGGGCCCCCTGCGGGCTGCGGGGCAGAAGCGCAAGCTCCCAGCCCAGTTGGCGGCAGTACCGGCGGCAGAGCAGCAGCCCCGCCTGTGCCCCGCCCAGAAAGCGGCGGCGGTTTTCCAGCCAGCTTTCGCCCTCCGGCAAACCACAGCCGTCATCCTCCACGAAGAGGGTGACGTCCTGCTCCGTCCTGCGCAGCCCCACGGTGATGCTGCCGCCGGGGGCGACGGCATGGAGGGCGTTGGAAAGCAGATGGAAGCAGATCTGCTCCGCCATGGCCCGGTCGCCCCAGACGAGGCACTGGGTCAGGCCGCCGCAGTCCGCCCGGAGGGTCGTGCCGCACTGAGCCTTGATCTCCTCCTCCATCCGGGCCATCTGGCTGATCAGTTGGCAGAGGTCCAGCGGGAGCTTGTGCAGCGGCTGCTCCGGGGCGGAAAGCTCCATCACTTCCCGGAACGTCCGTTCCAGCCGGGCCGACTCCACAGCCATGTCATCCAGCGCCTGTGCGGCGCGGGAGTCGGCGGCCGGGGCAAGGTGCATCTGCAAATACTCCCGGTTCTGGTCCATCAGGCGCAGCGAGTGCAGAAATGCCGTTTCCAACCGTTTTTGCGGAAATTCCGCTTCTCCCTGCCCCTGCCTGACCATAGTGCCGACCTCCTTACAGATGCTCCCGTTTCACGATGCCCTGCCGCAGCACGGTTCGCTGCAGCGAGTAGATCAATTTTCCCGTCGTGATCTTCATCCCGGTGAGGCTGTTTTCGGCCTTGTAGCGCTCCCAACCGGAGGGGGCCCGCGTTTCGAGCCCGTCGATCATGCGCCGCAAGCCGCTGTCCACAGCGGCCACCGTGATATGATATTCATCCGCGACGCCCCGTAAGATTTCTTTGCGGAGCGCCAGCTTTCCATCGGCTGAACAGGCGATCTGTAACGCCAGCGTCAGATATTCGCAATTGGTGTTGGGCTGCGGGATGCCCCACTGCTCGTACAGTTGGATGCAGAAGCGCTCGATCCGGGTGGAGTTCTGGCCGGGGACCCCCAAAAGCCCCCGCATCAGGTCCTGCAGATGACCGTGTTCGATGCAGAACATCTTCCGGCTGCGCTTCAGGCAGGATGTGGTGTGATCGTCGTACCAGCCATCCCCCTGCAAAAGCAGCGCCGGGCGGTTGGGCAGTTGGTTCAGCCGCTCGATGAACGTCAGGCTGTCCATATCCTCCAACTGGCCGCTCAGTACCAGCACATCGAAGCACCACGCTTTCCGCAGCGCTTCCAGCACCGGTTCCCCGCTTTGGAAACAAGTGCACGAGATCGTCGGGCTTTGCTCCTCCAGATAAAATTTCCGGACCCGGAGTTCCCGTTCGTCGTAGCTCATCAGTGCGACGCGCATGCCCGCCGCCTCCCGTTCACTGCTCACGCGCGGTGCCTCCTCTCGGTGCGGCCGCCAGCGCCGGGAGATGATCCGCAATCACATCGTCCCAATGCTCCGGCTGCACGGCATTTTCATAGAGATACTGCAGCAGCCGATACCCCTTTTCCGGGTCCAGCGGAACCAACATGCTGACCCGCTGTTCCTGCGCTCCCTGCCGGGCCAGTGTCAGTTGACATCTGCCCTCGGCGGCCGCATCCAGCGAGTAGACCAGCGTATACCCGGTCTGATAGCCCTTGATCGGCGAAAACTGCCGAACCAACGGGGCATATGCTCGTTCCATAAAAGATTCCTCCTTGCTGCGTTCCTTCCTGTACCTTATTAGATACGGGTTTTCATTCTTATTTTATAGAGCAGACAAGAAAGATTCAATCCCCTAAAAAGCGTTAAAATGTGTCGTTTTGCCCCAGATTTTCGCCTTGTTTTTCACGTTTCAGCGTACTTCGACAAAGAAAAGCCGATGGAAAAGCCTTTCGTACTTTCAGAATACCATCTTTTCGCTGCAATTGCAAGAGGGAGTTATTTCTTTGTCCATCGTTGAAAAATTCTTTCATTGTGTCAAACTTTCCCAACCGGAAATGGAACAAGAAGCAACGATTTGTTCATATTCGTCTGATAGAATAGAGTGATTTATCTTCAGCGTTTACAGAAAGGCAGAATCCATGCTTCAACTCAAAAAGATCCACAAGGAGTACAAGACCGGCGATCTTGTGCAGACGGCCCTTGACAAGGTCAGTTTGAACCTTCGCGACAGCGAATTCGTCGCCATCCTCGGCCCCAGCGGCTCCGGCAAGACCACGCTGCTGAACATCATCGGCGGCTTGGACCGCTACGACAGCGGCGACCTCATCATCAACGGCATCTCCACCAAAAAGTACACCGACCGCGACTGGGACTCCTACCGCAACCACACCATCGGCTTCGTGTTCCAGAGCTACAACCTCATCCCGCATCAGACGGTGCTGGCCAATGTGGAGCTGGCCCTGACCATCTCCGGCGTTTCGGGGGCCGAGCGGCGCCGCCGGGCCGCCGAGGCGCTCCAAAAGGTCGGCCTCGGCAACCAGCTTCACAAGCACCCCACCGAGATGTCCGGCGGCCAGATGCAGCGCGTGGCCATCGCCCGCGCCCTCGTCAACAACCCCGACATCCTGCTGGCCGACGAGCCCACCGGCGCGCTGGACAGTGAGACGAGCATTCAGGTCATGGAGCTGCTGAAGGAAGTGGCCAAGGACCGCCTCGTGGTCATGGTCACCCACAACCCGGAATTGGCCCAGCAGTACGCCACCCGCATCGTCAACCTGAAGGACGGCGTCATCCTCTCCGACACCGCCCCCTATGAGCCGGACACCTCCAAGCTGTCCCCGCCGGTGCATAAGAGCATGGGCCGCTCGTCCATGTCGCCCCTCACCTCACTGGGCCTGAGCTTCAACAACCTTTTGACCAAAAAGGCACGCACCCTGCTCACAGCCTTTGCCGGTTCCATCGGCATCATCGGCATCGCCCTCATCATCTCGCTGTCGGCGGGCGTCAACCAGTATATCGACGACACCGAAAAGTCCACCCTGTCCGAATACCCGCTGCAAATTTTGAGCAGCGGCATGGACCTGACTTCCCTGTTCACCTCCGGCGCGCCGAGTTCCAGCTCCAGCACCACCACGGAGGAGGGCATGGTCCCGGTGCGGCAGCTCATCACCCAGATGGTCGCGGGCATCACCTCCAACGACCTGAAGTCCCTCAAGGCCTATCTGGAAAGCAGCGACTGCACCATCGCGGAGGATGCCACCTCCATCGAGTATTCTTATAATGTGCAGCCCCAGATCTACCGGGAGAACGCCGACGGCACCGTTCGTCAGGTGAACCCGGACTCCTCCCTCGCCTCGCTGGGCATCAGCTCCACCAGTTCCTCCAACGACATGATGTCCTCCATGATGAACACCAGCGTCTTCTACCAGCTGCCGGAGAGCGCGGAGCTCTACAACTCCCAGTACGAAGTCAAGGCGGGCCGCTGGCCGGAGAACTACAACGAGTGCGTGGCGGTCCTCGGCGCGGACGGCACCATCACCGATTACGCGTTGTATGCCCTCGGTCTGCGGGACAACGCCGAACTGGACAAGATGATCAAGCAGTTTGCCCAGAACCAGAACGTCGATGTCCCCTCGGACTTCAAAACGTACCGATACGATGACTTTATCGGCATTAAATTCAAGCTTGTGAACAGCGCCGACCGCTATCTGCGGGACGACGAGCACAACGCTTGGGTGGACAAGTCCGACGACAAGGACTTCCTGAAAGATCTCGTCGCTTCCGGCGAGTCCCTCACCGTCGTGGGTGTTGTCCAGCCGAAGGAAGATGCCTCCGCGGCCATGCTTTCTTCCGGCATCGCCTACCCCGCTTCCCTGACCCAGCACGTCATCGCCAGCGCCGCCGATTCCCCACTCGTGAAGGATCAGCTGGCCAACCCCTCCATCAATGTGATGAACGGTGAGCCCTTCGGCACCGAAAAGGCTTCCGCCTTTGATATGGCCTCCCTGTTCAGCATCGATACCGACCAGCTCAAGAGCGCCTTCCAATTCGACACCAGCAAGCTGAACTTTGACCTGAGCGGTGCGTTTGACCTCGACAACGGGTCGGTGGATTTCAGCCAGCTGCTGAACCCCGACGACTTCCAGCTCGACATAGACCTGACCGAAATGCCCGACATGGACATGAGCGCCCTGACCGAGATCTTCGCCAACATGGACCTTTCCATTTCGGAGGATAAGATTCAGGAGCTTGCCCACAAAGTCCTCGTAGGCTACAAGGATTACGTCATTGGCAACGGCATCCTGAACCTGAACAAGATCAGCTTCTCCCAGTACCTCAAGAGCGACGCCTTCAAGACCCTGATGAACGGTGCCATGAGCGATCTGTTCGATCAGGACCAGCTGCAGACGCAGTTCTCGGAGGCCATGCAGAAGTCCATGTCCACCATTATGGAAAACTATTCGTCCCAGATCACCGAAACGCTGCAGACCCAGCTCGGTGCCGCCATGCAGAAGGCCATGACGCAGGTGATGGCACAGATGGGCCAGAACCTCCAGAGCCAGATGCAGCAGAGCTTCGCCCAGCTGGGCAGCCAGATGGAAAGCGCCCTTAAGATCGACGCTGAGGCCTTCCAGAATGCCATCAAGGTGAACATGACCGAGGACGACCTGACCGACCTGATGAAGTCGGCCATGCTCTCCTCCAACGCCACTTACGACAGCAACCTGCAGACGCTGGGCTACGCCGACCTCGACGACCCCAGCCAGATCAAGATCTACCCGCAGAACTTCGACCACAAGGCCAGCGTCGTGGCCAAGCTCGACGCCTACAACGACAACATGAAGGCGCAGGGCGCTGAGGATAAGGTCATCCAGTACACCGACGTCGTCGGCACCCTGATGACCTCCGTGACCGAGATCATCAACATGATCTCCAACATGCTGGTGGCCTTCGTCTCCATTTCGCTGGTGGTCTCCTCCATCATGATCGGCGTCATCACCTATATCAGCGTCCTCGAACGCCGCAAGGAGATCGGCATCCTGCGCGCCATCGGTGCGTCCAAGCGGAACATCTCCGAGGTGTTCAACGCCGAGACCTTCATCATCGGCCTGTGCTCCGGCGTGATGGGCATCATCCTGAGCGAGATCCTGCTCATCCCCGGCAACATGATCATCCAGAAAGTTTCCAACGGCACCAACGTGGTGGCCCGTCTGCCGCTGAGCGCAGCCCTCGTGCTGATCGTTCTCGCCACCGTGCTCACCATCCTCGGCGGCTTCATCCCCGCCAAGGGTGCCTCCAAGTCCGACCCCGTCAAGGCCCTGCGGTCGGAGTAATCTCTCCCTCAGATCCGCAAAAAATCCCCGCTGGCAGACCGCCAGCGGGGATTTTTCATTCTCGTGATTACCACAGGGTCTCGTCGGTTTCGTCCGCGCCGACGGTCGCAGCCGCCTTGGCGCGGCGGAACATGCTCTCGACCACCGCGCAGTACTTATCGGCCAAGCAGACGATGACCGCCTCGCGGCAGGTGGGCACATGCCGGAAGGTCAGCGGCCACATGTGGCTCTGGATGATGTTCTGCTCCTTCTTGGTGATCTGGAAGTAGCGCTTCGCGTTCACACAAGCGGAACCGGGGTGGGAAAAGCCGTGCATCTCGAACAGGCGGCGCAGCCCGTGGAAGCTGCTGGTCTTGTGCCAATCATACAGATAGAAGTCATGCAGGAAGCCGCCCACCGCCAGCGCCGTCTCATCCGCGCCCAGATGAAAGCGGCGGTTGATCCAAAAGCTGACCAGCACCACATTCTTGCAGTGCTGATAGGTGGTCACATCGCCGTGCTGGATGAACTCCCGCATTTCCTGCACCTTGGGGTGCTGGTCGTATTTTTCGAGGATGGCGTAAAGCTGCTCCCGTTCGATCTGAGAAAGCTGCATCGCTTGGGTTCCCTTTCCTTATTCCAAAAATATCAAGAACGAAGCTGCACCGGATTTGAGCTGCCGAAGTTTTCGGCCACGGTGGGGGTCGAGCGCTTCAGGCTCATATCCACGAGGTACTGCTTGCTGCCGTCACCCATAGCATCCAGCTCTGCCAGCTTTGCGTTGGCGGACTCCACATCCGGATACCACTGGATCAGGAAGAAGTTCTCCTCTTCCACACCGTAATAGAGCCACTGACCGTCCGCGCGGAGCAGATCGTCCAGATGATCCACCTCTTCGCCGTCCGGCAAACCGAGACCCTCTTCGGCGTAGAGGTTTTCCGGCTCCACCTGAAGCACCTCGATCACCTGAATGGCGCTCTGAAGATATTCGTCCTGCGAGATGCTCTTGTCGGAGAGCTCCCAGCCGGTCAGAAAAGCCTGCATCAGCAGGTCCTTGACCGAAATTTCCGGCCGCATTGCCATATGTATTCCCTCTTCTCTTCCGGGGGTGTGCCCCGGCGTTCGTTTTCGCTGAACCAGTATACGCTAATTTTTGTTGCAGGTCAACTATTTTTTCATGAAATTTTTGTAGACACGCACAAAACCATTTTATTCCAGATGAAAATCGAAGGTGTCGTTCAGCCACTCCACAGCCAGCTGCACCCAGTGGGCGCGGTGGGCGCTGGCAGCATCGACCTCGGCGGTGGAGATGCTGGTGCCGTGGACGCCCTTTTCGAACAGATGTACTTCGCAGGGGACCCGGTTCTTCCGCAGCGCTGCGAGCAGCAGCAGAGTGTTCTCTACGGGAACGGTGGCGTCCTCCATCGTGTGCCAGACAAAGACGGGCGGGGTGTCCGGCGTGATCTTATCTTCCAGCGTGAATTTCTGGTGGTCCGCCGGGTCCTCGCTGCCGGACAGCCGAACAAAGCTGCCCCGGTGGGCGTGCTCTCCCGCCGTGACCACCGGGTAAGCCAGCAGCACCGCATTGGGCCGCTGCTGGGCCGCCGCCTCACCGCCGGGCAGGTCCAGCACAGCCCCGGACAGGGCCAGATGCCCTCCCGCCGAAAAGCCGCAGACTGCGATCTGTTCCGGCAGGACGCCCCACGCCTCCGCATGTTCCCGCAGCAGCGCAAGCGCCGCGCTGAGCTGGCGCAGCGGCTGGTAATTCCGTGCGCCCTCGCCGACGCTGTAGGTCAGCACGGCGGTGTGATACCCCGCTGCCGCAAACTGCAAAGCCACCGGGTCCGCCTCGCGGGCGCTGACATGCTCGTACCCGCCGCCCGGCACCACCAGCACCAGCGGCCGCCGCAGCGCGTTCGGCATCGCCGGGGCCGGGGTGCGCAGATATACGTCCAGCTCTCCCCCGCCGGGGAGAGGGTAAGTCTTGAACTGCATTTGGGTCATCCTTTCCGGTTTGGTTTCCGAATCATTATAATAAGTTTGCGGGGGAATGTAAAGGCAGCAGTTGACAAACCACGCTGCGTCGCATATAATAGAGATGGACAAAGTTTACCGCTGACCAATATGCGGTATAAAAATGGTTGGGTCGTAAGTTTTACCGCTGACCGGTATGCGGTATAAAAATAGTCGGGTCGTAAGTTGATACCCCTGCCAGTTCGGTGGGGGTATTCTTGTATCTGCTGTAAATGAGGATCACGATGAAAAAAACCGGATTCTATATCATCAAAGATGATTTTTTCGCTGAGGTGAACGATCCCTATCTGAAGGGAAACAAAGAACAAAATCGCCCCCATTACTATTGCTTTGAGGATTCTGAAAACGGGATTTATTGGATGATCCCGCTTTCCAGCCGGATCGATAAATATCAGCGCATCATCGATAAGCGATTGGCGGCCGGAAAGCCTTGTGATACGCTCTATATCGTGGAATTGGACAACAACCGCAAAAATGTTTTCCTGATTCAAGATATTTTTCCGATCACCGCAGATTACATTAAGCGCGAATACACGATTGCCGGAAATCCCATGATGCTGACCAGCGAGCATGTTGCACGGGAAATCGAAAAGCGTGCCCGGCGCGTTGTCGGTTTGCTCAAACGCGGCATCAAGTTCACGCCAACGCAACCTGATATTGCTGCGATCTTAGCATTTTTGAAGGCACGGCAGGATTCCTGACTTCCAACTTCGTGCAGTTTCACCGAACGCGTACAGCGTCCGGTGATTTTTGTTTTCGAAACATTTCTGAACTTTTTATGAAACCCCTTGATTTTTGGTGTGAAGCGGTGTATATTAGCACTCGAAAGTTATGAGTGCTAAGCAGTCATTCCGATACTCCGGCTCCTTGGCGCCAAATCTGAACAAAAGAGGTTTTGCATTATGGCGAAAAAAGAATTTCAGGCGGAAAGCAAAAAGCTGATGGATATGATGATCAACTCCATCTATACCAACAAGGAAATTTTCCTGCGGGAGCTGATCTCCAACGCTTCGGACGCCATCGACAAGCTGTACTATAAGAGCCTGACCGACACTTCCGTCGGCATGAACAAAGGCGATTTCCGCATCCTGCTCACCCGTGATAAGGACAACCGCACCCTGACCATCTCCGATAACGGCATCGGCATGACCAAGGAGGAGCTGGAATCCAACCTCGGCACCATCGCCCACTCTGGTTCGCTGGACTTCAAGAAGGAGAACAAGGACGAGAACATCGACATCATCGGCCAGTTCGGCGTCGGCTTCTACTCCGCTTTCATGGTGGCCGACAAGGTCACCGTCATCTCCAAAGCCTATGGTTCCGACGAAGCTTGGCAGTGGGAGTCCAGCGGTGCTGACGGCTACGAGCTGAACCCCACCGAGAAGGACACCGCGGGCACCGAGATCATCCTGCACATCAAGCCCAGCACCGACACCGACAACTACGAGAACTTCCTCGACGAATATGGTATCGTGGCCATCGTCAAGAAGTACAGCGACTATGTGCGTTATCCCATCCAGATGGAGCGCGAGAAGAGCCGCCAGAAGCCCGAACCGGATCCCAAGCCCGACGATTACAAGCCGGAGTGGGAGACCTACACCGAGCTGGAGACCCTGAACAGCATGGTGCCCATCTGGAAGAAGCAGAAGAGCGAAGTCACCGACGAGGAGTACGCCAACTTCTATAAGGACAAGTTCAACGATTACTCCGACCCCGCCCGCGTCATCGTCAGCCGCACCGAGGGCACCGCGAACTACAACGCCCTGCTCTTCGTGCCCAGCCACCGTCCCTACGACTTCTATACCAAGGATTACGAAAAGGGTCTGGCCCTGTATGCCTCCGGCGTTCTCATCATGGAAAAGTGCGGCGACCTGCTGCCCGATTACTTCAGCTTCGTCAAGGGCGTCGTGGACAGTCAGGATCTGAGCCTGAACATCAGCCGTGAGATGCTCCAGAAGGACAACCAACTCAAGCTGATCCACAACGCACTGGAAAAGAAGATCAAGAACGAGCTCCACGCCATGCTGGCCAATGACCGTGAAAAGTACGAGGCCTTCTGGAAGGAGTTCGGCCGCCAGATCAAGTTCGGCGCTTACTCCGATTACGGGATGCACGCCGAGCTGCTGCGCGACCTGCTGCTGTTCTGGTCCGCCAAGGAGCAGAAGATGGTCACCCTGCAGGAGTACGTGGACAAGATGCCCGCTGAGCAGAAGTACATCTACTTTGCCGCCGGCGACTCCACCGACCGTCTGGCAAAGCTGCCCGCCGCCGAGCTGGTCATGGACAAGGGCTACGATGTCCTGCTGCTGACCGAAGATGTGGACGAGTTCTGCCTCCAGATCATGCGCACCTATCCCCGCAAGGATGCCGAGGGCAAGGACGGCACCGTGGAGTTCAAGAACGTCAACAGCGGCGACCTTGGCCTTGAGACCGAGGACGAGAAGAAGGCCGCCGAGGATGCCACCGCCGAGAACAAGCCCCTGTTCGACGCCATGAAGGACGCACTGGACGGCAAGGTCAAGGAGGTCAAGGTCTCCACCCGCCTGAAGGAGCACCCGGTCTGCCTGTCTTCCGACGGCCCCCTCTCCATCGAGATGGAGAAGGTCCTCTCCAAGCAGCCCGGCAGCGAGGGCGTCAAGAGCGACAAGGTGCTGGAACTGAACATCAACCACCCCGTCTTCGCGGTGCTGAAAGCCGCGCAGGAAGCGGGCGACACCGACAAGGTGAAAAAGTACAGCGCCCTGCTCTACGCACAGGCTCAGCTCATTGAGGGTCTGCCCGTGGATGATCCCGCCGCCTATGCTGAAGCTGTTTGCAGCCTGATGAAATAAGGCTTTTACTCCCCTATTTACTCCCAAAGAAAATATCTCTTAACAAAAGAGCCGCGTTCCGCTATAATAAAGTGGAACACGGTTCTTTTTATTTAGGAGGATTTTGCCCCATGGAGCCAAGACGCAGCAAACATTATCTCGCCCGCATCCCCACCATCGCCCTTCTGGTGCTTTTCGCCATGTCGCCGGAACTGAGCATCCTGTTCTTCATCCTGCGGGCCATCGATCGGGACGCGCTGAAAAAAGAGCAGGAAAACGCCGACTACGCCAGCGATTTTCGGGCCGAGGACACCCGCGCGGACCAGAGCGCCCGCCCCGTCGGCTGCGACGACGAGACCGTTTGCGGCCACGATATCCCCACTGCCGAGCAGAAGAACGCGAAAAAGTGGCACAAGAACCTGACCACCCTCTGCACGGTGTTCGGTGCCATCTTCCTTGTGGTAGGCCTTGCCGAGCTGGGGGACATCATCGACTTGTGGGGCTACTGGTTCGACTGGGGCGAGTTCATTACAGCGCTGACCCAGATCCTCGGCGGCGGCGCGGCGCTGGGCATGGGGCTGCGGATGCGCAAAGCCAGCAAGCTGGAACGCAAACTGGATAAGATCGTCGGTGACCGGAGCAGTATCCCGCTGGACGAGCTCTTTGCCGCAGCGGGCATCGACTCCGCCAAGGGCATCTCGGTGGTGGAGCGGGCCATCGACCACGGCTATTTCGGAGCCGATGCCTACATCGACCACCGCACCGGCACCCTCATCGTGCGGGGCGCAGCACCCCAGCCGCCCCAGACAGAGGAAGAACCCAAGGCGGAGCCCGCCCCGGAGGACCTCTATGCTTCCCTGCAAGCCCAGCTCCGGAAGGCCAACGAGGCCATCCCCGATCCGGTGATGACGGCTAAGATCTCCCGCTTGGAGGAGGTCAGCGCCCGCATCTTTGCGCTGGCGAAGAAGGACCCCGGCAAAAAGGCCCAGCTGCAAAAGTTCATGGACTACTATCTGCCCACGGCCCTCAAGCTGCTGAACACCTACGCCCAGCTCTCGGCGCAGGATGTGCAGGGCGAGAACATCTCCGAGGCCAAGCAGAGCATCGAGCGCTCCATGGACCTGCTGATCACGGCTTTCGAAAACCAGTTGGACAAGCTGTTCCAGTCCGACGCGCTGGACGTCTCCGCCGATGTGGCCGCGCTGGAGGGGATGCTCAACCTCGACGGGCTGGCCGCCAGCGATTTCAAGCCCGGAAACGCAAGTTAAGGCTTCATCGAGAAGCAACAATAATACATGGTCTTTTCCGCAGAGATTCTTTATTATTAGGGTAAGAGAAACCGGAGCAGCGCCTGCCCCGGTTTGGGAATATTGATCGCTCAGAGGAGGAACTTCACCATGATGAGATCCGTTTCTGTCTGGAAGCAGGAGCTGGCCGACGGCACCCACACCAGCCGTCTGGCTGCGCTGTACTGCTGCGCCCCCGAACAAACGCCCACACAGGCTGCCCGCTATGCCGCCGTGCTGGACGGGCTGGAAACCACCTTTGGCTCCCACACCGAGGCCGGGCTGTACAGTGCCCCCGGCCGCACCGAGATCGGCGGCAACCACACCGACCACCAGCACGGCCGGGTGCTGGCGGGCAGCGTCAACATTGATATGATCGCTGCTGCCGCCCCCAACAGCCTGAACCAGCTCCGCGTCCAGAGCGAGGGGTACGACCTGTGCGTCATCGATCTTTCGAACCTTGCCGCCCGCGAGGAGGAAGAGAACACCACCATGGCCCTGCTGCGCGGCGAGTGCGAAGCGTTCCGCCAGCGGGGAGCCAAGCTCTCCGGCCTTGACGTGTACATCTCCTCCAACGTGCCCAAGGGCAGCGGCGTCTCGTCCTCGGCGGCGTTCGAGGTGCTGATCGGCGTCATCCTCAACGACTGCTTCATGGCCGAAAAGGTCTCCCCCATCGCCATCGCACAGATCGGCCAGTGGGCAGAGAATGTTTACTTCGGCAAACCCTGCGGCCTGATGGACCAGATGGCCTCCAGCGTCGGCAACATTATCACCATTGACTTTGCGGACCCTGCCCACCCCGCCGTCGAGCCGGTGCAGGTCGATTTCTCCAAGGCGGGCCTCGCGCTCTGCATTCTGGATTCCGGTGCCGACCACGCCGACCTGACCGACGAGTATGCCGCCATCCCCAGCGAGTGCCGCGCCGTGGCCGCTGTCTGCGGCGGCGAGGTGCTGCGGGATGTTCCCTTTGAGACCTTCCTCGCAAAGCTCCCGGAGTGCCGCAAGCAGTGCGGCGATCGCGCCGTGCTCCGCGCCTTCCACATCTACGCCGACAACGAGCGGGTGGCAAAACAGGTGGCCGCCCTCCGCGCGGGCGATTTCGACACCTTCCTGCAGCTGGTCACCGAGTCCGGCCTGAGCAGCTGGGAGTACCTGCAGAACGTCATCCCCGCCGGGTACAAGGAACATCAGGAGGTGGCCGTGACCATCGCCGCCGCCAAGCACTTCCTGCGCGGCAAGGGTGCCGTCCGCGTCCACGGCGGCGGTTTTGCTGGCACCGTACAGGCCTTTGTGCCTGTGGAAGAGCTGACCCAGTTCAAGGAGCAGATGGAAGCCATCCTCGGCGTGGGCCGCTGCCATGTCCTCTCCATCCGCCCGGAAGGAGGCGCTGTCCTGTGATCTCCACTGCCATCCAACAGCTCGTCAATTACGGTCTGGACACCGGCCTCATCCTGCCGGACGATGAGATCTACATCCGCAACCAACTGCTCATGACCATGCAGCTGGACAGCTTCACCGAGCCGGAGGGCGAGGTCTGCTACACCGACCTCGAAGCCATCCTGAAAACGCTGGTGGACGATGCGGTGGCCCGCGGCGTGTGCGAGGACAACTCCACCGCCCGCGACCTCTTCGACACCAAGCTCATGGGCGTGCTGACCCCGCGCCCCTCCATCGTCCGCGCCAACTTTGAGGAGCGGTACGAGACCGAAGGTCCCGAAGCGGCGACCAACTGGTTCTACAAGTTCAGTCAGGACACCGATTACATCCGCCGCTACCGCATCAAGCGGGATCTGAAGTGGGTCACCAAGACCCCCTACGGCGATCTGGATATCACCATCAACCTTTCCAAGCCGGAAAAAGACCCCAAGGCCATTGCCGCCGCCAAGCTGGCCCCCCAGAGCGCCTACCCCAAGTGCCAGCTCTGCGTGGAGAACGAGGGCTATGCGGGCCGGATGAACCACCCCGCCCGTGAGAACCACCGCATCATCCCGCTGACCATCAACGACAGCGCGTGGAATCTGCAGTACAGCCCCTATGTCTACTACAACGAGCACTGCATCGTCTTCAACAACCAGCACACCCCCATGAAGATCGAGCGGGCCACTTTCCGCAAGCTGCTGGACTTCGTGGCCCTCTTCCCCCACTATTTCGTGGGCAGCAACGCGGACCTGCCCATCGTGGGCGGCTCCATCCTGAGCCACGACCACTTCCAAGGCGGCCACTACGAGTTCGCCATGGCGAAGGCCCCCATCGAAAAGGCATGGGTCTTCCCCGGCTATGAGGATGTGGAAGCAGGCATCGTCCACTGGCCCATGAGCTGCATCCGCCTGACCTGTGCGGACGACAAGCGCCTTGTGGACTTGGCGGACAAGATCCTGACCGCATGGCGCGGCTACACCGACGAGAGCTGCTTTCTCTTCGCTGAGACGGACGGTGAGCCCCACAACACCATCACCCCCATCGCCCGGATGCGGGACGGCAGGTTCCAGCTCGACCTCGTGCTCCGCAACAACATCACCACCCCGGAGCACCCGCTGGGCGTCTACCACCCCCACGCCAAGCTCCACCACATCAAGAAAGAGAACATTGGCCTCATCGAGGTCATGGGTCTGGCCGTTCTGCCCAGCCGCCTGAAGCAGGAGCTGTTTGATCTGGCCGACGCGCTGGTGGCCCGCGTACCCACCGCCGAGTATCCCGAAGCGTTGCAGAAGCACGCCGCATGGGCCGAGGAGATTCTTGCCAAGCACCCCGACCTGAATGGTGACAACGTCCACCTCATCCTGCAGGACGAGGTCGGCCATGTCTTCGCCGAGGTTCTGGCAGATGCCGGTGTCTATAAACTGGACGAAGCCGGACGTGCTGGCTTTGTGCGGTTCCTTGCTTCCGTAAACTAAGCTTTTTCGCAATGCAAAACCCGTCAGCAGTTCCTGTTGGCGGGTTTTGTTGAACTGTTAAGCAAGACGGTGGGTGTTTTCCCCAGCAAGTGTCCGACGGGTGGGACCCTGTTGCCGTAGGCAATAGGGCGGGGTATGGAATCCCCGTCTCACTTGCGGGGGAGAATACCCACTGGCTCGCGAGTATCGATGCACAAAACAGAGGAGATTTCCATGGCGTATATATTAGAAGTTTGTGTTGACAGCACCGCCAGCGCCCTTGCGGCGAAGGAGGGCGGGGCCGACCGGCTGGAACTCTGCGCCGACCTCATCGTAGGCGGCACCACCCCCAGCCTTGCGCTGGTGCGGCAGGTAAAGGAGACCACCGGCCTCCCGGTCCGCGCCCTGCTCCGCCCCCGCTTCGGCGATTTCTGCTACGACCGCTGGGAGCTGGCGCAGATGGCTGCTTCCGCCGCGGAGCTGGTGGCTGCCGGGGCCGACGGTATCGTGACCGGCGTGCTGACCCCGGACGGCACACTGGATGTGGAAGCTCTGCGCCCCATCTACGACGCCGCCCGCGAAGCCGCAGCCAAGGCGAACCGCCCCGTCGCCCTCACCCTCCACCGCGCCTTCGATGTCTGCCGTGACCCCTTCGCCGCGCTGGAAGCGGCCTGTGGGCTGGATCTTTCCACCATCCTCACCAGCGGCCAAGCCGCCAGTGCCCCGCAGGGCGCTCCCCTGCTCCGGCAGCTCGTGGAGCGGGCGGCGGGCCGCATCGAGATTCTGGTGGGTGCGGGGGTCTCCCCGGCCAATCTCCCCGCCCTTGCAAGGGAAACAGGCGCTTCTGCCTTCCACCTCTCCGGCAAGCAGGTGCTGGACAGCCGGATGACCTTCCGCCGGGAGGGCGTCCCCATGGGGCTGCCCGGTTTCTCGGAGTTCGAGCTCTGGCAGACCAGCAAGGACACCATCCGAAACGCCCGCACCGTTCTGGATACGCTGTAACGAAACGATCCCGCCACATTCCATGGCGGGATCGTTTCGTTTATTTGTCCTGTTTTAAAGCTTCCTTGACCTCGACGTAGTACAGCCCCCCTCGGCTCTTTTGCAGCTCCTGCTCAAATTCCGCTTCGGTGTGGGTCTTCCGGTACTCTTTCAGCCGGTCGATCTCCGCCTGATGGCTGTACTCGCTCCGCCACTCGCCGACTTTCCAGCCCGGTTTCCGCTGGGGCATCGGAGCCGGGCTGGAAAGAAGCGCCGTGTTCTTTTCCACGAACCGGATCAGGGTGTCGAGTTCTTTCTGCAAAAACGGAACAGTCTGCGTCGCACGCTCTTCTTCCAGCTGCTGCTTCAGATATTTAAGCTGCTCTATCTCATGCTCGGCAAAACCGTCTTTGTCCGACCACTCGAACATGAAGCTTTCCATCCGTTCGCAATAGCGGTTCAGCACGATCGCTTCCATGGCATTTTGAAAGAACGTCCGGTAAAATGGGAGATGTTCCGGGTTTTCTTCTCCTTTCAGGGTGGCGAAGAAGTCCGCCATCAAGATCAGGTCCTGCCCGTTGGACCAATCGCAGTAGGAAAGGCATTCCAGCAGCACATCCGACACCGCCGGGTCCTCCTTTGCCCGTTCCAGCTCGATCAGCAGTTCCAGCAGCTGCGTCTGCACCTTGGCATATTTCCCTGCACGGGCCATGGCGCGGAAGGAGCACGCCAGCGCATTGTCTCCCCACATCATCACGGTCGTGTTGTCCTTCGGGAAGCGGCCATCGATGCGGTCCAGTTGATACGCTTCCCAGCGGGCGGGCCACTCCTCTTTTTTCGCGTCATAGAAGACCTTGTGCAACAGCTCTTCCACCTCGTTCTCCTCGTCGGTCAGCTCCGAAAGGCCGTTGGCCATCACGTTCCAGACCAGATGGTCGATCTTTGCGTTGTGCAGCTCGGTTCGCTCTTTCTGCTTCCGGTTCCGCTCTTCATCCCCTCCCTGAAAGGGGATCTGATACCCCAGAAGCATCAGCAGCCAGAGGTTCTTGGAGTTTTCGCCCCGCTGCAGCACTTCTTCCAGCGCCGCGCAGCGCTGTTCCCGCGCTTCCGGCTCCTCCCGCTGCGGTTTGCGGTATCGGTCGGCCAGTTCCAGAAGGGTGAGCGGCCCCTCCTCGGTCTTAAACAGAAATATTTTCAGCGGGCTGGTCTTCGCTTGCAGGGCCGCGTACTCCTCCCGGAAAAAGAGCTTGATCAGCAGCACCATCGCCACGGTCTCCGCATTTGTCTGCCGGGCGAACTCCTCGTTGGAGGTCAGCAGGACCTTGACCTCTTCCAGATAGAACTGCACCTTCCGGATCGAGACCAAGGACGTAAGGTCAAAGGATGCCTTCGCATCCAGCCCCACCGCAGAGTTCAGCGTTTCGTAAGATGGGCGGGTCACGCCGATGAGGCTCAGCGCGTCTTTTTTCAGCGGCAGGGGATCCATCTCGAACCGATCCCAGAAATACCCCACCAGCGAGGCGAAGGAGATCGGCGTCAGGCCCACATTGAAGGGCACATACTTTTCCAGATACTCCTTCTCCTGCAAGCGGCCCGGCAGGGCCTCCTTGTTGTACTGGAAGACCACATGCACCCGGTCCGAGGCCAGCTTCTCCGAGATGGCGAAGATCTTCTGGATGACTTCCTCGCTGCGGATGCGGTCGATGTCCTCAAAGTTCAGCAAAACCTTCTTGGGCAGCCGTTCCAGCTCCTGCTGCAGCGAGTCGAAGGTATCCGAAAAGCCGCTTTCCCCCGCAATGCTCCCCAGCTTTTCCAGCGCGCTGTTCTTGCCCAGCTGAGCCTTGAGGTAGTGGGCGTTTTCCGGGTAGATCTGGCCGCGCTCCAACACCTTTTCCAGCTCCCGGATGAGGAAGGCTTCGATCTGGTCCAGATCACAGGCCAGCAGGTCGATCTGAACGATCTCGAACTGCGCCTGAAGGTCGGACCGGAGATTTTCCCACAGAAAGCTTTTTCCATTGCCCCATTTTGCATGAATTCCCACGATCGGCAGATCCTGTATGTATTGGATGAGCCGCGCTTTATCCGGCACTTGTTCCTTGAACAGCGGCGGCTTCTCCCGTTTCGGGGCTGCATCCGCCCGGCAGCTCCACAGCAGCAGGCCCGCCCAGAGCAAAAAGTTCAGAAAGAGCAGGGCGTATTCCGACGCGGAGACCATCCGCAGCGGCCGATCTTGCAGCATAGTCCGCGCCAGCACAAAGCCGCCAAGGCAGCCGATGCCGCCCGCCATCACCCGGCCAAAGAACCGGGACGAGGCGTTCCGGTACAGCAGCCCCAGCGCACAGAGCCCTGCCGCCAGCAGCCCCAGCAGGTGCACCAGCCGAAGGCCGGGCACCGCCGCGAAAACGACCAGAAAGGCCAGCACCGCCAGCACAAGCCGTTTTCCCTCCGCCAAAAGATAGCCTTTCATCCTGCATTCCTCCCGCTGAGATGAGAAATGTCCCGCCGTTTGGGCGGGACAGGTCGTGTAGAGATCGTCGATTTAGAGGATCGGGCTTTCCAGATTGCCGTTCTCCTGAATGTGGTGCTTTTCCACATAGCCGGTCAGCATCAAGGTCAGCGCGCCGTCGCCGGTGATGTTGCAGGCGGTGCCGAAGCTGTCCTGCAATGCAAAGATCGCCAGCATCAGAGCCGTGCCCGCATCGTCGAACATCAGCACGCCGGTGATCAGGCCCAGCGACGCCATGACCGTGCCGCCGGGGACGCCGGGGGCACCGATGGCGAAGATGCCCAGCAGCACGCAGAACAGGATCATCGTGCCGACACCGGGCAGCTCACCGTAGAGGATCTTCGAGATGGTCATGCAGAAGAACACCTCGGTCAGCACCGAGCCGCAGAGGTGGATGTTTGCGAACAGCGGGATACCGAAGCTGACCATATCCTTGCGCAGCACCTTGCTCTTGCGGGCGCAGTCCAGCGCAACGGCCAGCGTCGCGGCGCTGGACATGGTGCCGACGGCGGTGAGGTAGGCCGGGCCGTAATGGCGGAGGACCTCCCACGGGTTCTTGCCGGAGTAGGCCCCGGCCAGCAGGTAGAGCACCGCCAGCCAGATATAGTGGCCCGCCATGACGATGAGGATGATCTGAATAAAGGCGGGGAGCTGGTGGGTGATCATCCCCTCATAGCTCAGGTTGCAGAAGGTGGCCGCAATGTAGAACGGCAGGATGGGGATGATGATCTTGCTGACGACGGACAGAACGATGTTCTGGAACTCGCCGAGGAGATCACAGGTCAGCTTGCTGTTGGTCCACGTTGCTGCCAGACCCACGAGGACGCTGAGCACCAGTGCGCTCATAACGCTCATGATCTGGGGGATGTTCAGCTCAAACACCACCTCCGGCAGCTCACGCAGACCGGCCACCTCGGTATCGATGGACAGATGCGGGATGAGCGCATAGCCCGCGCCGGTGCTCATGAAGGCCGCGCAGACCGACGAGGTGTAGGCGATGACAATGGCAACGCCCAGCAGCCGGGAGGCATTTTTGCCCAGCCGGGTGATGGACGGCGCGATGAAGCCGATGACGATCAGCGGCACACAGAACGTGATCAGCTGGCCCATGATGTATTGCAGCGTTACCACAACCTTCATGGCTCCCAGCGGGAAGACCTGCCCCAGCAGCACGCCGACAACGATGCCCAGCAACAGCCGGAACGGAAGACTGTTCAGTAGCTTTTTCATCTGGTTCCTCTCCTTATCCTATCCTGAAAACCCTGCTCAGACCTTGCGCCGCAGCAAGCTCATGGGGGGCAGCTCCGGGGTGGGGATGGTGTATTTTTCCATGGCGTGCGGGGTGGAGTCCACGCTCTCCCCTGCCTCGTTCTTGATCCACTCCGGGTGCAGCGGGATGCTGCGGCCGTCCGGGCAGAGAGCCTCCAAGGTATCGCCAAGGCTCCACTTGCCCCGCTGCTGGCAGCTGGCAATGCCATTTTCCCAGCCGTCCACGGTGCCCACGAACTCCCACTCGCGGATGTAGGTGGCGCTGTCGGTGGCCTGTCTGGCCTGTTCGCGGCCGAAGTAGAAGCCCGGCGAATAGTGGCGGTGGCTGGTGCGGGTCAGCTCGGCCAGCACCTCGTCCGGCAGCTCGAAGTTGTCGTTAAGGGGGTCGGCAAGGTACTGATCCAGCGCCTTGCGGTAGGCCGCCGTGACGCTGGCCACATAGTAGAAGGTCTTGGCGCGGCCCTCGATCTTCAGGCTGTCCACGCCCGCCTTGCAGATGAGGTCGAGGAAGGGCGCGGTGCACAGATCGTTTGCGTTGAGGATGTAGCTGCCGTTCTCGTTCTCGCCGATCTCATAGAGCTGGCCGGGGCGGGTCTCCTCGCTCAGGTAGTATTTCCAGCGGCAGGGCTGGGCGCACTGGCCCCGGTTGGAGTCGCGGCCCGTCATGTAATTGGAGAGCAGACACCGGCCCGACACGCTCATGCACATGGCACCGTGGACAAAGGCTTCGATCTCCAGTTCCGGCGGGGTCTTGTCGCGGATGGTGGCGATGTCCTGCAGCGTCAGCTCACGGGCCAGCACCACACGCTTGGCGCCCATGTTGTAGGCAGCGCGGGCTGCGGCCCAGTTGGTGATGCCGGTCTGGGTGGACATGTGGATCTCGATGTCCGGGGCGAACTGCTTGCACGCTTCCATCACGCCGAGGTCCGCCACGATGAAGGCATCCACGCCCGCAGCGGCGGCATTTTTGATGGCCTCCGGCAAACGGTCTGCCTCCTCGTTGGTGGGCAGGGTGTTCATGGTCAGGTAGACCTTGCGGCCGCGGGCATGGGCATAGATGACGCCCTCGGTGAGCTGCTCCGGCGTGAAGTTGGCCGGGGCAGAGCGCATCCCGAATTCGGGCAAGCTGCAATACACGGCATCCGCGCCGTAGTTGATGGCGTAGCGAAGGCGTTCCAGATCGCCCGCCGGGGAAAGAAGTTCCGGGATTTGTAGCATAATGATCCTCTTACTTATAATTTTTATTCACCTGCGCTGCTTTTTCGCAGTTGGCTTGGTGCTCCGCATAGGTGCGGGCGTAATAGTAATGGCCGGAAAGATCGGTCACGAAGAAATAGCAGCCCTTGACGTCCTCGTCGGGCTGGGGGGCCAGCGCGGCTTGGATGGCCGCCAGACCGGGGTTCGAGATAGGCCCGGCGGGCAGCCCGGTGCAGCTGTAGGTGTCGTAGGCGTTCAAGATATTTTCCGGGATCTTGTCCCAGCCGCCGTACCACGGGGCCACCCAGTTCCACAGGTAGTTGTTGTCCTCATCGCTCTGGACATAGCTCGAAGTGTTGCTCTGGAGCTTGGGGTAGGGCGAACCCTCCGCCAGCCGGTTGCGGAACACCTGCGCCACATTGGAGTCCTGCTCGTTGCCAGCCTCCTCCTGCACGAAGGACGCCAGCGTGATGACCTCTGAAAGGCTCAGATCCTGCTTGTCCAGTTCTTTGTACATTTCGTCGGTGAACTGCCGATCAAAATGAGAATAGAACGTTGCCACGTAGTTGTGTACGGTATCTTCCGTCAAGAATTCGTAGGTGTCCGGGAAGAGATAGCCCTCGCACTTCATAAAACGGCCGGGGGCTTCCTTGTTGTCCGGGACATACTGCCAGAATTTGTACGCGCTGAAATCACCGGTATTGGCTTCTTCCAGAAACTCCTCGGCAGTACACAGACCGGCTTCCTCCATTTTCCGGGCAATGGCAATGGCAGTGGTTCCCTCCGGGAAGGTCAGACGCACCGAATCCGCCTTGGCATACGCGGACAACTCTGTGATCAGGCCATCGTAGGAATATCCGCCGGTTTGCAGCGTAAAATCACCGTACTGTAGTTTTCCGGCGGCACCCTTGTGCCCCACATACCAGCGGAACAGATAGGCCGAACGGATAACTCCAGCCTCCTTCAGCTCCTTTGCGATGGCAGCAACGCCACTGCCCTGAGGGATGCTGACGGTCACCTCTGCACCCGGCTTTCCTCCATTGCCGTTGATCTCGTTATACGCAAACACGCCTGCCGCACCGGCTGTCAGCACCAACAGCACCAGAATGACCAGCAGGATCTTCAGCGCACCGCCCTTTTTGTGGGGCTTCGTATGATTGCTTTTCGCCATCCGTCCATTCCTTTCAATCCAGCATCAGCCGCATGTAGCTCTCGCTCACGTCAAAGGGCTCGCCCTCAAAGCGGATCATGCCGTAATCCTGCCGGGTGCCCTCGCCGAGGAAGAGGTTCTGCGCGGCCCCCACGGTGATGACAGCCTTTTCCACGATGACTTCCTTCTCGCGGGCCGCTTCCATCAAAATTTCGGCAGCGCGGTCGTTCTCGGCCATCAGCTCCACAAAATAAAGGGTATCCTCTTTCCGGAAATAGATGCCGTAGCCGTCGTTGTTGGAAACGATGGTGGCCCCGCGGGAGTACAGATCCCCCAGCACCACAGTCATCTGCTCCGGCGGGAGCTGGACGGTATCGGGCCAGAACCTTGCCCGCAGCTCGACCAGCTTCCGGGCCGTCACGGAGTCGAACTCCGCTTGGCTCCACAGGTTCCGCTCCACTTCCCGCGGGAGGCACCGCAGCGGGAACGCCCACTGGAAGCCCTTGTCCTGCAAAAGAGCGGCCTGTTCGGCCCCGGCGGGCACCACGACCACGAAGCCGGCCCCCCGCAGCTTCTGCTGCGCGCACAGGTGGTCCACAAGGCCCGCCAAGATCAGGCTCCCCTGCCCGGTCAGCCCGTACAGGCAGCAGCCGGGCCGCCCCTGCAGCGTGACCGGCACAGCCATCGCCACAGCTTCGATGTGGTCATTTTCCTCGGCCACGTAGACATTTTCCACTCCGGCAAAGCGCTCGATGGCGTTGGTGACGAAGGTTTCCCCGTCGCCCCGCTCGCGCTGCCACAGCGCCAGAATTTCCGCCCGGTCGGACGGCTGCATCAAACGGTACATGAAATAGGATTCCTCCTTACGCATTCGTTATTCAAGGGCAGAAAGGGCGATCTTCCGAACTTCCTCCCCAATTTCCTCGATGCTGCGCATCTGCCCGCCCGCATCGCAGCGGACGGAGCGCCAGCCGAGATGGGCGGCGCAGAACTCCGCAGCTTTGCGGCTGCGGTTCAGGTACTCGACGTCCTTTTCGTGGACGTCCTTCTTGGTCTCATCGCCGTGGTAGCGCTGGGTCATCAGCTTCTGGCTCACGGCGGGGTCCACTTGGAGGTAGATCACCCGATCCGGCGCGGGCAGACCCAGCAGCCGGAACTCGTAATCAAAGAGCCAGTGGAGGAACTCCTCCCACTGCTCCGGCGGCAGCTTGGAGCACTGGTGCACCGCGTTGGAGGTGGTGTACCGGTCCGCAATGAGGATGCCGCCCTCTTCGTAGAATTTCCCCCAGTCGGCCTTGTAGCCCGCATAGCGGTCCACCGCATAAAAGCTGGATGCCGCATAGGCGTTCACATCGTCGGGTTTTTCCCCGAACTGCCCGGCCAGATACATCCGGACCAGCGCGCTGGAGTCGCTCTCGTAGTTTGGGAAGGTGATCTCCCGCACCGGGCGGCCTTCGGCAGCCAGAGCCGCCGCCAACCGCTTGGCTTGGGTCGCCTTGCCGCTGCCATCCAGCCCTTCCAGCACGATCAGCTTTCCCCGGCTCATACGGCTTCCCCCTTCAGCGCGGCGTATTGATCCCGCACCTCGGCGGTCTTGCCGCAGCACATCTTGCCCTCCGGGCAGGGGCCGGACACGCAGGCGGGCCCCGCCGTGCGGAACAGATGGGGTGCCACCGGATAGACCAGCCGCAGCATTTCCTCGGCCAACGCCCGGATCTCCCACTGGGCGCGGTTGCAGCAGCGCAGGTGGAAGAAGTTCTGCAGGCTGCGGGCGTTCATGGTCACGACCATCTTGGTCTCACAGGCGTTGGGCAGCACGAAGCGGGCGTCCTCGTTGGCCTGTTTGGAAGCTTTGGCGCGGGCCTGTTTTTCGGGCATTCCCTCGGCCATCAGGCGGGCGGTGTGGCCGTCCTCCAGCTTCTGCACAAGGTCAAGGTAGCGCTTAGCATCCTCGTTCATGCTGGCGATGAAGGCCTCCTTCGCTTCGGGGATGGCCTCGATCTCCGGCGGGATGACGTAGCGGAAATCGTCCAAGCGGACATAGCGCTGGCTCTGAACGCTGAAGGACGCGATGCGGTGGCGGGTGATCTGAGCCAGCAGGGTGCGGCTGACGCCCTCGATGCCAAAGGTGAAGCTGGCGTGCTCGATGGGGCTGGCGTGGCCAAGGTCGCTGAGCATGGTCAGGAACTTGGCGGTCTTCTCCTCGGTCAGGCCGTCCAGCAGGTCGGTGATGTGGGCATCGGAATAGCAGAGCTTGGCCGCCGCCGCCACCACCTTTTCGGGTTCCGGGGTATGTGCGATCAATCGTACCGTCATCATCTGTCATTCCTCCGTGATCTTCACAAGCGGCGCAAAATTTGCCATGGTCTTTTTCACGCCGACCTTTTCAAAGTTGATCTCTACGATCTGGTCGCCCGCTGCGGGCTTGACCTTGAGCACCTTGCCGCGGCCGAAGACCTTGTGCTCCACGATATCCCCCGGCTCGTAGTGCTTGGGGGTGTTGGCAGCGGGTTTCTGGGCCGCCGGTGTTCCTGTAAAGCTGATGGGTTTTGCAGAATTTCTGCTCGTACCTGCGCTGGAATATCCAGCACCGAAGCTGCCGGTGCTGCGGGGGGCCGAGCTGCCGAAGCCGGAGGAAGAGCTTCCCCGCCCGGCGTACTCGGAGCCGAAGCCCCGGCTGCCGCCGTTGTACTCGGAATTCAGGTAGCCGGAGCTGTAACCTGAACCGTAGCCGCCGGTCCTGCTGCGTCCCCAGCCGGAAGCGCCGGAGTAGCCCGACGCGCCGCCCGGCACCGTGTCGCTGTAGGAAGAACCCCAGCCGCCCATCTGAGAGCGGCGCTCCAAGGCGGGGCTGCGGGTCTCCTCCATGTACTCCGGCTCGATCTCCCGCAGAAAGCGGCTGGGCTCGTTGCGCTGGGTGCGGCCGTAGAGCATCCGGGTCACGCTGTCGGAGATGTAAAGCTCCTGCTTGGCGCGGGTGATGCCGACGTAGGCAAGGCGGCGCTCCTCTTCGAGGTCGGCCTCGGAATACTTGCTCATCTCGCTGGGGAAGACACCCTCCTCCATGCCGATGAGGAAGACGTAGGGGAACTCCAAGCCTTTGGCGGAGTGGATGGTCATCAGCACCACCTGATCGGCGCTCTCATTGTAGCTGTCGATGTCGCTGATGAGAGCGATATCTTCCAGATAGCCTTCCAGCGTGGCGTCCTCGCCGTGCTGGTCGCAGTAGTTTTTCACGTTGTTGACCAACTGGCCGAGGTTCTGCATCCGGTCGGCGGCGTCCTCGTGGCCCTTGGCCACCTCCTGCTCCAGCATGGCTTTGTAGCCGGTCAGCTCAATGACGTCGGACGCGAACTCGTCCAGCGTCCTTGTCTCCAGCGATTCCTGTAATCTCTCGTAGATCTGCCAGAATTTCAGCAGCGGCATCATGGAGCGGGAGAGCCGCGCGTATTGGTCGGCGTGGCTGATGATCTCCAGCATGCTCGTGTTCTCCTGCGCGGCCAAGTCGGCGATGACCTCGATGGTCGTATTGCCGATCTTCCGGGCGGGCTCGTTGATGATCCGGCGCAGCCGTACATCGTCGCGAGGGTTCGCCACGATGGACATGTAGGAGTGGATATCCTTGACCTCTTTGCGGTCATTGAAGCGCTGGCCGCCCACGATCTTGTGGGGAATGCCCGCGCGGGTGAAATAGCTTTCGATGGGGGCCGACTGGGCGTTCATCCGGTAGAGCACGGCGTGGTCAGCCAGATGTCCGCCTGCTTTCAGGTGCTGGCCGATGACGTCCGCGATGTGCATAGCCTCGTCCTGCTCGTTCTCGGCGGTGTAGACATGGACCTTATCGCCCTCGCCGTTTTTGGTCCAGAGGGTCTTGCCCTTGCGCTCGGTGTTGTGCTGGATGACACAGTTGGCGGCGTTCAGGATGTTGGAAGTGGAGCGATAATTCTGTTCCAGCCGGATGGTCTTGGTGCCCGGATAGATCCGCTCAAAGTTGAGGATGTTCTCGATGGTCGCGCCGCGGAACCGGTAGATGCTCTGGTCATCGTCGCCGACCACACAAATATTCTTTTCCGGCCCGGTGAGCAGACTGACCAGCCGGAACTGGGCCACGCTGGTGTCCTGATACTCGTCCACAAGGAGGTAGCGGTACTTGTTCTGGTAGAACTCCCGCACCTCGTCGTGCTCGGCCAGCAGCTGCACGGTGTGGTAAATGAGGTCGTCGAAGTCAAAGGCTCCGGCATCCTTCAGCTTTTTCTCGTAGGCAGCGTAAACCTTGGCCGCGATGGCACCTTTCGTATCCCGTGCCGGGGTGCGCAGGGCCTCTTCGGGGCTGACGAGCTGATCCTTCCAGCGGCTCATCTGGTTGATGGCGCTCTTCACCGGGAAGAATTTATCGTCGATGCTCAGCTCTTTATAGACCGTTTTCATCACACGCTGGGCGTCGTCGGTGTCGTAGATGGTGAAGCTGCGGGGGTAGCCGATCTGTTCAGCCCAGCGGCGCAGGATACGCACGCACGCCGAGTGGAAGGTGGAGGCGAACACCTCGTCCCCCTCTTCTCCGCCCAGCATATTCCGCAGACGCTCCTTCAGCTCCCCGGCCGCCTTGTTTGTGAAGGTGATGGCCATCACGTTCCAGCTCCGGACGGCGTCCTTGCGGAGCATCCCGTCCAGCCAAGCCGGGGCATCGGTGCCGGTCATGATGGCCATCCGCAGGGCCTTGACGTCCTCTTCGGTCACCTCGCGGGGGGTCCAGCCCGAGCCGTGGGCCGAACCGAACCGGATGAGGTTCGCAATGCGGTTGACCAGAACCGTGGTCTTTCCGCTTCCGGCACCGGCCAAGATCAGCAGCGGGCCGTTGGTCGTAAACACCGCCTTGCGCTGCATCTCGTTTAGGCGGCCAAACTGTTTTTCAATGTAGGTATCGCGCAGGGCACAAAATTCCTGCTTGAGATCTGTTGCCATTGTTTCACCTGTTCTTTTTGCTAATTTCCCATGAATCACTAAGATATAGTATATCACATTTGCGGCTCATTGCACAGGGTTTCCAGCATAAAAAACCGCCCGTCCGCGGCAGTTGCCAGCAGACAGGCGGTTTAAGATTTTTTATTGGAGAATCACGCTCAGCCGAAGATGTTGATCAGGATACCAGCAGCAACGGCGGAGCCGATAACGCCAGCGACGTTGGGGCCCATGGCGTGCATCAGCAGGAAGTTGGAGGGGTTCTCGCTCTGGCCCACCTTCTGAGAAACACGGGCAGCCATAGGAACGGCGGAAACACCGGCGGAACCGATCAGCGGGTTGACCTGACCACCGGTCAGGGCATACATGACCTTGCCGCACAGCACACCGGCTGCGGTGCCGAAGGAGAATGCGATCAGGCCCAGCACGATGATGAACAGGGTGCGGGTGTTCAGGAAGGTGTTGGCAGAAGTGGTGCAGCCAACGGAGAGGGCAAGGAAGATGGTGATGATGTTCATCAGCTCATTGCCAGCGGTCTTCTGGATACGATCCACAACACCGGATTCCTTCATCAGGTTGCCCAACATCAGCATACCGACCAGAACGGCGGCATCCGGGACGATCAGGGAGACGATGATGGTGACCATGATGGGGAAGATGATCCTCTCGGTCTTGGTCACGGCACGCAGCTGCTTCATGACGACGGTGCGCTCTTTCTTGGTGGTCAGCGCCTTCATGATGGGCGGCTGGATGACAGGCACCAGCGCCATGTAGCTGTAGGCCGCCACGGCGATACTGCCCAGCAGCTCAGGAGCCAGACGGGAGGTAACGAAGATGGCGGTCGGGCCGTCGGCACCGCCGATGATGGCGATGGCAGCGGACTGCTTCTGGGTGAAGTCCACCAGACCGGTAGCGGCCAGCAGACGGGCGCCCATGTAAGTACCGAAGATGCCGAACTGAGCAGCAGCGCCCAGCAGCAGACTCTTGGGGTTGGAGATCAGGGGGGCGAAGTCGGTCATGGTGCCGATGCCGAGGAAGATCAGCGGCGGGTAGATGCCCAGCTTGACGCCCATGTAGAGCATATCGGCCAGACCGCCGTTGTTCAGGATCTCGACCCACATCGGGTGTTCCAGACCATCGCCGACGAAGTACTGCATGTGGATGATGCCGCTGCCGGGCAGGTTGGCAAGGATCATGCCGAATGCCATGGGCAGCAGGATCAGGGGCTCATATTCTTTCACAATGGCCAGATACAGCAAGAAGCAGCCGACGCAGATCATGATTGCGTACAGCCAGCCGCCCGGCTCGCCGAACCGTGCGAAGCCGGAGCTTTGGAAAATACCGACCAGAGTATTGATAAACTGTGTCATGTTCTTCCTCCTGTGTTAAAAAGGTGCGGTGGTGTCATTGACACCGGCCTTGCTCCAGCCATTGCGGCTGCGGCGCACGGCCTTGAGGGTGTACTTGCCATTGCCCATGGCGTGAATGGCTGCCATGATCGCGGCAACCACATCACCGGGGATACCCTCCTCCACCACAGGAGCGGGTGCTGCCTGCTGCACGGGGGCTGCAGGCTTTGCCTCAGGGGCCTTTGGCACAGCCGCCTTTGCTGCAGCCTTCTTCACGTTCATGCCGTCGAAAATCTTGCCCTCCAGCGTGACGATCGCCATCAGCAGGATAAGGATCGCAAACACCAGAACGATACCGGTTATCGTGATAACCACATCCGAACCCAAATTCATGGTCTTCCTCCTAGTCATTTATTGTTTCGCAGCCGGGGCACGACCCCCACCCGCAAAAAACCGATTTGAAATTATTATACAATATTTTCCGGCCCGATTCAACAACTATGAACAAAAATCATCACAATTTTTTCCAAATCGTGAAGAGCCGCTTCCCTGTTCCGGCCCCTCAGCGGCGGCCGATGCGGGGAGTAGCGTCGGTGAAGCCGGTCTCCAGCTTATCCCGCACACCAAGGCTCATGGCCGTGCCCAGCGCCACGCAGTTGACGGGGTCGGGCGAGACTTCGACGTTGACCTTCAGCTCTTGGCTCAGGTACTCCGGCAGACCGTGGAGCTGTGCGCCGCCGCCGGTCAGCACCACGCCGTTGCGGAAGATATCGCCCGCCAGCTCCGGCGGGGTCTTTTCCAGCACCTGATGGGCGGCGGTGCCGATCTGCTCGCTCAGCATCATGACCGGCTCGTACAGATCGCTGGTGGAGACGTTCACCCGGATGGGCAGACCGGTCAGCAGACTGCGGCCCTTGATCTCCATCGTCTCGTTGAAATCCGCTTTCTGGGGGCAGCACGCCACGTTCTTTTTCAGCTGCTCGGCGGTGCGCTGGCCGATGGCAATGCTAAATTTGTTGCGCACATGCTTCAAAATTTCATCGTCGTAGTGGTTGCCCGCCACCCGGACGCTGGTGGCCTTGACCTTGCCGCCAAGGCTCAGCACGGCGATATCGGTGGTGCCGCCGCCGATGTCGATGATCATCCGGCCATCGGGCTGGGTGATGTCGATGCCGGAGCCGAGGGCCGCAGCGATGGGCTCGTCGATCAGGTAGACCTGCCGGGCACCGGCGGCCATGACGGCCTCCACCACGGCGTCGCTCTCGATGCCGGTGATGGCGGCGGGCACGCAGACCGCCACGCGGGGCTTGACCATGTGGGAGCTGTACACCTGATTGACGAAGCGGCAGATCAGCTCGCGGGTCATGGTGTGGTCGCTGATGACGCCGTCCTTCAGCGGGAAGATGGCGGAAATATAGTTGGGGGTGCGGCCCACCATGGCCAGCGCCTTGTCGCCCACCTCCAGCACCGAGTTTTTGCGGGTATCCACCGCCACCACGCTGGGCTGGTTGAGCACGACGCCCGTACCCTCCTGCGCGATGATGATGGTCGTGGTACCAAGGTCGATACCGATATCATTCTGTGCCATAATGCGTTGTTCCTTTCTCTGCTTCCCCTAGTTCGTTTTGTATGGGCAACGCCCGCTGTGGGGCGTGATCTCAAATCATCTTATTATAACACAACGGTCACACTTTTTCCACTGCAACTTGCTCCGGCGGAATGGCTTGCTGCAGCAGCGCACACAGCCCGCTGTACCGCAGGTTCTGGCGCACATTGCCCATCATCCGGTTCACGACGTCCCGCCGCCCGGCGACGATACACAATTTGCGTGCGCGGGTGACACCGGTGTAGAACAGGTTCCGGTAGCACAGCCGGGGCGGCACCTGCGCCACCGGCAGCACCACCGCCGGGAACTCGCTGCCCTGACTTTTGTGCACCGTGATGGCGTAGGCGATCTCCAGCTCATTCAGGTTCTCGGCCGGGTAGAGCAGCCGCCGGTCATCCATCCGCACCACCATGGACCGTTCCCGCGTGTTGATGGACTCCACGATGCCGATGTCGCCGTTGTAAGCGCCCACGCCCTGTTCCCCGCCGATGCGCTGCCAGACGATCTCATAATTGTTGCGCACCTGCATCACTTTATCCCCCACCCGGAAGACGCGGGCCGCGCTTTGCAATTGGGGTCTGCCCTTCTGTTCCGGGTTGAGCAGGTTCTGCAATTCCACATTCAGCGCCTGTGTGCCGGTGGGGCCGAGCTTGGTCGGGCAGAGCACTTGGATGTCCTTGATGGGGTCGAAGCCGTAGCTGCGGGGCAGCCGGGTGGTGACAAGGTCGCAGACCAGTTTCTGCGCCGCCTCGCCGTCCGACTCCAAGAAGAAGAAGTCGTCGGTCTTGCCGCCCTTCTGAAGCGGCTCGCCGGAAATGATGTGGTGAGCGTTCTCCACGATGAGGCTCCGCTTGGCCTGACGGAAGATCTCGTTCAGGCAGACGGTGGGCACCAGCTTGGAGCGGATGACCTCCCCCAGAATGTTTCCGGGGCCGACGCTGGGCAGCTGGTCGGCGTCGCCCACCATGATGATGCGGCAGCTATACCGCAGCGCCGTAATGAGGGCCTGAAACAGCTTGACGTCCACCATGCTCATCTCGTCGAGGATGACCACATCGCACTTGAGCAGGTTCTTGTCGTTGTGGATGAAGCTGACCACGCCGCCGGTGTAGTCCACTTCCAGCAGCCGGTGGATGGTGGAAGCCTTCCGGCCCGTCAGCTCGCTCAGCCGCTTGGCCGCGCGGCCCGTGGGGGCACAGAGGGCCACCCGCTCCGCCTGATGCTCCAGCAGCTGCAAGATGGCGTTGACGGTGGTGGTCTTGCCGGTGCCGGGGCCGCCGGTCAGTACAAGGCAGTTCTCGGTCATGGCCTTGCGGATGGCTTCCTTTTGGAGCGGCGCATAGGCGAAGCCCTGCGTCAGCTCCAAGACCTGAATGTTCCGGTCAAGGTCGCAGACGGGGTTCTTGCCCCGCCGGGTCAGCAGAGCCAGCCGGTCGGCAATATCCTGTTCCGCCGCCAGCAGGTCTGGCAGATAAACATACGGTGTGCCGTCAAACATCCGAACGCAAAGTTCTTCGGTCTCAAGGCAGCGGTCCAGCGCGGCCGCCAGCTTTTCCGGCGGCTGGTGGATGAAATTGGACGCCGTGTCCAGCAATTGTGCGCGGGGCAGACAGGTGTGGCCGTTGCCCGCGTTATGGCGCAGGGTGCGCAACAGGGCCGCTTCCAGCCGCTGTGCGCAGTCCCCTTCCATATGGTAATACTGGGCGATGCTGTCGGCGTGGCGGAAGTCGAGCTGCAATGGCTCGCCGCAGAGCAGGTAGGGGTTCGAGGAAATGGCGTTCATGGCGCCGGGGCCGAAGACCCGGAAGACTTCCATGGCGCGGCGGGGGCTGATCTCGAACTGGGCGAGGTAGGCGATGAGTTCCCGCATCCCGAACATCCGTTTGAACTCCTGCTGGATGCGGTCGGCCTTGTCCGCCGAGATGCCGGGGATGGTGACCAGCTGAGCCGGGTCGTTCGCAATCATTTCCAGCGCCTGTGCGCCGAATTTGTCGATGATCTTGTTGGCCGTCCGGGCTCCGATATAGGGCAGCGACCCGCTGGCAAGGAAGGCGTAGACGGCCTCCAAGTCCTTGGGCATGTCGGTCTCGCACTCCTGCGCGTGGAACTGGCGGCCATAGGCAGCGTGGTTCTCGTACTTGCCGCGGCAGACGACGCTCTCGCCCGCGTGCAGCTCCCCCACCACGCCGCAGACCACCGTGAGCACCCCGCCGCCGGAGATTTCAAAGACGGTGTAGCCCGTGTCCGTATTCTCGTAGATGATGTCCTCGACCGTGCCCTCGATCTGTTCCAGTTCCTGTTCCATCGGCTCCACCGCCCCTTCTGTGACATAAGTAGTTTTAGTATAATATAAAAGGAAGCGTTTTGCAACGCATCGTGTGCAAAACGCTTCCTTTTGTATTTATAGGTTTGCGTGGGGCGTCAGCTTCTCCTTTTGCAGCCGCCGATAGACCACGATGTAGGCGGGGATGAGGAAGAAACAGGCGAAGAACCACGCCACCGGGTTCGCGATGCAGGCGGCAAAATAACCCCACAGCGGCACGAACAGGAAGCCCACCAGCGCGCGGGCCACCATCTCGGCCACACCGGCGAACATGGCAAGGCTGGAATAGCCCAGACCCTGAATGGTGTACCGGTAGATGATGAGGACCGCCAGCGGGATATAGAAGACGCTGTTCCAGAAGATGAAGCTCTGGGCGTTGGCCATGATCTCGGTCTGGTCGCCCTCAAGGAAGAGGCCGATCAGGGGCTTATCCAGCACCCGCAGGATCAGGAAGGAGGCCACGCTGTAGACGCAGCCGATGCCCAGCGCCGTGTTGACGCCCTTGTTCACGCGGCCAAGGTCGTGGGCACCCATGTTCTGACTGGCGTAGGTGGTCATGGCCGTGCCGATGCTCTCCAGCGGGACGGACAGGAAGGAGGCCGCTTTGCCGCCGGCGGTCTGGGCCGCCACGATGTCGCTGCCCAAGCCGTTGACCGCACCTTGCAAAAGCACACTGCCGATGGCGGTGATGCTGCACTGCAAGCCCATGGGGATGCCCATATTGCAGAGCTTGGCACAGTGCCTCTTGCTCAGCTTGCCCTCTTCCTTCGACCAGCGCAGCTCACCGTAATGCTTGAGAATGTAGAACAGACTGCCAATGCCCGCCACGGCCTGACTGAAGACCGTCGCAAAGGCCGCACCGAAGGCCCCCATCTTGAACACGATGATGCACAGCAGATCCAGCCCGATGTTCAAAACGCTTGCCACCAGCAGGAAATACAGCGGGCGCTTGCTGTCGCCGAGGGCACGCATCAAGGCGCTGGTCATGTTGTACAGCAGGGTGAACGGGATGCCCACAAAGATGGTGCGGATGTAAATATCCGCCAGATCAATGATGTTATCCGGCGTGTTGGTCCAAACAAGGATGGAGCGGGTCATGGCCACCGTGGCCACGGTGAGCACGGCGGCGAAGAACACCGACAGCCAGACCGCGTTGGCGGTGTAGCGGCGCATCTCGCGGTAGTCCTTCGCGCCGAAGGCCCACGAGATCGGGATGGAAAAGCCGCACGCGATGCCGTTGACGAAGCCCAGCACCAGATAGTTCAAGCCGCCCACGCTGCCGACCGCCGCCAGCGCTTCCACGCCGACGAACCGGCCCACGATGATGGTATCGGCCAGATTGTAGAACTGCTGAAACAGGCTGCCCAGCATCAGCGGGACCGCAAAGGCGAGGATCAGCTTCAGCGGGCTGCCCTGTGTCATATCTTTTGTCATGTCAGCGCCCTCCTTTGGGGATCATCAAAAGGCAGAAAAAACGATTTTTCACCGACAAAAACGTCCTGCCGGAAAATGGGCAGGACGTTGTGGGATTCACGAATGTGATTATAACAGATTACAGTTTTTTTTCAAGCGTCTTCTTTTGATAAGCTTCACTAAAAAATTGATGTAAAAATTAGTGATTCTGCGCATGACCGTTCACCGGGCCAGTTGACGGCAGACATTCACGGCGTCATCGACGTGGTAAGGCTCGGTGTTGTGGTTCCCCTGCGCCCCCGCCGTGACGAGAATGTACCGTTTTCCCTTCACCTGTGCGGCACTTGCCAGACAAAGCCCCGCCGCGCTGGTGTAGCCGGTTTTGCCGCCCAGAAATTTTCCCCGGCGCAGCTCCGTGCCGTCCAGTTCGCTCCAAAACGTGCTCTCCATCGTAAAGCCGTCCGGGTGCAGATTCGTGGGCGGCACGGTGTAGCGGGCTGTTGCGAAGATCGTACGGAACATCTCATTCTGCATCGCCGCCCGCAGCAGCCGGGCCATGTCCCGCGCGGTGGAAACATGCTCCGGGTCGTGCAGACCGGTGGGGTTGCAGAAGTGGGTGGATGCCATCCCCAGCGCTGCGGCCTTTTGGTTCATCAACTCCACAAAGGCTTCCTCCGAACCGCTCACTTCCCGCGCCAGTGTCTCGCAGCACTCCGCGCCGGATGGCAGGAGCACACCGTATAACAGGTCCCGCACGGTGGCCGTCTCACCGGGCAGAAAGCCCGCCATGGAAGCTTTCTCCGTCTGCAAGGCCGGGAAGATGTCCTCCGGCAGCGTCACCGGCGTATCCAAGTCGGGGTTTGCTTCGAGGACGAGCAGTGCCGTCATCACCTTGGTCATGGACGCCGGATAGATGGACGCATCCGCGTTTTTTGCGGCCAGCACTTCCCCGCTGTCCGCGTCCATCAGAACCGCTTCAGGGCTGATGAGTCCTTCCAGACTGACCCGCCGGGGCCAGAACAGCAGCAGCGCCAGCAAAATCAGCAGAAAAATCAGCCACCGCCGCCGCGTGCGGCGCTTTTGCGCAGAACGTCTCCGTTTCATAGAACACACATCCTTTCGCTCTATAAAACGATGCAAAACGCCCTTTTACTGCATGGAGCACAAAAATCCGCGATTCCCCGCACGCCCCCTTCTTGGCCGAAGCGCCAATTTTTGCCGATGCGGCCAGCAAGGCAGGGTATCATAGAGGGGCATGAAATTCATACTTTTTTGCCGGAACAATGATGGACAGAACCATGCTTCCAAGATATAGCGCCCAAATCACCCAGCCGAGCTCCACGCCGACCCGTTTCCCGATCCATGTTCCGACCGCAAACAACGGCGGCATGGTCAGCGCGGTGACGACCGTCCAGATCCGTGCCCACCGCAAAATGATCGGCCAGCGCTTCCACCGCGCCCAGCACGTTGCAGACCAGATACACCGGCAGGTATTTTTTCACTCGTCCACGCCGGACTTCCACCGGCTCTTTGGAGATGGTCAGCGCCTTTTTGACCAGTATTTCCACCTCATTGGCTGGGAGCTGCTGCTCCTCCAGCCGCCGTCCTTCCAACAACTCCGTCACCGAAATTCCCAGCAGTTCGGCCAGCGGCAGGAGCAGGGAGACGTCCGGCACGCTCAGCCCCCGCTCCCATTTACTAACTGCCTTGTCCGAGACATACAGCTTCTCGGCCAAGTCCTTCTGCGTCCAGCCCTTTTCCCGCCGCAATTGCGCAAGAAATGATCCAAACGCTTGCTTGTTCAGCTCAAAGTTCTGCTGTTCCACATTGCTGCCCCCTTTGTCCGGTTTTGTTAGTTCCAGTGTAGCAAAACCACGCTCAAACTGCAACCGACCAGCAGTAGAATCCACGAAAAGACGCAAAACGCCCCCAGAAAGGCAACCTCTCCGGGGGCGGTTATTCTTATTCGGAATAGTGGGCGAGGAACTGTTTGGTGCGCTCCTCTTTGGGATGGTCGATGAGCTCTTTGGCGGGGCCCTCTTCCACCACCACGCCGCCATCCATGAAGAGGATGCGGTCCGCCACATCGCGGGCGAAGTGCATCTCGTGGGTGACGATGATCATGGTGGTCTTGCGGTCGGCAAGGTCCCGCAGGACGCGCAGGACTTCACCGGTCAGCTCCGGGTCAAGGGCCGAGGTCGGTTCGTCGAAGCAGAGGATGTCCGGGTGGAGAGCCAGCGCGCGGGCAATGGCCACCCGCTGCTGCTGGCCGCCGGAGAGCTGGTGCGGGTAGTGGTTCGCCCGCTCAGACAGGCCCATCTGGCCCAGCAGCTCCTTTGCCTGCTGCTCCAGCTCGGCGTGGATGGCCTTTTTGTTGACCTTGTAGTCCGGGCGTTCCTTCGCCAGCAGCTCCCCCGCCAGCATCACGTTCTGCAGGGCGGTGTACTGCGGGAAGAGGTTGAAATTCTGGAACACCAAGCCGAAGTGGAGCCGCTTTTTTCGGATCTCACTCTCCTTCTGGGTGGCGGGGTCGGCGGCGTCCCACATGGTCTCGCCGTTCACCTTGATGACGCCGGTATCCGGGCGCTCCAAGAAGTTCAGGCAGCGCAGCAGCGTCGTTTTACCGGAACCCGACGAGCCGATGATGGCCAGCGCCTCGCCTTTTTCCAAGGTCAGAGAGATGTCCTTCAGGACATGGGTCTCCTCAAAATTTTTCCCGATGCCGGAAGCTTCGAGCAATGCCATAATATCGTTCCTCCTTAGCAGCGGAAATAATCGAGCTTTTTCTCAAGCCAGTTGAACAGGATGGTCAGCACGCCCACGAAGACGAGGAAGAAGATGGCCGTGGAGAACAGCGGCCAGATCAGGCCCTTGGCGCTGTACTCCTTCGCCATCATGATGATCTCCTTGTTGGCGATGGTGTTGGCCAGCGAGGTATCCTTGACGAGGGTGATGATCTCGTTGCCCATGGGGGGCAGGATGCGCTTGATCACTTGTAATAAGGTCACCTTGAAGAAGATCTGGGGCTTGGTCATGCCCAGCACCTGCCCGGCCTCGGTCTGGCCCTTGGGCACAGCCTCGATGCCGCCGCGGTAGATCTCCGAGAAGTAGCACGCATAGTTGATGACAAAGGCCACCACCGCTGCCACCATCCGCCCGCCGGAGCCGGTAGGCCACGGGTTCGTCATGCCCAGCAGACCGGGGCCGAGGTAGATGACGATGATCTGCAGCATCAGCGGGGTGCCGCGGATGATCCAGACGAAGGTCTTGACCACAGCCGACAGAGGCTTGCAGCGGCTCATGGAGCCAAAGGCCACCACGAGGCCCAGCGGCAGCGCGAACAGCAGCGTCAGCGCAAAAAGCTCACAGTTGAGCAGGAACGCGCCGGAAAGGCGCTCAAGAATCACAGACACAGAAAACACACCTATCCATCAGTTTTTTCGACGGCACCCCCCCAGTCTGCTTCGCAGCCAGCCCCCTCCCAGAGAAAGACTCCCCCGGCCGGGGGAGGTGGCACGATCGTGCCAGAAGGGACCGTGGCATCGCGCAGCGATGACGGAAGGAGTTTTTTTACTTAGTCGGCCAGCGTCAGCTCGTACTTTTCAGCCAGAGTGCCGAGGGTACCGTCGGCTTTCAGTTCATCGAAGGCCTCGTTGACGGCCTCGGCGGCGTCGCTGCCCTTGCGGAAGGCCACGCCGTATTCCTCGGCGTTCAGCTCGTCCACGATCTTCAGGCCGGCATAGTCGGTGCCCTCGCCGATCATGGCGTTGGCCAGCGTCATATCCAGAACCGCAGCGTCGGCGGTACCGGCGGCAACCTCCATCAGGCAGTCGGTCTGGACGTTCTTGGCGATGTAATCGGCCTGTGCCAGATTCTCGTCGCTCTCGATGGCGGCCTCACCAGCGGAACCGGCCTCGGCAACCACGGTCTTGCCCACAAGGTCGGCGGTAGAAGAATACTCCGTGCCGTCCTTCACGATCACGACCTGCGCGTTCTTGGCGTAGGGCTTGGTGGTGGCGGCGTTCGCCTTGATGTCATCGGTCAGGGTCAGGCCATTCCAGATGCAGTCGATGCTCTTGGCGTCCAGCTCCACGACCTTGGTATCCCAGTTGATCTCCACGAACTCCGGCTCAACGCCCAGCTTCTCGCAGACGGCGGTAGCCAGCTCGGTATCGAAACCGGTGAAGGTGCCGTTGTCGTCGGTATAGTTCATCGGCTCATACACGGTGTAGCCGATGACCATCTTGCCGTTGCCCTTGATGTAATCGAGGTCGCTGTCTGCCGAAGCGGAAGCAGCGGACCCCGCCGCAGATGCGGAAGCCGAAGCTGCCGTGGAAGTGGAAGCGGCACCGCCGCAGGCTGCAAGGCCCAGTGCCAGCGCACCGGCCACCATCATCGAAAGAATGCGTTTCATCCTCATCCCAGAAGCCCTCCTCAACGAGCTTATTTTATTGCTTTATCATGCTAAAGAGCTAAATCGTGACTATAGAATAGCGCGTTTTGCCGCGTTTGGCAAGAGGAAAACGGGATTTTTCGCAGAATGCCGGAAGACGTCTGCCTTTCGGCGCTCTTTCTGGGCGTTTTGCGCAAAAAAGCTGTTGCGGAACTCCCTCCGTCATCGCTGACGCGATGCCACCTCCCTCAATGAGGGAGGCTTTCACAGCTTACCGTTACGCCAAGGCTCCCTCCGAGAGGGAGCTGGCACGGCGAAGCCGTGACTGAGGGAGTTTTGCAACAGCCCGATTTTCTTTTGCTCGTCTTCGCTCAGTTGACCGCCGCCATAGCGTCCAGAGCGGCTTTCTGCAGATCCTCAATCGAGATCGTGCAGAGGGCCATCAGGTCGGCGTCCGAGCCGTCGGAGGGGATGTCGGCCACCTCGGCGCGGGTCTTGCCCTTGAGGTAGCCGCAGAAGCCCTCGCTGTGCTCATACCACTCCTTGTCGATGGAGGAGGCCCCCCGCATCCCGTAGCGGTCGCCCTGTTCAAGCTTGGTCTCCACCATGTCCGGGGCCTTGATGCCGCCGTCGGACATCACGGTGAGGGCCGGTTCGGCCATGTCGGCCACGGCGCTGGTCACGCGGCCGTCGGCGTCCAGCGTCACGGCCACCATGCTCACGTCGATTCCCGCATTCACGTCCTTGTCATCGGTGGCGGTCACATCCGAAGTCGCATTCACGGCCTCAATGCCCAGCGAGACCCGGTCCCCCTTGGCCGCGCCCAGCACCTTGGCGCTGTTGCATGCTTTCGAGATGGCATCCCGGTAGCGGTCCACTGCGATGGTGCACCCGGACAGCAGGTCCGCGTCCGTCGCCCTGCCGTCGTTGTCCAGTTTCAGCATGGACACCTCTTCCGGTGTTTTGCCGATGAGGTAATCCGCAAAGGCATCGGCCTGTTCTGCCCAGCCCTTTTTCAGGGAGGACGCCGCCGCCAGCGGGTAGTCGTCCCCTTTCTGGCGCTTGGTGCGGTAATCCTTGGGTAGGTTCACAGCGCCGTCGCCACCCGCAGAAAAGGTAGTTTCCAGCTCATCCAGCTTCACGCCGGAAATCTTCCCGTCGCCATCCAGCAGCACCGCCGCCGCCACCAACTCGATGCTCCCGGTGCGGTCCTCTTCCGATGCCTCGGTGATGACGCCGAGGCCGGTCTTCCACGCCGCCGTTGTCTGGGAGGCCGAACTGCTCCCGCTGGCCGCCCCGCTCATGCTGCCGGAACCCGACGACCCTGCATTGTTTTTCCCGCAGGAAGTCAACAGCAGCGCCGCCGCCAGCGCACAGCCCCAAAGAACCCTTGGTTTTCTCATAGATACGCTTCCTTTCCGGATAGGTTTAGGAATAGTATATCCGGTAAGGATTTTCTTATTCGTCAGCGGGGCTTGCCCTCGCCTTATCGAACGCAGTCGTAAACAAAGGTCCTGCTGCCCCGTCAGATGTTGGTATCACATCAGCGGGCTGAGCAGCCGCAGCACACTATCCAACAGGGTGCCGACGAGGGAGGTGCGGCAGTCGGAGAGGCCGACTTCGCGGCACCGGGGGAGTGTGGCCAGCACATCGTCCCGCAGGGCGATGACCTGACTGTTGTTGTAGAGCAGCGCCCCACACTCGAAGTGCAGAAACAGGCTGCGGTAGTCCATGTTGATGCTGCCCACCACCGCCAGATGGTCATCGCTGACGTAGCACTTCGAATGGAGGAAGCCGGGGGCAAACTCATAAATGCGCACCCCCGCCCGGAGCAGCGGCACATAGTAGGACCGGCTCAGCCGGAACACCAGCTTTTTGTCCGGGATGCCGGGCAGCACCAGCCGGACATCTACCCCGCGCTTGGCCGCATTTTTTAGCGCATCGAGCATTTCTTCGCCCACCGCAAGGTAAGGCGTATAGATGTAGATATACTGCTGCGCTTGGTTCAGGATGTTCAGGTAGACCGTCTCCGCCAGCGGCTCTTCGTCCAGCGGGCTGTCCGCGTAAGGCTGCACGATGCCGTCCGAGGTTTCGGGCAGCTTCGTGGGCGCAAAGGGAGCGTAATCCGTTTCCTGCGGGCGGAAGGCATTCCAACTGTTGAGGAACATGACCGTAAAGTTCCAGACCGCCGCCCCTTCCAGCCGGATGGCGGCGTCCTTCCAGTAGCCGAACCGGCGCTCGGCGTTGATATATTCATCGGCAAGGTTGACGCCGCCCGTGTAGGCAACGTTGCCGTCGATGACCGCGATCTTCCGGTGGTCGCGGTGGTTCATGACCAGCGACACCAGCGGCACCACCGGGTTGAAGGGGATACAGCGGATGCGGCTGCGCTCCATCCGAACAACGAAATCCGTCGGCAGCCCCAGCAGACTTCCGAAATCATCGTAGATGAGCCGGACGTCCACCCCCGCGGCGGCTTTCCGCTTGAGGATGGTCTCCACGCCGTCCCACATGACGCCGGTCTTAACGATGAAAAATTCCAGAAAGATGAACTTTTCCGCCCTTTCGAGGTCGGCCAGCAGTTTGGGGTACATGGCCTCGCCGCTGGGGAAATATTCCGCGTCCGTGTGCTTCCACGCCGGGTAGGGGCCGTATTTTTCCACGTAGCGGCTCAGGTTTTTGGCCGACCGTTCCAGCGTGTCGGTCTGGTCCTCCTGCGGGGCAAGGTCGGCGGTGTGAGCCTGTTCCACCTTCTGCATCCGGGTGCGCAGCTCCTTGGCCGGGGCCTTATTGCCAAAGGCAAGGTAAAGCGCGCCGCCCAGCAGCGGCAGCAGCCCGATCAGAACGATCCAGCCGATCTTGTAAGCGCTGTTTTCGTCCTTCCGGACAAGGTACAGCACGATGCAGATGCTCAGCGCCTTCAACAGACCGTTCAGCCAGACCCGGCCCGTGGTGAAAGCCCAGAACGCCCACAGCAGCCACGCCGCCTGCAAAAGCACCAGTGCAATGGTGACGGTGGCCCGATTGATGATCCGGCTGAAAAATTTGACGAATGGCAGTCTGAACACGCTGTACCCCTCCCCCGCCGTCCCGCGGCTCTTATGATGGAGATAGTATAGCGCAGCTTGGCTCAGTTTGCAAGGCGGCTTTCTTACGCCTCTGCGTCCTCATACCCGACCAGCAGCCCGCCCAGCTCAGCGTAGTAGCTGCACAGGCCGCCGCAGGGGTTCACAACGACCTGTGCGCCCTCGAAGACCGCCTCGATCATATGCTTGAGGCGCTCGGCGGCGGCGGGGTTGTCGCAGTGGGAGACGATCACCCGGCCGCCGGCATAGCCGTGCTCCTTGAGTTCCAGCACGATGCGTTCCAGTGCGCCGTGCTCCCCCCGCGTTTTGCAAATAACGTCCAGCTCTCCCGCCGCGCTGGCCTGACCAATGACCCGGATGCCCAGCACCCGCGCTACAGCGGCGACGGCGGGCTTTACCCGGCCATTGCGGGCCAGATTCGCCAGCGATTCCAGCGAGAAGAGCAGATGCGTATGCTCGTGGTAGCGGAGCATCTCCGCACAGATGGCGTCGAAGTCCTTCCCAGCCGCCAGCTCATCCCGCAGGTGCTCGGCCAGAAGCTGCTGCTCCGGGCCGGTGGACAGGCTGTCCAGCACGAAGACCCGCTTGCCGGGGTGCTCCTGCTGGTATTCTTCTGCCGCCAACTGGGCCGCATTGAAGCAGCCGGACAGGGTGCCCGTGATGGTGATGGCATACACCTCGTCGGCTCCCTCGAAAGCCTCCAGCCAGTCGCTGACGTTCGGGCAGGAGGTGGAGGTCTTTCCTTTGTAAGTGCGCAGGGTAGTTGCCATGCCCACAGCGTCCAGCGTGCCGTCGTCGCGGTACTCCTCATGGTCGGTGATGATCTTCAGCGGGACACAGGCGAAGTCCACGCCCTCCAGCGCATACAGGTTTGCGGCGGAGTCCACAACGATCTTGGTCTTCATAAGCGATCTCTCCTTTTCAGCGGCCGGATGCGCCGCCACGTCTTCATGGTTGTCGGAGACATGATATCAGTTTTTCAAAAACCTGTCAACTGTTTTCGCAAATTCTTTCAAAAGATTTCACACACCTGTTGACCTCGCTGGAAAAATACGCTATACTATCCGCATGAAAGAAGAATCGAACCGCCGCATTGCGGCCTGTGCCGTGGATTTTGCCCTGCCCCGGTACGAGGAGCTGCCTTCCGTTGGGCTGTATCTCGACCAGACCGTTCAGTTCGTCAACGGGTATTTTCGTTCGTTTCAAGGAGTGGAGCTCACCGCCTCCATGGTGAGCAACTATGTCAAGAAAGGGATCATCAGCCACCCCGTCAAGAAAAAATACACCCGCGAGCAGCTGGCCAGCCTGATCTACATCGTCGTCTCCAAAACCGTCCTCTCGATGGAAAACATCGACACCCTGTTCAAAATGCAGCGGCAGCACTTCTCCGCCGCACAGGCTTACGATTATTTCTGCGACGAGCTGGAAAACTGTCTGCCCTACGTCTTCGGCCTGCGCCACACCATCCGGGACCTTGCCGAAGACGCCGGGGAGGAAAAGCTGCTGCTCCGCAGCACCATCATCTCCGCTGCCAACAAGATGTATCTGGACTGTGCCTTCGCCGTCATGCGGCAGGAGGAAGCCCTTTGGCCGGGCATTCTCGCCGACCTCGCCTGAGGGCGCCGTGTTCGATGAATAAAAAGAGGCTGCTGCACGTTCGACTAAAACGACGTGCAACAGCCTCTTTTACATTATAAAAGCAGACGACCGCTCAGAACAGATCGAGCATGTTGTCCAGATAGACAGCCTCCCGGACGTGGAGCTGGTATTCCGGTTTGGTCAGATAGTGGAGCAGAAACTCCAAGATCAGGGCGCTGCCAAGGCCGCGGCCCTCGATCTTGAACTGTGAAAAGCCCATGGGCAGGTAGCAGTCCCGGATGTCCCCCACGCCGATGAAGCTGGGGCTTGCCATCGCCTTGGAGAAGCGGTAGCCCTCTGCCGCCTTCGGCGCGGCACAGCGGTGATCCGGGCAGGGCTCACCGAGGTTTTTGCGGCTGACATTCTCATAGCACCGTTTCCGGTCGGTACAGCCGACCCAGCAGCACTCGTTGCAGAGAAACTCCACCTTGTCCTTCAGCGTCTGCGGCAGAGCGTCCAGCTCCGAAAAGGCTTTGTTTAAGCGGAAATCCGGCACAACATAGCGGAACTCCTCCCGCTGTAACTCCTGCAAAAGCTGGGGAAACTCCGTCAGCACCTTGGTGGTGGAGGAGACGAAGTACAGCGCCGGATAGGTCCGTTTCAGGTAATCCAGCAGCAATTCCGAGTGGACGATGACGCCGCTTTGCACCCCGCCGCCGGCCGCGAACCGGGCGCAAAGGGCATTGCACTTCGGGTCGGCAAGGTGCTCTTCCCGCAGCAGAGAGTTGCTGAACGTCAGGCGGGCGGAGATGCCGTACTCCTGCGTCAAAGCAAGGACCTCGCCGGGGTCGGCGCTGCCGAAGCCGGTGCGTCCCCCGCCCCAGATGCAGTCCGACGGGGCACCGTAGAGGGAACCGATCTCGCACCAATCGTAAAAATACTCCCGATGGGTGCGGAACAACGGCAGAAAGACGCGGTACAGCTCATAAAACTCGAACAGGCCGGGCAGATGATAATACGCCGTATGCTTCATGGCCGGATCACAGGTACGCGACCGTCTCCGACAGCGGCTTTCTGGAAGCGTGGTTGGGCAGGGGCTTGGTGCCCTCGGCGGCGTAGCCAAGGTCAAGGATCATCAGGATCTCCTCGTTCTCCGGCAGCCCCAGCGCCTCGGCCAGTTTGTCCGGGTCGAAGAAGTTCAGCCAGCAGCTGTCCACCCCCTCGTTGGCGGCGGCCAGCATCAGGTGGGTCGCCACGATGGAGGCATCCTCCACACCGGAGTTCCGCTTCCCGCCGGGGTAGGTAAAGGTATTGTTCCGGTCAAAGGCCACCACCACGCAGGTGGTGGCGCCGTAGCGGCAGGGCGTGGCAGCGTCGATCTTTGCCAGACCCTCTTCAGACTGGATCACATAGATCCGCTGCTCCTGCAGGTTCTTGGCCGTCGGCGCAAGGCGGCCCGCTTCGAGGATGGCGTTCAGCTTCTCGGCGGGAACTTTGCCGGGGCCAAACCCTTTGCAGGAATAACGATCTTTCACAACTTCATGAAATTCCATAGTCTTGACCTCCCTATTCTGGATGGCTTTAGTGTATCACGCCCCGCAGAAAAAGGCCAGAGCTGTTTTGCACAAATCCGGCGGTCCGATTTGCCCTCTGTCTTTCAGAGCCGGTCGTATCTGCCGGTCGAATGTTTTAGTGCCCCGCTTTCGTTCCCTTTTGCAGCGTCTCGTGCATCGCCCCCATCAGGATCAGGATCACCAGCAGATAATAGGGAAAAATGGCGATGGTGGTATGGTTTGCGGCCGCGCCGAACAGCGGCGGCATCAGGCAGTTGCCGATGTAGGCGCTTGCCATCTGCACCCCGATGATCGCCTGTGAATTTTCCGCCCCGAAACGGCCCGGCGTCCCATGGATCAGGCTGGGGTAAATGGGTGCGCAGCCGAAGCCGACCAGCAGCAGCCCCGCCAAGGCCGCCGTTTCCCCCAGCGGCAGCAGCAGGAGCACCACCCCCATCGCGATCAAGCCAAGGCCCATCCGAACCATCTGTGCATCGTTCAGCTTCAGGGTCAAAAAGCCGCAGAGGGCCCGGCCCGCAGTGATGCCGAGGAAAAACAGGCTGGCAAAGCTGGCGGCGGTTTCCGGGGAGATGCCCCTGTTCAGCACCAGATAGCTGCTGGCCCACAGACTCGTGGTCTGCTCCAGCGAGCAGTAACAGAAAAATGTGATCAAAACCTCTTTCACGCCGGGGATGCGGAAAATTTGTTTCAGGGTCAGAGCCTTTGCGGGGGCCGCTTCCTGCTCCCCTGCGTCCGCAGTCGTTTTGGCCTTCCAGAGCGGGAGACTCAGAACGATGATGATCGTCAGTACCACCTGCATCCCGCTGATGATACGGTAGCCCATCTGCCACCCGGCGCCTCGCGTCAAGGCAGCCCCCATGATGTACGGCCCGACTGAGGCACCGATGCCCCACATGCAGTGGAGCCAGCTCATGTGGCGGCTGGCGAAGTGGAGCGCCACGTAGTTGTTGAGGGCCGTATCCACGCTCCCGGCACCGAGGCCGTAGGGAATGGCCCACAGGCACAAAGCCCAGAACGAATTGCTGGCGGAGAAGCCGAACAGCGCCGCCGCCGTCATGGCCACGCTGATGGCTGTGACGCCGCCCGCCCCGAATTTCCGGGTCAGTCGGTCACTTTGCAGGCTGGAGATCACCGTCCCCACCGAGATGATGCAGAAGATCACGCCGGAATAGGAGACCGGGACCCTGAGCCCCTGATAAATGGACGGCCACGCCGCCCCCAGAAGGGAATCCGGCAATCCCAGACTGATAAACGAGACATAGATCACGGCCAGCAGCAGGTGGATCATCTTGCATTCCTCCTTTTCATTGATGCAATCATATCACACAAAGGGAGGAATCCATAGGACAGATCCGCTTGCTTTATACAACAAAACCGTCATTTCCACTTCTATCTGCCCATCCGCTCCGATGCTTCAAGGCGTGATGTGAAAACGAAATCGGGTTTCAGCCGATTTGTTTTCAGCAGCCGATGCACGCAGACACGGTCATCTTTCCTTCCCTGCTTTGACCAGCCGCGATCCCAGACCGGATAAGATTCAGAAAAGATTTCCGTATCCCTCTTGACAGCCTTCCCCCATTCTGTTTTAATGCCTTTGATAAAAGGGAGTAAAGGGCAGTTTTCGTTTTTTCATTCGGGAAACTGCTGCATGGCAGCGTCATCACGGCAGAAATGCCCGATGTCATGTGTTCGCTTGAGACTTTTGTCACAGACAAGGTACTGTGGCAGAAGTCTCTTTTTTCTTGCCGCCGTACCGGAACACAAGGAGGTAAGAAAAAATGAACTTTCTGAACACATTCGCAAGTCTGTTTTCCAACTTTGGGAACCTGACGTGGCAGATGGTGGTAATGTGGGGCATCGGTGCGCTGCTCATCTACCTCGCCATCGCCAAAAAGATGGAGCCGAGTCTGCTGCTGCCCATGGGCTTCGGTGCCATTCTGGTCAACCTGCCGCTGTCGGGTGCCATCACGCAGGGGGACACCGTCGGCCCCATTTCCGCCTTGTTTGAAGCGGGAATGTCCAACGAGCTGTTCCCCCTGCTGCTTTTCATCGGCATTGGCGCCATGATCGACTTTGGCCCCCTGCTGGAAAAACCGTGGCTCATGCTCTTTGGTGCCGCCGCTCAGTTCGGTATCTTCTTCACCCTGTTTCTGGCGGGCTTCTTCTTCGACCTGAGGGACGCCGCTTCCATTGCCGTGATCGGCGCAGCGGACGGGCCCACTGCCATTTTTGTGGCAAACACCCTCAATTCCCAGTACCTCGGTGCCATCATGGTGGCAGCTTACAGCTACATGGCATTGGTGCCCATCGTGCAGCCGCCGGTCGTCAAGCTGCTGACCACCCGGAAAGAGCGCCTTATCCGAATGCCCTACGAAAAAGGCAATGTCAGCCAGCTGACGAAAATTCTGTTCCCCGTTGTGGTGACCATCATCGCCGGTATGGTGGCTCCTGCCAGTGTGGCTCTGGTGGGCTTCCTGATGTTCGGCAATCTGCTGCGGGAATGCGGCGTGTTGAACGCGCTCAGTGAAACGGCGCAGAATGTTCTGGCAAACCTCATCACCCTTGTGCTGGGCCTGACCGTGGCCGGGCAGATGACGGCAGACAAGTTCGTCCGTCCCGACACTCTGCTCATCCTTGCACTGGGTCTGGTGGCTTTCGTCTTTGATACGGCGGGCGGTGTGCTGTTCGCAAAGCTGCTGAATCTGTTCCTGCCGGAAGGCAAAAAGCTGAACCCGATGATCGGCGCGGCCGGCATCTCGGCCTTCCCCATGAGCGGCCGTGTGGTCAATAAGATGGGATTGGAAGAGGATTCTCAGAATTTCCTGCTGATGTACTCCATCAGCGTCAATGTTTCGGGGCAGATCGCATCCGTCATCGCCGGCGGCCTGATCCTGACCCTGATGGCTTAACGGAGGTACGCATATGCTTCATCTTTCTTCGTGGATGACCACGCTGCCCATGATGTTCATCGGCATGGTCGGCATCATTCTCGTCATCGGCGTCATTGTTTTGGCCGTGATGCTGCTGAACCGGTTGACCAGCCGGAAATAATTTATTTCGTCGAAGCAGACGCAAAAAGCCCCCGGAGAGCCTTTTCACAGCTCTCCGGGGGCTTGCATTATACACTGGGCACCGATGTTCCTCACACCGATGCACGGCTGTTATTCAATTTCGATCAGGTTGGGGTTCACAGGCAGAGCCTTCTGCTGCTGCGGTGCGGGTAGCGTGATGTGCAGGATGCCATCCTCGAACTTTGCGTGGATGTCCTCCTTCTTCACGGCGTCCCCCACATAGAAGCTGCGGGCGCAGGTGCCGGAGAAGGTCTCGCGGCGCAGGTAGCGGCCATTTTGATCTTTCTCGTCATTGCTGTGGCTGCGGACGGCCTGAATGGTCAGGTAGCCGTCGTTCAGCTCCATCTGAACATCTTCCTTCTTGCAGCCGGGCAGGTCAACGGCAACATCATAGTTGCCATCGGCGGTCTGCTTCACATCGGTCTTCATCATGTTTGCACCGCGCTTGCCGAAGGTTTCACGCTCGTCACGGTTCATTGCACGCTCCAGCGCGCCATCGTTCCAGAACGGGTCAAAGAGATCATCGAACAGGTTTTCATGGAAAATAGTCGGCATAAACATAAATCATTCCTCCAATCCCGGCGTTCGGGTCGGGTCAAAAATCTTTATGTTACCCATTCGGCGGGGCTTTCCGGGGAGCCTTGCGGCTCTCTTCTTTGCCCTTCCTCCTGAGCACGGCCTAGTTATACCACGCATTTTTAGCACTGTCAAGTATAGAGTGCTAAAGTTCACAAAAGAATAATACTTTTATAATATTCCATGCAATCTTTTCAACTGCACCTGCCGCACAAAGGACGAAGCCCAGCGTCAGAGATATTTCTGGATGGTCGGCACAAGGATATTCATATTGATCGGCTTTGAAACATGGTCGTTCATTCCGGCATCCAATGCCGCCTGTTTATCTTCGGAAAAAGCATTTGCAGTCATGGCGACGATGGGGATATCCGCTTTGGGGAGATCATCCATTCTCCGTATCTTTTTTGCCGCATCGTAGCCGTTCATCACAGGCATCTGGATGTCCATAAGGATCAGCTGATAGGTTCCGTTCGCAGCTTTTTCCAGCATATCCACACATTCCACGCCGTCTTTGGCGCGGTCTACCGTGCAGCCCTCTTCCTGCAGCAGCTCGACGGCGATTTCCGCATTCAGGTCGTTGTCCTCGGCCAGCAGGATTTTTGTACCGGACAGGCTCTTTTTGTCCGAAGAAGTGGTATCCCGTTTTGCCTGTGTTTCCTCCTGCGATGCAATGCGGCAGGGAATGGTGACGGTAAACGTGGAGCCAACACCGATCTTGCTCTCCACTTCCACGGTGCCGCCCATCAGCCCGACCAGCTTTTTCACGATGCCCATCCCGATGCCGCTGCCTTCCACCTTGCTGACGGTGGAAGTGCGTTCCCGTTCAAAGGGTTCAAAGATATGCTTCTGGAACTCCTGCGACATTCCGATGCCGTTATCGGCAACCGTAATCACCGTATCGCACCAGCCCTCTTTCTTGCCGGGCTTCTGCGTGATATCGCAGTGGATCGTGCCACAGGCACCTGTGTATTTGACCGCGTTGCTGACAAGATTCGTACAGACCTCGGTCAGGTGTGGAATATCCGCATAGACATACGGATGCTGCAGCTGTGCTGTCACCGTAAGCGTCTGCCCCTTGCTGTCTGCCTGATTCTGGAACATCGCAATGCAGTTACGGAAATCCTTCTCCACATCCGAAACCGAATATTCGATCTCCGTCTTATCATTCTCGATCCGAGCGAGATCCAGAACATTGTTCAGCAGCATCAGCAGGTTCTGTCCGCACACCTGAATGTTCTCCATGTATTTTTCCAGCTTTGCAGGGTCGTCCAGATGCCGGGAGGCAAGATCTGCGTAACCGATAATGGCGTTCATGGGCGTACGGATATCATGAGACATATTGAACAGGAAGGTGGACTTGGCGCGGTTCGCGCTCTCCGCGTTTTCCACAGCGACCTGCAATTTTGCATTCAGCTCCTGCGTATCGTTTGCGGCTTTCCTTGCAGCAGCTTCGGCTTTACGCGCCTTCTGGAGCAGCTTCAAAATCGTGAGCAGAACAACTGCAACAGCAATGCTGCTAATCAGCAGTACCATAAAGAAGTTATCCTTTATAAACTCGCTCAGGGTAACCTTCCGCGCAGAGCTCTGATACATTGCAATAGAACCGGCAAGCAGATTGATTGGCTTTGCCGCATCCTCCTGTGTATCACAGTCCACGATCTCCCACTGCGGATAATAAAACGCAAGGTACTTTTTCAGGGAAAGCTTGTTTTTGGGAACGGCAATGCGGTTTGCCTTGCTCTCGTTAAAGTGCTCTTTGTTCGTGACCGCCATCAGGTTTGTGATCCACGTTGTGCTGGTACAGGCAACACGATACTCTTCCGCCAGATTCGGGTTCTGATTGAAATGGAAGATCATGTCGATCTCGCCCGATTTCAGGGCATCGAGTTCCGCTTCTATGCTGTCATAGCCGACGATCTGGAATTCCAGTTCCTGATTTCCAAGACAACCTGTTGCAAACTGAATATAGTCCGTGATCGCCCCGGTAAGCTTCCCGGTGGCCGGGTCAAAGTTGCTGACGCCGCTATCACTCGTCAGAAAGCCCATCTTGATGGCGCCGTGCTCTTTGAGCCACGCCTTTTCCTCACTCGTAAGGATGGGCGTATAATCCAGCGAGAAATACCGTTTATACAGATCCGCCGTATAAAAAGGATCCGCTTCGTCCAACACGCTCATTGCATAATCCAGTTCTTCCTTGATATCAGGCCGGTCCTTATTGATCGCATAGTAGATGCTGGATTCTCCCACACGGGTCATGGTCGAAATGCCAAGCTCTGCCCAGAAAGCTTCTTCCAGTGAAACAAAGCAGTCGATCTCGTGGTTTGCCAGCTTTTGCTTCACATCCTCGTTGTTGGAAATGTTGACGTGTTCCGTTTTTATGCCGTGTTTTTCCTCCCATTCGGTCAGCATCTCTTCCGGTTCCGTTCCCATCAGAACACCGATCTTTTTGCCGTTCAGCGTTTTGAAGTTGGAGGCGGAGATGTCTGTGCGCGAGAAATCAGCATAGAGGTAATATTTTTCTTCCCCCATCGGCTCGTCCGAAAACAGCATCTCCTCAGCGCGGTCTTCCGTATAGGAAATATCGCCCATGATGTCGATCTCGCCGTTTTTGAGTTTTTCAAAACAGTCTGACCAATCGCAGGTCACATACTCAAACTGCCAGCCTGTATAGCCGGATAGTGTTTCCAGCAATTCGTAGCCGTAGCCTTTTCTTGCACCCCTCTCGTTGACATAGTTGAAGGTGTCCTCAAACGAGCCGACACGGACGACCTTTGCAGGGGCGGTTTCTGCGGCAGCCTTCACAGGGAGCACGGCTGACAGTAGCAACAGCAGGCTCAGCATCACACAGGCGCTTTTCCGCGTCAAGGTCTGCATGGTTTCGCTCATTCCAGAGTTTTTCATTTTATCCAATCTTTCTCCGCCCCAGACGGTCTCATTCCGGTTTCATTTCCATTGCACAGGTTTCAAGAAGTTCATTGCAGCATGATTCATGCCCTGTTGTCAGCAGTTTTTTGAACAGTATATACCAACGTATCTAGTATGTATTGTAACATTCCAACAGAAGCATTTCAAGAGTTTATGTTTGTGAATACTACTTATTATTTATGATCAGTGATTGTTCGTGCTTGACAAAAAAATCCGCCGAGGAGCCTTCCAACTGGGAAAGCACCTCGGCGAGATTCGTCTAGTGGGTCTGGGTTTTCTCGGTGGTGTTCTTTTCCTCCGCAAAAAATCGTTCTACGTTTTTCTGTGCCCGAACCAGTTCCTGCAAGGATCATACCACGTTTCCCGCCAAAGCGGTATCGGTCTGCCCTGTGCTTTTAATCCAGAATCTTTCCGTCAATGGAGATGGTGACCACCTGCCACGGAATGAACTTTCCGCTGGTCT